>Ga0116192_1002975_pt1 | contig 10879 bp, 7 predicted proteins | sample AD_UKC113_MetaG_FD_89876 | JGI IMG/M metagenome (GOLD analysis project Ga0116192, IMG submission 89876) | Active sludge microbial communities of municipal wastewater-treating anaerobic digesters from Hong Kong - AD_UKC113_MetaG | ecosystem: Engineered > Bioreactor > Anaerobic > Digestate | place...
GTCAAGAAGTTTGTAGAACGCCACATTCCCTTCTACCAACACTCCTTCTCCATCTGCCACAAAAAGCGGTATACCGCTATGCTCAAAGAATCGTTGATAGAGATATTCTTTCCCTCGCAGTGCAATCAACGTCCGTTTGTAATCAATTGCTTTGGCTATTTGTGCAGCGACAAATTTCATAATATGGCGGTGCATGTCGGTATACATTTGATTTTCAGAATAACATTGCGTGACCATTGCACCGATAATTCTTTGCCCAATAACGATTGGCACTCCCAGCCATAAGTGCGGTTTAACGCCTGTAAATTGAATTCCTTCCTTTTGCTCAAATTCCGCCAACGAATCAGCTTTCAACAATAAGGTCTTTCCAGTACGAATGACATAATCAACCATATTTTTGGAAAGTTTACGTGGTACTTCCGGAGAATTGATTTCATCGACATAGTATGGAAATGAAACCATATCGCGCTGCTTATCGTAGAGCGCAATGTATAAATTTTTCGCTCCCATTGCATCTTGCAAAATAGAATGTACATCGGTAAAAAGCTCTTCAAGTGTATTCTGAACTTCAGTCGTTTGAGCAATTCGGTAGGCGATACCGCTCATGAGTTTATTTCGCTTTTGTTCTGTCGCATCGAATACAGTACCCCAGACGCGTACAAGGGAATCATTCTCCACAATTCCGATAATGTTATGGAGGAAGTATTTATCATTTCCAAAATTATCGAAACCATGAGTTTCATAATTCTCAAGCTGGAAATCAGAACGAACAAATTCATCAATAATTTCCTGTGTAAAAACATCAGAAATATTCATAAGCTCTCGAAGCGGTCTGTCAAGTAAATCTTTAGCAGAAGAATAACCATGGAAACGTGCAAAGACATCGTTACATTCTGAAAGATAGGCGGACTCGATGAAACGCTCCATCCTTGAACCATCATCGACAGAAATCGATGGCTCACATTCCAGCGTCCAGATGGCTTCTGAACTTTGCTTTGCAAAGGCGCGAAATCGTTCTTCGCCTTTCCGCAGCGCGAGCTGTACATCTTTTAATTCTGTAATGTCATGAATTGTTCCTTCGAAGAATAAAACTTCACCAGATTTATTTCTCACAACACGTGCATTCTCAAGTACGGTAATATTCTTTCCATCTCGACGCTTGAGCATTTGTTCAGAATTCATTACCCGACCTTCACGTTCAAGTATTTCAAGGAAATGTTTCCGATCGTCTTTGTTAACATAAATATCTTCAACATTAATAAGCAGCAATTCCGCTTCCGAATCATATCCAAGCATATGGGCAAATGCAGGATTTGCAGTAAGAATTTCTCCTTCAGGAGTTGTCTGATATACTCCATCTAAAACATTTTCAAAGAGTGTACGATATTTCGCCTCTGAGGCTCGGATTGCCTGATCTGCCTTTTTCCTCTCAGAAAGGTCGCGCATCACCACTTGAATTGCACGATGTCCATGCCAGAGAAATGGCATTGCCGTTACTTCCGCTTCAAAGATAGTTCCATCTGCTCGTAAAAATTTTTCCTCGATCGTCGGAACAGCGGTACCTCCTTGAATTTGCCGTATTCGCTCGCTTACGATAACACGATAATCAGGATGAACTACATCCATTACATTTTTCCCAAGAAACTCTTCTGGTGATTCTGCACCAGATGCTTTTACTGCTGCAGAGTTTACAAACATAATTTTCCCATCGATGTGCACCGCAATTGGGTCCGGAAGTAACTCAACAATTGCTCTGTAGCGTTCTTCACTTTCACGGAGCGCTTCCTGGGCTCGTTTCATTTCTGTAATATCCCGAGAAACTCCCATGACGCCGATACTTTTTCCCTCTGCATTCTTTAATACCGACGAGGAAAGGAGACCGCTAAAAACTTCACCGCTCTTTCGACGATTTGTAACCTCGCCAACAAATCGTCCTTGCATAACTGTCGCTTCATAGATTCGTAATCCTTCTTCAGGATTTGCAAAGAGAAAATCATACGGCTTTCCTAAGACTTCTTTTGCACTATAGCCAAATGTTTCTTCAGCCGCATGATTGAACTCGACAATACACCGATCTCGATCAACGGCAATAATCATATCGAGAGAACTTTGAATGATATTCTGAGCGTACTCCTGCGCTGCTTTCAGTTTCGCTTCTGCTTTCTTCATCTCAGTAATATCACGGGAGACTCCCATGTATCCAATTTTTTCACCGCGAGCGTTCTTTAATACGGATGAAGAGAGAAGACACGGAAATACTTCTCCATTTTTTCTTTTATTGAAAACTTCTAGAGCGCTATGTCCTTGTTCCGAGGCAAAGAAATTAAAGTGATTCTTTCTTTGTTCATCAGCAAAGAGCATACCGACATGCTTCCCTATCACTTCTTCTTTTTTGTACCCAAAAGTGTTCTCTGCCGATTTATTGAATTCAATTATCCGTTGCTCAAGGTCAACTGCAACAATCATATCCATCGAGCTGTTGACAATATTCTCTGCATATTCTTGCGACGCCCTTAGGGCTTCCTGCGCTCGTTTCCGTTCAGAAACATCCTGAAAGACAAGAACAACCCCAACAATCGTTCCTCGATCATCTTTAATGGGAGAAGCGCTTTCGTCAATTGGAATTTCTCTTCCGTCGCGTGAGATCAGGGTTGCGTGGTTTTTCAACACTGCTGTTACTTTATTTGTCAAAATTTGTTCCACAGGATTCGGCGTATGTTTTTCACCTTGCTCAATCGTACGGAACACGGCCAATAATTCTTTTCCTTGAACTTCCTGAAATTTGCAACCAGTCAATGCCTCTGCCGTTGCATTCATAAACTGAATGGCGCCTCCAGTATCTGTTGCAATAATCGCTTCGCCAAGACTGCGAAGCGTTGTGCCATACCAATTTTCGCTCTCTTTAATTTTCTTTTCAAGTTCATTACGATAGAGCGCCATCTCGATAGTAGTATGGAGTTCACGTTCTTCAAACGGTTTAAGGATGTAGCCAAACGGTTCCGTCACACTGGCGCGTTTGAGCGTATCGTTATCTGCATAAGCGCTTAAGTAGATAACAGGAATATTATACTCCTGACGAATAACTCCCGCCGTCTCAATACCATCCATTTCTCCTTTTAGGCGAACGTCCATCAGCACTAATTCTGGCAAAAGAATAGAAGCCTTCTTGATTGCCTCTTCTCCGGTCGGCACTGCTCCGACTACTTCATACCCCAGATGTTGAAGTCGACGTTGAATATCGCGAGCTACAATGCTCTCATCTTCCACAATCAAGATTTTTGCTTTTCCCATGGTTTCTTTCCACCTTCTTTATGAACTTTTTCTTTAAAAAGTAACGTTACCCGAGTACCATCTTTCCGTTGAATATCGAGCACAGCGGCAAGTTGCTCGGATAATGTCTTAACCAACTCGAGTCCAAGCGATGCGCTCTTCTCGCCGGGTATTTGATCTTTCATTCCAACGCCATTGTCAGCAACACTGAGACGAATGGTACGACTATCTAAATGACCAACGGAAATCCATACATGACCTTCTTTTCGACCAACGAATGCATGCTTCAAACAATTCGATACTAACTCGCCAACAATGAGTCCGCACGGAATTGCAGTATCAATATCAAAATGAATATTATCGGCATCGATAGAATATCCAATATTGACCGATGAAGTGGTATAGGATTGGAACAGATGTACAACAAGTGAATGGATATAATCGCCAAAATCGATATGCGCAAGGTCGGACGATTGATAGAGCTTTTCATGGAGCAACGCCATTGCTTTAACGCGTGCCTGACTCTGCTTGAACAATTCCGCATCAAAAGGGTCGCGCAAATAATCGGATTGAAGGTTGAGAAGACTGGAGATAATCTGGAGATTGTTCTTTACACGGTGGTGAATTTCCTTCAAGAGCAATTCCTTTTCACGGTATGCTTCTTTGAGAGATTGATCCGATTCGAGGCGTTCGGAAATGTCGGCAATCGAGCCATCATAGTACAGAACTCTTCCATCAGAAGCACGCATTGCCTTTACATTATGGCGAACCCAGATCATCGAGCCATCGGCACAGCGCAACTGAATTTCATTTTCATTAGAAGTATCGTTACTCTCTAATTCAGTTTTCCATTTTTCGTATTCTTTAGCGCTTGCATATAAAGAAGGCACTGGAACCGAAAGTAGCGCTTCTCTGCTTGAGTACTTCAACATTTTTACTACTGCTTGATTCACACGAAGCAAAGCGCCATCGGGTGTACTACGAAACAATCCAATAGGCGCCGATTCAAAAAACTGGTAGTAACTCTCTTCCGTCTCCCTCCACACACTGTGTCGTTGTTTTTGTTCCTGAATCTTTTTACAATTCTCCATTAAACAGGAAATAATATCGGCAACATTTTCATAGAAATGGATTTCTTGATCCGAAAACTTGTGGGATTTTCGAATATACTCTACCTGCAAAATTCCATACATACGTCTTTTCACACCGAGATATAAAAAGAGCGCTGATTGTACACCTTTAAAAAATAGGACGTCTGGCAGAATCTCATCGGAATGGAGACAATCTTCCAGTACAATCGACTTTTTTTCGTAAAGACATCGTCGGAGAATTTCTGGAATCAGCGAGGAATGAGTCTCAAGATATGAATCGCTAATTTCATTTAAGTCTTCAAAGCCATCGGTAATCAAAAGTTCCTGCTTGGGATCATAGAGGTACAGAGTTACGGCATCAGCTCCAAGATGGCGTGGCAGTTGGGATTGAATTCTTTCTGTCAGATCTTTCAATACGACGGCAGGGATCAGTTGCTGAAGTAACTGCTGCAACTGATCGAGTTGGCTTAGGATAGTTTCCTCCTGCAATGTATTTCTTAAAAGCGATTCGTGCGATTCTAACATTGTTCACAACAATTATTTAATACCCTGCTTCGGTGATGATTCTGCATTTAATTTTACCGCCATCCTGATTTTTTTACTTTAACGACTTTAATATACTTACCTCCACTCGCAAAGGCAACAGCTTGTAATCAGAGCACAATCTCACTATATTATTTTTTATGAAATTGATACAGCGACATATCCTCCGAAGTCACATTGCGCCTTTTTCCCTTGCTTTATTCTTGCTGATGGGAATATTCCTTCTTCAGTTTTTGATGAAGTACCTCGATCAATTGGCAGGAAAAGGACTGAGCGCCTTTACAATCATCGAACTAATCACATTGAACCTCGCATGGATGCTTGTGCTTGCGGTGCCAATGGCTGTGCTCATTGCAACATTAATGGCATTTGGACAGCTCTCTTCCACTAATGAAATTACCGCACTTCGAGCAAACGGCGTCAGTCTCTATTCTATGCTTTCACCTGTTTTTTTCGCATCCATTGTTCTTTGTATAATTATGATATGGTTCAATAACGATGTTCTTCCCGATGCAAATCATCGTACAAAGATACTTACAACGCAGATTTCACTTAAAAAGCCGACTCTCACAATTGTTCCTGGTATGTTTATTCCACTTGTCGAGGGTCAGACAATTCTTGTGAAGAAGACTTTTGAAAAAACAAATGATTTAGAAGATGTTATTATCTTCGACTATTCAAAACCATTCCAAAATAACATGATTACTGCAAAGCAGGGAACAATCTCTTTCTCTGCAGATTACCGTAAACTCATTCTCGATCTCACCAATGGAGAAATCCATCAATCACAGACAAAAGAGAAAGAAGAATATCGAATTATTCGATTTCAGAAACACCGCATAACGTTAAATGCCGAAGGATTTAACCTGCGTTCCATCGGCAATGCAATGACGAATCGCGGCGATAGAGAACTCAGCGCTGAGGCAATGCAGCAACGAGTCGATAGCCTGCGAAACTTGCAACGACAAGCGGAGGAACGAGTACAACGCTCTCTTGCTGAACTTTCAAAGCTTACGGTAACTGATTCATTAAAAAATAAATACCAACGCCAGATCGCTATTCTTCAATCCACAATCCAGAATGAAAAATTTATTGCCAATCTTTACGATCTTGAAGCTCGGAAGTATCTCGTCGAAATTCATAAGAAATATTCTCTTCCATTTGCATGCATCATTTTTGTCTTCATTGGAGGTCCACTTGGAATTATGGCTCGACGTGGTACTTTTGGCGTTGGCGCAAGTTTGAGTTTAGGATTTTTTACTCTCTATTGGGCATGCCTTCGCGGCGGAGAAGTGCTTGCCGACCGAGGACTTGTAGCGCCATGGATGAGTATGTGGATAGCAAATATCATCCTTGGCTTTTTTGGATTCTACATTACGTATCGAGTTGCACGCGAAAATGTTTTAATCGATTGGACTTACTTTACCAAATTTATTCCAAAATCTTGGAGAACGGAAGAACAAACCGTTAACAATGAAACACATTGACCGTTATATATCAAAACAATTTATTACTTCATTCATCTTTAGCCTGCTCGCATTCATCATCATTTTTATTCTCATCGATATGATGGAAAAACTCGATGACTTTATTGATGCAAACGCGCCGACAAATGTTGTTGTAAACTACTATCTTTTTTTTACTCCAGAGATTATTAAACTGATGACGCCTGTTGCAGTGCTGTTAGGAGCATTGTTTGTTACCGGACGTTTCTCCAGTCAGAATGAACTCGCCGCAATGAAAGCCAGCGGCATTAGCCTCTATCGTTATATGCTCCCTTTCTTTATCATTACAACAGTGATATGCTTACTCTCTATTTATTTTAATGGATGGACGGTTCCTTACGCTAATCAGAAAAGGCTCTACATTGAACGCACACACCTTCACCGAGGCAATAAAGCTTCGTTAAAATTTAATCTTTTCTTCCAAGTGACGCCTGAACGAATTATGTCTGTAAATTATTACGATTCGCACACGAAGACAGCAAGCAGGGTAAGCATTATCGATTTATCGAAAGATGATCCGACCAAAATTGCCCAGCGGTTCGATGCACAAAATATGAGTTGGAAAGAGGATTCGTTGAAAAGTATTTGGGTACTTAAAAATGGAAAAATTCAGAATTTTGCTGCTGATACATCAATAAGAATTATGAAGTTTGCAGAATTACCACTTGCCGATCTCTTGCTAACACCAACCGATATCGAAAAAAAACAACTGACACCTGATGAAATGAATATGTATGAGCTCAAGGAGTTTATCGCAAATCAGAAAAGAGTTGGGCAGGATGTTGCACGCTGGCAGGTTGAATACCACTTTAAAATTGCATTCCCTTTTGCAAGTATTATTATGATTTTATTTGGAATCCCCTTTGCATGTAATCGCCCCCGAACTGGAGCAGCATTAGGTTTTGGTATTGCAGTTGCAGTCACATTTCTCTACTTAGGATTTATGAAAGCAAGCCAGGTTTTTGGATACAATGGAGACCTTAATCCATTCGTTACCGCATGGCTGGCAAACTTCATTTTCCTTGGAGCAGGCATCTTTAATCTCATTCGAGTTCAAAAGTGAGATCACTTTAAGCTGCCTTTTTATCCATATCATGGATCCATTGCTCCATCATTTTGTTAGTTTCCTCATCCCAGCTGTGAACAACATCAAAGAACCTCATGAGGAGCAACATTACTAACACATATCCAAGAATAGCTAATACATAAATCATAGGTACCTCCTTTCTCAATTAAAAGTTAAGCACCTTACTAAAATGTTTTACAATTTATGTGCCATTATATTGATTTTTGAGGAGTTATAAATCAATTGAATTTTTGCAATGAAAGGGAAGAAAATAAATAGTCAACGCATAATGATGATGGCAATTGTAGAAAGTACACCACATGGTTAAAAGTATTCGTAGAAGGAGTTGATTCAAGAAATCTCGGAAAGTATCGAGGCAACAGACTACTCTGTATTTTTCACTCACGAGTGAACCCTTATGTTGCAGAATGTTTTCGCGGTGGCTTCGATACGAGCTGTCGCTCTACTCAGCCACCGTCAGGAATTTCGGTTGCCGAGTAGCTCGAAGAGCGTATCGAGGCAAAAAATATCTTGTAGAAAATTTTCACACAGCTACCGTAGATTCTCGCAAATAATTCTCTTGAGAAAAGAACACACACTTTTCTTTCATTTCCTTTAGCTGCATAAGATGCGTGGATTGTAGCGTTTTTTATTCCAAATTGGAATTAACGTGTTGACATTATTTTTGAAATGGCATATATTTCTACCAATGATTGCAAACAAACTACAGAGGGAGTCATCTTCGAAAATGTATTCACTGACTGGGTTGAGTGATGATTCTCGGACGGATAACAAGTTTGATACCAGCAAGTTACTAACTTATGTTACTTTACAGACAAAAGAAAAATTAACGCCATATGGCGCATAACATACCGTGGAGGATTGAATTACGCCATAATGGCGTGTATAAAGTAGTTATGTGCCATTGCGCTTTAAGATAATTCAAATTCTAAAACATTAATCGAGGTATATTATGCCTAGTCTATGTGAACTAATGACTCCAGTTCAAGTTACTCTAAATGACCTTTTGCTTGATCCAAATAATCCTAGATTTGCCGAACTTGGTGAACCAGTTGATATAGTACCTGAAACTAGATTTTCTGAAGAGCGAGTTCAACGGGACACTTTTGAAAGAATGAAGAGTGGTAATTTCGAAGTAGCAGAGTTACGTGATACAATAAAGACGCTTGGATTCCTGCAAATGGATCGTATAGTTGTTAGAAGATGGCATGGAGATACTGCTGCAAATAAATTTGTTGTAATCGAAGGAAACAGGCGAGTAACTGCTCTTAAATGGCTAATTGAACTACACGAAACTGGACGTGAAACTTTTACCGACGCGCAGCTATCTAATTTCACTAATCTTGAAGTGTTGATACTAGACGATTTACAAGCACCTGATTCGGCCAAGTGGATATTGCCAGGCCTTCGTCATGTATCCGGAATAAAAGAATGGGGTGCTTACCAGAAAGCACGGGCTGTTCATGTTTTGCGAGAGGCTGGAGCAAGTCCGCAAATTGCAGGACAAAGTTTAGGTTTATCAACTCGCGCAGCAAATCAACTTTGGAGATCGTATTTGGCTCTTGAGCAAATGGGTTCTGATGAAGAGTTCGGAGAATATGCATATCCAAGATTATACAGCTACTTTGAAGAAGTGTTCAAACGAGCAAATGTTCGTGATTGGCTTGAATGGAGCGATAATGAAAAACGATTTACTAACTCTTCACGACTCCGCGAGTTTTATAGTTGGATGGTTGGGGAACCCGACGATGAAGGTGAACTGGGCGAGCCAAAATTGCCAGAAGCGAAAAGTGTACGCTCTCTTGGAATAATTATTGACAATGATTCTGCAATGACACTTTTTCGGTCGCAAAACGGTAATCTCGATCGAGCATTAGCAAGGTTCGAAGCCGAACACCAAGAAGATTGGCAACCTATTATTACACAAGCTCAAGCTGTCTTAGCTGGTCTTTCTCCTGATACACTGCGTTCCTTAACTGAAGAAGATATAACTGCACTAAATTCTTTGAAAAAACGTATCGAGCGACTTTTTGATGATCGCGGACGACTATTGGGAGAACATAATGGCTGATCCAAAGCCACAAGATATTGCATTGTGGATTTCTGATCACGCTACAAACATCGATTTCAAGACTCTACGCAATGTTATGTTCGATATTCTTTCAACTCGTATTCCGGGTAAATCAATTGAGGAAATAGCGGACTTAACCGAAAATTTAGAACCTTCAGTTCTTCGGGAACTTGAGATAATTTATAACCAGAATTTGCTCGATGGTGTCACACCGCGTTTCATATTGTCGCAAGAAGAATCTACAACACATTTCAAGATCCTTGAAACACCAGAAGTCGAGTTACGAAATCGTCTACATATTGGAACACCTGCCGAGTTCGAATATTTTTGTAAAAAAATTTTAGAACGATTGGGAGCAGTAGCTAGCGTTGAAGGTGGTCCATATGATCAAGGCATTGACTTTACTGCATTCAATCTACCTTTATCTCGTGTTGGACCTGCTCCTAGCGGTGCCTTTGCAGTAGTTATTGGCCAGGCAAAAAGGTATGCAATTGGCAATAATATCTCTGAGAAGGATATTCGCGAATTCATTGGTTCAGCCACTCGTCGATCTTTTTTACTAAAAAGAACAAATTCTTCAAAAGTTGGTTCTCTTCAACCAATTGTATATGCATTTTGGACAACATCTGATTTTCACTCATTAGCAAAAGAGTGTGCTCGAGAAATGGGCATTTGGTATTTGAACGGAATTGCACTTAGCCAATTAGCCATCAGACTTGGAGTAACTTAATTATTTGCGCAACGGTATATAACAAGCAAAAGCACGACGCTCAGCTAAGTTATCTTGAGCGAATACGACTGGCGTTGGATTCGCTCAATGCCGTTGCTCACAGAATTTGGTTTGTTGGAGTTCACAACGGCACTGCGTGCTTTTGCCAAACGTTATCATGGAAAAATCTCTTGCAAAACACCCCTCAGCCACCGTCAGAGTTTCGGTTGCCGAGTAGCCGAAGGCGTATCGAGGCAATAGACTTCTCTGTGTTTTTTACTCACGGTTGAACCCGTGTGTTGCGGTATCTTTTGCGGTGGCTTCGATACGGACTATCGTCCTACTCAGCCACCGTCAGAGTTTCGGTTGCCGAGTAGCCGAAGGCGTATCGAGGCAACGGACTACTCTGTATTTTTCACTCACGGTTGAACCCGTGGGGTCGCGGTATGTTTCGTGGTGGCTTCGATACGGACTATCGTCCTACTCAGCCACCGTCAGGTTTATACTTTGCAATAGAAAATCTGTGTTACATAGGAAAGCCAGAGGCGTTACTAATCTATTCTACCAAAATAAATACCAGCCCAAACTTCTTTCTTTATCCTA
>Ga0116192_1002979_pt1 | contig 10871 bp, 9 predicted proteins | sample AD_UKC113_MetaG_FD_89876 | JGI IMG/M metagenome (GOLD analysis project Ga0116192, IMG submission 89876) | Active sludge microbial communities of municipal wastewater-treating anaerobic digesters from Hong Kong - AD_UKC113_MetaG | ecosystem: Engineered > Bioreactor > Anaerobic > Digestate | place...
ACTGGTGCATATTGGCTACCCAGTTCGACTGCGTCAGGACCACGCCTTTGGGCTTGCCGGTCGTTCCGGAAGTATAGATGATGGAAGTGACGTCGTCGGGGGTAACCCGCGCGATCTCTTCTTCCACCGCCTCGACCGGTATCTTCTGGCTGCCGAGCTCCATGGCCTCCGCGAAGGTGTAGACGTTCTCAGGCTTGCTGCCGTTCCAGGGCGACATCTGGATGATGGTCGGTTGTTCCTTCCCCTGGGTGACCTTGATGGTCATCTGGGCCTTGTCCTGGGTGGAAAGGATGACGATCCTCGATTCGCTGTCCTCCAGCATATACGCCAGCTCTTCGTCTGAGACCGTGGGATAGAGCGGCACGCCGATGGCGCCGCAGGCCTGGATGGCCTGATCGGCGATGATCCAGCGCGGACGGCTTTCCGAGAAGATGATGACGCGATCGCCACGCTTGACCCCCAGGGCCATGAGGCCTCTGGCCAAGCCGATAACCTCATCGCGGGTATCCTTCCACGAGCGGGAAATGAAATGATCGATCGGCCGGCCGTCCTTGTCGAAACGCGCCGTCAGGAACGGGAACTTATCCCCGTATCTGAGCGCCTGGTTATGGAATATCCCACACAGAGTATCCGTTCTGTATGCCATAGTAAAGCCTCCTTACCATATGATCTCCACCGCGCCTGATCAAAAAGGGGGTGGGAATGATGCAGCTACCCCTACATCAGAATCTGGCCGCTAGCCTTTACCGTTCTTGATATCGTTGTAGCGGTCTTTGGCAAGACGCAAGAAGGCGTGATTTTCCGGTATCTGTTTATTGGCATCCGGGTCGCGGGCAATGAGCTTCTCCAGGATGGCCAAGGCCTCCTTCTTCTTTCCCTTGTAGGCGAGAATGTCTGCGCGGGTATAGGGGATATAGAAGTAATCCGGACAGAGGATTTCGGCTATCTCCAGGGCGTTCATATCCATTTCCAGCGTGATGTTCGCCAGCTTCATGCCCTTTTCCGTGACCCAGCCGCCGTTGGTGATCATCGTCCCCAAGGTGAGGATCGGCCCGAAATAGTAATAGGTGCCGCTCTCGCGATCTGCGTATAGCAATGGGATCAGCATGTCCATGAGGTATCGCCCCTGGTTGAGCAGGCTCGTGAACTGCACCGAACGAGCCCGGCAGATCTGGTACCAATAGCTGGCCGGAACATAATTGGGCTGTAGCTTGCGGGCCTTTCCGGCATACAGCATGCCCTTGTTGTAGTATGGTAACCCCTTGGCATCATGTTCGCCGGTGGAGGTGTAGTATTCACCCACGCAGTAGGCCGCACGCGCCGCCCATGTCTGAGCCAGGGCATCGTTGGGGTGCTCCTGCGCGATCTTTTCCATCAGGGAAACAGCGCTTTGCGCCTTTGTGATATCGGCCCGAGCGGCCCATTGCTGCATGAAGGCATCCCATCCGGCATAATTTTTCATGGGCGGCAGTGCTTCTTCGCACGGCAGCGGGGAGAATGATTTGAACAATGCACCATAATGGCCGAAAATGTAGGCATGGTCTCGGTTGTAAATCAGCGCATCAGCCAGCATCCTGATGGCAAGGGGGTTCTTGGGGGCCATCTGGCAGGCCTGCGCGGCAAATTTTTCAGCCTTCTCGAAATTTTCCGCACTGCCTTTTTTCTCATAGCGCGCCTGCAGGTAATGAACGCGCGACAGCCAGAGATATGGCTCAACGGTGTTGGGATATTTATCTTTCAGCGGGGTGAGCACCGCAATGAGTTCCGCGAGATTTTTTCCGCCATAGTGGTTGGCGTACAGTATTCTCACCTTTTCCCACTGGGGATCGCCGCCAGGCAGGGGCGGATCGTTATCCCAGGCCTGCGCCCTGGCCGCCTGAGCAAAACCCAGGATCCATAGGCAGATGATCAATACTGTTGATGAGATCCGTACCAAGCTCAAGGTGTTGCCTTCTCGCGCTGCGAGCTCTCCACTGCCGTTGTACATTGAAACCTCCTCCTTGAAAGATAGTAAAAAAAGTTCGTTGCTTCTTCCCCAGGAGGTCGCTCGACAGGCTTACTCGTGATTGCCGCCACTATGCATGATCCTCGTCTCCTGAAACCTCCGGTGAATGCGGATCAAGTTCGGGGTAAGAACGTTGAACTTTTCTTCTTTTCAGCTCCCAGCATGGACAACCATTACAATGTCCGGAACCGGTCTCGATGTCGTATTTACCCGCTCTCGAGGCCTGGGTGGATGTTACCATCTCTGGCCCGATTGTGGAAGAGCCGTGCGTGGGGGGGGAACTGTGTGAGGCGTGAATCACACGATAGGTCTCCCATGGGTCGTGATGTGAGATGTGGTATACAACCATTCCCGCTCCTCGGACAAAAACACCAGCGATGTTAAGATGAACCATACGGTAAATACAGGAAGGAAGACCGATTTGTCAACGCCTTTCTGTGATGCCTTCGGTCGATCGTTCGTGGATGGCGAGCACATGCAGTGTCAGCCATGTTGTGATGCAGGGCGTAAAATCGAGGGCATCTGGAGCGCTGGCGATCGTGAGGGTTTCATCGAGGATGGGCCGGGGTATGATACCGGAGACGGCATGGAGGCAAGACACGGAGATCGGCGTGCTTGAATTGTTTGACAAAGTGGTAAAAATAATTCATACTGCTTTGACAAAAACGTGCCTTACAATACGAGGAGGAGGGTTAAGATGAAGGAATGTGTCATTATTGATGGTGTGCGGTCTGCCAATTCTCGGGCTCACAATGAGAAGGGATGGTTCAGAGTTTTGAGACCGGACGAGGTCCTCACGAAGGTCTATGATGGCCTCTTCGCGCGCAATCCTAAAGTCAAGCCCGAGGATATCGAGGCCGTGTTCTGCGGTTGCGCCAATATTACCGGCATGCAGAACGATATCGGGCGACTGGCCTGGCTCGCTGGCGGATATCCGGAGTCGGTTCCGTCCAATACGTTGACCATGCAGTGCCCGTCGGGTATGGCCGCGGCCGAGCATGCGGCGCGGGCCATCATGTGCGGTGAAGGCGACACCTATTTGGCGTCCGGCGTTGAAGACATGCAGAAGGTGCCTATGGCCATGAACATGGATTTCGCCCCGCGTCTGGCGGAACGCTACAATATCATGGACATCCCCATGGGAGCCACGGCTGAAAAGGTTGCGGCGCAGTGGAAGATCAGCCGGGTCGACATGGAAAACATGGCCTACTGGAGTCATAAAAAGGCCGACGAGGCCACCAAGGCCGGCAAGTTCAAGAAAGAGATCATCCCCATCGAAGGACTCAAGGAGGATGGCACGAAATTCATGGTCGAAACCGACCAGTGGATCCGCGGCAATATCTCCATGGAGCAGATGGCGACCATGCAGCCCGGGTTCAAGGCCGACGGACTCTTGACCGCGGCGACATCTTCGCCCCTGACCATCGGCGCGGCGGCCCTCTTGCTCATGGAGCGCGGCAAGGCCGACAAGCTCGGTTTGTCGTATCATCTGAAGTACGAGGCCGGGGTCATGGCCGGATGCGACCCGACCATCATGGGCATCGGCCCGATACCCGCCGTCAAGAAACTGCTTGCCCGTACGGGACTGAAGGTGAGTGATATCGACCTGTGGGAATTCAATGAGGCCTTTGCCAGCCAGTCCCTGGCGTGCGTGCGAGAACTCGGCATTGCCGAGAATGCGCCTTTCAAGAATGTCAATGTCTGGGGCGGTGCCCTGGCCCTCGGTCATCCGCTGGGCGAAAGCGGCTGCCGTCTGATCGTTACCTTGAACAACATCATGAAAACCGACTATCCGGATGCCAAGTACGGGGTCGCCACCCTCTGCGGCGCATTCGGCAACGCCAACGCCTCTCTGTGGCGTAACGTCAACAAATAAAACTTGGTGTAATCCTTGTTCTTGGGGGGGCATCGCCCCCCCTCTTTTCTTATTCTTAATAGCGTTTGCCCTGCCGAAGGTCGTTCAGGAGATCCTTGGCAGCCATCTGGAAACTACGGTTTTCCGGGATCAGGGGATTGGCATCCGGATTCGCTGCCACAATCTTTTCCAGGATCGCCATGGCCTCCGTTTTCTTGCCCTTATAGGCCAGGATATCGGCGCGCGCATAGGGGATATAGAGATAATCGGGATACAGGATCTCCGATTGCTCCAGGCCGTTCATCTCTATATCCAGGTTGATGCTGGCGATCACCATGCCCTTTTCGGTGACCCATCCTCCATTGGTGACCATGGTCCCCAGGCAGAGCACCGGCCCGGCAAAATAGTACAGGCTGTTTTCGCGTGAACAGTACAGCAGCGGTGTCAAGAGGTCCATGAGATAGCGCGCCTTATTCAGAAGGCTCGTCATCTGAATGGACCGCGCTAGGTTTATCTGGTACCAATAGTTGGCATAGACGCTGTTCGGTTGCAGCTTACGGGCTTTTTCGGCGTATGCTATGCCTTTCTTGTAGTATGGCATCGCCTTGGTGTCGTGCTCGCCATGCAAGGTGTAGTATTCGCCCAGGTAGTATTCCACGCGCGCCGCCCAAGTCTGGATCAGTGCATTGTTGGGATTCTGGGCGGCCATGTTCTCCATCATGGCTATGGCGCTCTGGGCCTTGGGGATATCGGCGCGCGCCTCCCACAGCTTCTTGAACTCGCTCCAGCCGTTGCCGTTCGCCAGATCGGGCAGAGCGTCCGAGATCGGCAGAGGCGCAAAGGATTTGATCAACGCGCCGTAGTTTCTTGCGATATATTCACGGTCGCGGCTGTAACACAGCGTGTCGACCAGATACCTGATCGCAAGCTGATTTCTGGGATCGATCTTCAAGGCCTGGACGCAGTACTTTTCCGACTTGTCGAAAAATGCGTCACGGTCCGAGCGTTCGTAGCGGGCGTGCAGATAGTTCACGCGCGCCAGCCAGAGGTATGGTTCCACGTTGTTGGGATATTTGTCCTTCAGCGGCGCCAGTATTTCCAGGAGCTCGGTGAGGTTTTTGCCGCCGTAATGGCCGGCCCATAGCGTCTTGACCTTTTCCCATTGAGGATCATTATTCATCAGCGGCGGATCGATGCCCCACGCGAACGTCTGCCCCTGTAAGGCGCCGGGGATTGCCGCTGTCAGTAAGAACAAAAACACGATGGCTGCTCCATGGTGAATACGGTGTCCCGATCTTCCTCCCCCTTTTCTCTTCATTGCAGTAATCCAGACCATGCTACCCTCCTAAAGATAATATTCCGTATGGCCTCGGCCATTGCGGGTCCTGAAACGCATCATCCGAAGGTGTGTCCAGATTCGATCGATGGTCGTTCACGAGGGGGTCCCCCCCCTGAGCCAATGGTGACGACCGTCCCCCTTTTTCAGCGAATTGCAATCCTTGGCATGATACCCACAACCGGCCTGTGCGGTTCTTTTGGTTCAAGATCCGATTCAGACCTTTTCAGGCGTCATGGGTCATAAATGCTCTCTCAGAGCTTTTATCATTCGGCTGTATATAAAAATATCCCACTAGCCGGTCATTTTCAAGTGCTTTATTTACCAATCGGTAGTCTCGCCGGTCATGATCTTGTCCGTCGCTATGCCGCGGGCATTGCCTTTCCGGGGTCTGTTTCCCTCTGGCCCTGCAGGGGCGATTCTGGACGATGGAATCCCCCTGCAGGGCAGGGACAGGAGCGTATGGTTGCCCATGAACGGTTGCCGGAAAAAAGGCATCCGCCCATAGGCAATCTACACCTGTATCTACATCATGGTCTGCAGTTTCATCAACAGGACCATGTCGCCGGTGAATTTCAGTTTGCCGTTCATGAACAGCGCCTGACCGGTGGTCTGCTTTTTCTGCATTGCGATCCAGTCCGGCAGATCGAGGTTGAGCGTCACTGCCGGCTTGTCTTCGCCGTTGAATGTCATGGTGACGGGGATGCTGGTGCCGTCCGACTTCTTGATCTCCATGGTGCAGGCGCCCTTGGTCGAGGAAAGGGTGTTCAAGCGCTTGACGTCGGCGATCTGGGTGGGATCGGTGAACTGGTCGATCAATCCCTCGATCTTGCCGGTTACGGAGTCACGCCAATCCTTTTCCGATAAGGCAAGGGCCAGCATGGGTTTGTCGATTCCCCCCTTGATGACCTCCAGATTGGTTCCGTCCGTGATCTTCAGGCAATACTTTTTGCCGCTGATATCAAATTGAAGGGTGACCTCCTTGCCCTTCAATGATGAAAGATCCGCGCCCGCGATCAAATCGCCGAACTGTGACGGAACGATCTCGCCAAAGAAGGTATCCACACTGACGTCTTCGGGTACTCGAAATGTTGCCATACGACCTCCTTGTATTGTAGGGGATAACCCGATGTTGGGTTTACCATACGGTAAATACATGAAAGCGTCTCTGGTTGTCAACATCAATTTGTGGGGAACTGGTGTGCGCTCGAATACACGCGGCTATCCTGGCGTGCGGATATTTAATCCAAGCCATCCCTAGGAAGAGCGTCTCGATGATACGTGGGTTGACGCTCTATCCGGGACGCGACAATTGATCTCTGCTTACCGATCGGTTTGTCCGGCTGCTAAACAATTTTTCGAGTAGATGCTTGAATAATTTGCCGCACGGATTTATAATCTTTGACTTATGGCCGTCCCAAACAAAACAACCAAGCGCCGTAGCAGCGCCGATGAGAGCACGGCGCGCGAACGGATCATGAAAGCGGCGCGCGAGGTCTTCGCGCTGCATTCATACAAGGCGGCCAGCACCCGCATGGTTGCCAAGCAGGCCGGGGTCGAGCACCCGTTGATCCATTACTATTTCGGATCCAAAGAGAGGCTGTTCCAGGCCATGGTAGAAGATATCTATTCCGAGTTCTCGCTTGTCCAGGGAACCTGGCTGGACGGCATCGAGCGGGTGCCGCCCGCCGAGGGTCTGCCGGTGTTCATCGATCGCATGTTGGATTATACCCTGGCACACCCTGACGCGCTCCAGATTATCGCCTTGAACATGGTGCAGATCGGCCGTATCGATGATATCCCCGGCTACCGCTACATCACCCTGCACATGGCCCGCATGCGGCGCATGCTGGAAGAGCGACTGGTGATGAGGGGGTCAAATCGCGACATCGAAATGTTCATCTATTGTTTCTACAGCCTGATGATCAATCTGATCGGCGCACGGTCGTGCCAGGCCCAGATCCTGAACATGGACCCCTTGGGCGAGGAATATCGGGCCTGGATCAAAGACGCCTGTTTAACCCTTTTCCTGCCATGGCTCGAAAGACTTCTGTCGCGACGCTGATGTGCCTGTCTGATGTCCGTTGGCCGACACGACTATCCCTTGACACCTGCGAGCGCCATGGGCTAAACCTTTGAGCATGGAAGCCCATAAAAATACGAAATACATCTTCATCACCGGCGGAGTGCTCTCATCGCTGGGCAAAGGTCTGGCCGCGGCATCCATCGGTGCCATCATGGAGACCCGCGGGCTTACGGTCACCAACATCAAGCTGGATCCGTATATCAATGTGGACCCCGGCACCATGAGCCCGTTTCAGCATGGCGAGGTGTTCGTGACCGAGGATGGGGCCGAGACCGACCTCGATCTGGGGCATTACGAGCGATTCACCTCGACCGCGCTGACGGCGCGCAACAATTTCACCACGGGACAGGTCTATGATACCGTGATTCAAAAGGAGCGCAACGGCGACTATCTGGGCAAGACCGTCCAGGTGATCCCGCACATTACGGACGAGATCAAGAACCGTATCCGCCAGGCCGCCGAAGGGTTCGACATCGCCATCATCGAGATCGGCGGTACCGTGGGGGACATCGAATCGCTGCCTTTCCTGGAGGCCATCCGACAGTTCGGATTCGATATGGGCCGCACCAATGTGCTCTACATCCACCTCACCCTCGTGCCGTACATCCCCAGTGCCGGCGAGTTGAAAACCAAGCCGACCCAGCATTCGGTGCAGAAGCTCAGGGAGATCGGTATACAGCCCCAGATTCTGTTGTGCCGCAGCGAGAAACGGCTTTCGCAGGATCTCAAAGAAAAGATCGCCCTGTTCTGTAATGTGGAGAAGAACGCGGTCATCAACGCCGTGGATGTGGCGAGCATCTATCAGGTTCCGATGGAATTCCACCGCGAAGGTCTCGATGACCGTATCGTTGAGTACCTCAATATCTGGACCAGGGGACCTCAGATGCACGCCTGGGAATGTCTGGTCGAAAAGATCGAGCAGTGCGGCCGGGAGGTCAATATCGCCATTGTCGGGAAATACGTCAAGCTGACGGAATCATACAAGAGTCTCAATGAGGCCTTGGCCCATGGCGGAATCGCCAACGATGTCAGGGTGAATCGGATCTATATCGAATCCGACAAGCTCACGAGCGAGGCCGACCTGGAGGCCATCTTCGCGGGAATCGACGGCATCCTGATTCCGGGCGGTTTCGGCGAGCGGGGCGTCGAAGGAAAGATTGTAGCCGCTGGGTATGCCCGCCAGCACAAGATCCCCTTCTTCGGCATCTGCCTGGGGATGCAGCTGGCGGTGGCGGAATTCGCGCGCTCGGTGTGCGGGTTGACCGGCGCGAACTCCACCGAATTCGATCCCGAAACGCCGTATCCGGTGATCGATTTCCTGCCCGAGCAGCGCACCATCACCCGCAAAGGTGGCACCATGCGCTTGGGTGCCTACGCCTGCCGTCTGAGCACTGGAACCAATGCCTGGCGGGCCTATGGACGCGATAACATCTCCGAGCGCCATCGCCATCGCTATGAATTCAACAGCGTCTTCGAGGAGCGGTTGACAAGCTGCGGACTTGCCATCAGCGGCCGCAACCCCGATTCCAATCTCGTCGAGATCATCGAGATCCCGGATCACCCCTGGTTCCTCGGCTGTCAATTCCATCCGGAATTCAAGTCCAAGCCGCTGTCCGCCCATCCGCTTTTCCGCGAATTCATTCGCGCGAGCCTGGCCTATAGCCAAGGGAAGGGGTAATGGCGATTCGTGTTCGAGAGATACCCATCGGCGACGGCGATCTGGTTCTGATCGCCGGCCCGTGCATCATCGAGTCGTTGGCGCACCTCAAGACCATGGCCGGCGCGCTCAAGGATATCGCCGGTCGTATGGGAGTACCGCTCATCTTCAAGGCCTCTTTTGACAAGGCCAATCGATCATCCATCGATGCCTACCGCGGCCCCGGTCTGGACGAAGGCCTGCACATGCTCTCCCAGATCAAGCAGGAATTTGATCTCGCGGTGACATCGGACATCCATGAAACCCATCAGGCCCGGAAGGCCGCCGAGGTTCTCGATCTCATCCAGATCCCGGCGTTCCTCTGTCGACAGACCGATCTGCTGCTGGCGGCCGGCTCCACGGGCAAGCCCGTGAACATCAAGAAGGGACAATTCATGGCCCCCTGGGATATGCAGCATGCGCTCAAGAAGGTGGCGAGCACCGGCAACCAACAGGTCATGCTGACCGAGCGCGGGGTCTCGCTCGGCTACAATAACCTGGTGTGCGATCTGCGATCATTGGGTATCATGCGCGCCTTCGGTGTGCCGGTGGTGCTTGATGTCACCCACAGCCTGCAATTGCCGGGCGGCAGAGGCGATTCCTCGGGCGGTAACCGGGAATTTATCGCACCCTTGGCGCGGGCCGGGGTGGCCTTCGGTGTCGACGCCTTGTTCATGGAGGTACACGACCACCCCGAGGCCGCCTTGAGCGACGGTCCGAATTCGCTCAAGCTCTCGGACCTGGAGGCCCTGCTTGCACAGGTGCTGAAGATCCATAAGGTCGTGTCATGAAAACGATCAAGGTGCTCGTTCTCGATGTTGATGGCGTGTTAACCGACGGGAAAATCTACTTCAACGACCGCGGCGAGGAGATGAAGGCCTTCGACAGCAAGGACGGGCATGGCATCAAACTCATCATGCGCGCCGGATTGGGCGTGGCCATCATCACGGGGCGCACATCCAGAGCCCTTGAGCACAGGGCCGAAGAACTGGGCATCACGCATCTCATCCAGAACGCCAAGGATAAACGCGCCGCCCTTCACGACCTCGCGGGCAGGATCGGCTGTGACGTCAGCGAGATGGCCTATATGGGCGATGATGTCGTTGACCTTCCCGCCATGGTTTTGTGCGGACTCACCTTTGCGCCGGCCGACGCCATGGAGATGGTGAAATCACAGGTGGATCACGTGACGGAACGGGCAGGTGGTCGTGGGGCCGTACGGGAGGCCGTCGAGATACTCCTGAAGCACATGGGGATGTATGAACAGGTTATGGAACGCTACCGGGGGTAAGATCCTGTGTCTGCTGGTTGTGGCCGCTTTCCTGTGGTTCATGACCAGAGGAGAGAATCCCGGGACCACCGAGGGCGATCAACCGCAGCAGGATATCACCCGGACGGCCGAGAATGTCACGATGCAGGATGCCAACCTGCAGACGGGCACGGTCACGTTCATCCGGGCCGATAAGGTAGTGGAGAGGCAGGGGAGGTTTTTGCTGCTGGATGATGTCGTGATCGACAGATTGGATAAGGTGCGTGTGGTCGCCGATCAGGCGCAATACGATCAAACCCTCTCCCGTCTGAACGTCACGGGCCATATCCTCCTGACAACTCCCGACGGTGTACAAGGCGATCTCGACAGCCTGACCTGGGACAAGGCCTCGGGTAAGGCCTGGACCGATAATCCCGTGCGGTTCACTACCCCGGACGGGGTTATCACGGCGCAAAAGGCGGTAATGCTTAATGATCTGGAGGAAATCAGTCTGATCGGTGACGTGTATGCAAAGATGGCTGGCGACACTTTTCGTAGCAAGTTTGTTGATGATTCCACCCCTGAAGGCCGCTGAAGCACCGTCACCGGCAGCCTCTGGCGGCCGAGGCGGTGCGAATGTCCCT
>Ga0116192_1002980_pt1 | contig 10871 bp, 9 predicted proteins | sample AD_UKC113_MetaG_FD_89876 | JGI IMG/M metagenome (GOLD analysis project Ga0116192, IMG submission 89876) | Active sludge microbial communities of municipal wastewater-treating anaerobic digesters from Hong Kong - AD_UKC113_MetaG | ecosystem: Engineered > Bioreactor > Anaerobic > Digestate | place...
ATACTTAAGAAAAAACCTACCGTCAAGGGGTCATATTATTACGCATAAACAAAAGCTGAAGGGCCATGTACCGCTTCAGAGTGTTCTCTATCTGATTGGCGGTGTCATCCATGAAAAGCTGGTAGAGCTGCTTATCCTGGAGGATGTACCGGGCCTCGAAGAGCTTGTCGGCCATAGTGTTGAACTTACGGAGCACATCGGGCTCGGACAGCACCTTCAGATTTCTCTCCTTGGCAAGGGTTAGCTTCAGAAGAGAGGGTATTCTGGACAGATAGCTCTCGTCGCTGCTTTCCAGACCCAGCAGCATGGTGATGTCGATATCAAGCTCATGGATGATCCTGAGAATGATATCCAGCTTCGGATTGGTCTTGCGCCCGTTTTCAATCTGGGAAAGATAACCGGGAGAAATCTCGATCCTCTTGGCAAAGTCGATCAGGCTGATCCCCTTTTCTTCCCTTTTGGCCTTGATGATCTCTCCAACCTTGATTTCCAATACAATACCCCCTCTTGCTGCCCTCAGGGCTTATTCTGCAATGATACGGTGGTAGGATTTCTTGCCCTTGCGGATGATGATCTCTGAATCAACCATATCCGATAGGGTAATCACGCGGTCAAACAGATCCACACGCGCGTTGTTCACAGTGATCCCGCCCTGCTGGATGAGCCTTCTGCCCTCTCCCTTTGAGGGAATGATGCCGGTGCTGGCCAGAAGATCAAGCAGCTGAATGCCGCTTTCCAGTGTTTCCTTGCTGACGCTGACAGTGGGCATATCGGCCGAGGATGCGCCCTGACCGAAAAGAGCCTCTGCGGCCTGGCGGGCCTTTGTCGCCTCTTCCTCACCGTGGACGATTTTGGTCACCTCGTAGGCAAGCACCTTCTTGGCCTCATTGATGCGGGCATCCTGCCATGTGGCCATTTCATTGATCTGATCCATGGGCACGAAGGTTAAAAGCTTCAGGCATTTGATCACATCGGCGTCCTGAACATTTCTCCAATACTGATAGAAGTCATAGGGGCTTGTTTTCTCCGGGTCGAGCCATACGGCACCCTTCTCGGTTTTGCCCATCTTCTTGCCTTCACTGGTGGTCAGAAGCTGGAAGGTCATACCATAGGCTTCCTCTCCTGCGACGCGGCGGATGAGGTCGATTCCTCCCAGAATGTTGGACCACTGGTCGTCACCGCCCAGCTCAAGGCGGCAGCCGTATTTCTGATACAGCCTCAGAAAATCATAGCTCTGCATGAGCATGTAATTGAACTCAATAAAGGAAAGGCCCTTCTCCAGACGGCTCTTGAAGCATTCGGCCGAAAGCATTCTATTGACCGAGAAATGAACTCCGATGTCCCTCAGGAAGGATACATAATTCAACTCCAGCAGCCAATCGGCGTTGTCCACCATAATGGCCTTGCCTTCTGAGAAATCCACAAGCCGCTTCATCTGGTTGCGGAAGCAGGCACCATTGTGACTGATGGTTTCACGGGTGAGCATTTTGCGCATATCGGTTTTACCTGAAGGGTCGCCAACCATGGCTGTTCCGCCGCCGATGATGGCAATCGGCCTGTGGCCGGCTCTCTGCATGTGGGACATGACGATCAGCTGCAGGAGGTGTCCTACATGAAGGCTGTCGGCAGTGGGATCGAAGCCTATATAAAAGGTGACCTGTTCTTTTCCCAGCATCTCCCGGATTTTTTCCTCGTTGGTGGTTTGTGCGATAAAACCGCGCTCCTTAAGGGTGTCAAATACGTTGACCTTTGTGACGTCCATTTCTTTCTTCCTTTCCAAGGTTTTATGCCTGAGCGCATCTGCCTGAAATAGGATGTTTCATGCAGGCTCCCGTGTTAAGAGAATTTGCCCCAGGCAAAAGGGTAATCATGTATTATTATAGAATACCGGGCAATGCATATCCATATCTCATGAAAAAAATATTTATGGCAATGGGTTTTGTGCTATAATAATCTATGCGTTGACTAACACGCTTTAAAATGGATATCATGCTGATTACAGCTTGTAAATCAGATAACAGGAGGATAAGACATGGATACGCCAAAAAATCGCCCCAACGGCTTAAAGGAGCCCAAGGCGAAAGCGGCATCACCCAAGGTTAAAGCACAACGATCGCCTGTAAAGATTATTTTGAAAATATTCTTCTCATTAATTCTCTTGGTGCTCTCACTGGCTATCATGGTCGGAAGTGCTGCGGGAGGGCTTCTGATGGGAGGGGTTTACGGCATCATCAAAACCACTCCGGTTCTGGATCCCAACATCTTAAAGCCCACCAGCCTAAACTCCTTTGTCTATGACGCCGATGGCAATATCATTGCCGAGCTGAAAAGGGAAGAAAACCGCGTTTGGATCGATTACAACGATATTCCGAAAATGCTCATCAACGCCTATGTAGCTATTGAAGACAAGCGTTTTTTCGAGCACAACGGAATCGATTTCAGACGTATAGGCAGCGCCATTCTGTCTTATGCAAAGCACTTTATCAATCCCGATGTGGATATAGAGGGCGGCAGCACCATCACCCAGCAGCTCATCAAGAACCTCACCAAGAATGATGATGTCACCATCAAGCGTAAGTTCCAGGAGCAATGGCAGGCCATGGAGCTGGAAAAGGGCCTGACCAAGGAGGAAATACTGACCTATTACCTCAACAATGTTCCCATGGGCAGCAGTTTCATCGGTATTGAAACAGCGGCCAAGGGCTACTACGGCAAGGATGTAAGGGAGCTTTCACTGAAGGAGTGTGCCAGCCTTGCCGGCATTACCAACTGGCCCACCAAATACATGCCCATAAGCGAAACCAATATTGAGGCCAACCTCACAAGAACGCAGCTGATACTGGATATGATGCTGGAGCAGGGAATGATCACCCAGAGCGAATATGATGAAGCCTCTGCCGAAAAAATCAATTTCCAGTTCAACCCTGAGGCCGGTAAGGTCACCAAAACCAGCAAGCAGTCCTATTTCGTGGACGAAGCCATCAGAGCCGTTAAGAACGAGCTGATGGAAGCCTATCAATATAACGAGCAAGCCGCGCTGGACATTATCTACAATGGCGGTATTCATATTCACACCACACTGCAGCCTAAGGTTCAGGCAGTTTTGGATGAAGTCTTCACCAATCCTGAATTCTTCAGCATCGATAACCCGAAAACCGATGAGCAGCCCCAGGCCAGCATGACCATCATCGATCCTGCCACCGGTCATGTCGTCGCCTTGTACGGAGGCCGTGGTGTGAAGGAGGGCAGCGTTTTCAATCGCGCCACCCAGGCCGAACGCTCGCCGGGGTCGTCCATTAAGCCGCTGGTTGTCTATGCCCCGGGTCTTGAAACCAAGAGGCTGACTACTGCCACGGTAGTGGATGATGTGCCCCAGTATCTCAGAAATACGGCACCTGATAAGATCTGGCCGAAAAATGTTGAAGGCGAAAGCAAGAACTTCGGTCTCACTACCGTTCGGGACGGTCTTATCCAATCCAGAAATGTTGTGGCTACCTTGCTTCTGAAGGACTACACCACCATTCCCGTCGGGCTTGATTACCTTGCCAAGGTTGGCCTCAACAGAAAGGATGACAATCATCTGGCCATCACCATGGGCGGCTTCAGCAGAGGCATGACCACCCTTCAAATGGCCAGCGCCTATACGGTCTTCGCCAACAAGGGCGTCTATACTGAGCCGATATTCTTCACAGAGGTCAAGGATCAAAACGGCAAGGTCATTCTGAGCATGAAGCCCGAGAGACGTCAGGTTTATTCCGAGCAGACCATCTACCTGATGGACAACATGATGGAGGACATCGTTAAGAAGGGCACAGCAAGCTATTATGGCTATGGTACCGTAAAATACAAGCAGAAGTATACCGATGAGAATGGCAATGAGAAGGAAAAGGAAATTGTGATTCCCTCGGCAGGTAAGACCGGAACCAGCGACGAAAACAAGGACAAGTGGTTCGTCGGCTTCACACCTTACTATGTAGGCGCTACCTGGTTCGGCTATGACAAGGCAGTATCCCTGACCAAGGAAGAGTACTATGGTGCTTTAAAGATCTGGAATGCAGCCATGACCAAGATCCATGAGACCTTGCAGCTGGAGGCCAAGCCCTTCTTTGAGGAGACTCCTCCCAATATCGTCAAACGGACCATTTGCATCGATTCGGGCAAGATTGCCACAGATACCTGCCGCCATGACCCAAGAGGCTCCAGGGCCCGGGAAGAATACTTTATTCAGGGAACAGAACCGGCCTACAGCGATACCTGTAACGTTCACGTTTCGGTGATGGTCTGCAACGACAGCAAGGATGCTTTGGGAAGACCCTTACTGGCTACCGAATTCTGTCCTGCCACCTCTGTAACCGAGAGAGTATTTATCAAGCGGCCCGTTGAATACAAGCCTAAATTCCCCGATGATCCCTATCCGGAGGATACTGTTTACGAGCTGCCTGAAGGCGAGTATTGCGTGGTTCATGGTTCCCATACGGTGATCATTCCGCCCGTCACCGAGGGCCCCACAACGCCTGAGACACCCGATCCTGGCACTACCACAGATCCCAACATTCCCGATCCCGCTGCAACACCCGAAGCAACCTTGCCTGATCCGGTCACCGAGGAGGATTGGGATAGCGTGGACTGGGGCGACGCAGGAGATTAATCTGGCTGAGACAAATAAAGGTATCCTATTTGATTGAAAATAGGATACCTTTTTGATTTGCCGAAGGAGCTTAGCTTAATAATAGGCCATGAGTTTAAATCTTCTTGCTGTCCTCGTTCGCAGGAAGTTGTAAATGCTCGCGCTTGTTCTCGCATTACAACATTCATCTGCTCCTGCGGATGCATCTCAGATTTAACATCATGGCCTATCTACTGCCTCGAGGCATCACTATTCAGGTTCTTTTTCCTCTCTGAAGTCGGGCCTCGGACCGAAGTACTGATAATAATAGCAGAGAATGCCGCCGTTATACAGCTTTCTGTTCTTGTCGGCCTTCTTCCCGAAAAACCGCTCAAACTCAGGGTCGGCATTGATGACATAGTAGGACCAGGTGTCCAGCTTTCTGAAGCTTTCACCCATGGCCTGATAGAGCCTGGCGTTCTCCTTCTTCTCCCCTAGTCGCTCGCCGTAAGGCGGGTTGGTGACGATAAAACCATAGCGCTGCTTGGAGGACAGGTCTCTCACATCCCTGGTCTGAAAGTGCACCATATCGGATACGCCGGCCTGCCTGGCATGATAGTGGGCAATGGATATGGCCTCGGGATTGACATCATACCCTTGTATGCGCATCTCCCCCGCCGGTTTGATCATGTCTCTGGCCTCATCCAGGGCTCTATACCAGACCTCCTTGGGGATGTTGGGCCATTCCTGGCTATCAAAATCCCGCTCCAGACCCGGTGCCATGTTCATGGCCATCATAGCTGCTTCAATGGGGATGCTGCCTGAACCGCAGAAGGGATCCACCAAGGGCTTGCCCGGCGACCAACGGCTGATCAATAGCATGGCTGCGGCCAGGGTCTCCTTGATGGGGGCGGCATAGGCAAGGCTTCTGTATCCCCGCTTATGAAGGCCTACCCCGCAGGTATCGATGGCCAGAGTGACCTTGTCCTTGAGGATGTTGAAATCGATCCGATATTTGGGCCCGTCCTCAGGGAAGATCTCCAGCTTGTAGACCTTCTTCAGGCGCTCCACGATGGCCTTCTTGATGATGGACTGGCAATCAGAGACACTCATCAGGGTTGATTTGACGCAACCCCCGGTTACGGGAAATTCCGCATCTTTGGGAAGCCACTCCTCCCAGGGCAGGGCCTTGGTCCCTTCAAATAAATCATTGAAGGACTTAGCCTCAAACTCACCCATAAGCACATAGACGCGCTCGGCCGTTCTGAGCCACAGGTTGGTTTTGCAGATGGCCTCATAGCTCCCGTTGAAATAGATGCGGCCATTATCGGTATAGGTGTCCTCAAAACCCAGATGCTTCAGTTCCCGGGTGACTACCGACTCCACACCGAAGGTGGCCGTGGCAAACATTTTGAAATCAGACATATGGATAGGTATCCTCTCTATGGTTATCCTTTATTGTTTTTTGCCTGCCCTCCAGCCTGCCGTGAGGACAGGCCCTTTTAAACAGCAGGTCATTATGTAAAATCGTATCGACTATTACATCACGAATAGAATACCGATCCCCCCGTAAACTCCCTTAAAATCGAGTTGGGTGGGATGTCGTCTGCCGGTATCTGCAGGAAATAGCTCAAGAACTCGATAAGCCTTCTGGCCTCCGAATACTGGGGCATATCCTTGGTAATAGCTGTTAATAAGGGCAAAGCAAAGCCCTTCATCACCAAAAGCTCGTAGATCAATGAGGAATTAAACATGGCATCGGCTTCCTCCTGGAATGGGAAGATGTTTCTCTCCTCGCCCCTTCTCACCGAAGGCCACATATCGATGGTGGCAGGAGCTGGTGTGCCCCTGAACCGGTTATCCCGCACAATTCTCCTTAAAAGCCTCAGATCGGTTGTAGGAATGCGGTTATGCTGATCGATGCGCATGGAGGTAATGGCGCTGATGTATATCCGGAACTTGCTGTCGGCGGGAACCTGCTCTGTGAGCTTGGGATTGAGGGCGTGAATACCTTCGATGACTAGAACCTCTCCCTCATGAAGCTGCATCTTCTTTCCCCTGTACTCTCGCTTCCCTGTTTGGAAATTGTAGAAGGGCACATCAATGGCCTCTCCCTTCAGCAGAGCATTGATGTTGCGATTGAACAGCTCCAGATCCACGGTTTCAAGGGCCTCGTAATCGGGTTTACCCTCTTCGTCCAATGGAGTACGGGTTTTATCCACGAAGTAGTCATCCACTGAGATATTCAGGGGCACAAGGCCGTTGACCCGAAGCTGAATGGACAGCCTCTGGGCGAAGGTGGTCTTGCCCGAGGAGGATGGCCCTGCAATCAGGATGACCTTCTTATTCTGGGTGTGAATCATGTCGGCGATGCTTGCAATCTTCTTTTCATGAAGAGCTTCAGAAATCAGTATGAACTCCTTGATTCTGCCGTCACTGACCACATCGTTGAGCAGGCCCACATCCTCCACACCGAGGATTTTAATCCAGTTGGAGTACTCTGTGAAGACATTGAAAAGCTTTCTGGGAAGGGGTATGTCGGGAAGCTGGTTGGGGCTGTGCTTTTTAGGCATCACCAAAACGATGCCGTCATTTTCAGCCTCGACGCGGAACAGCTTCAAATAGCCTGTGCTGGGGACCATATAGCCATAGAAATAGTCCTCGATATCGTCAAAAACATAGAGGGTAACATAGCCCTTCTCCCTGTATTCAATAGCCCTGTGACGGTCCTCTCGTCCTCTTTTCAGGAATATCTTCCTGGCATCCTCGGTTGAGACCATCACCTTGACATACCTGCGATCCAGGGCCACCAGCTCGCGCATCCGCGCTTCGATGCGCTGTGCATCCTCAGCCGTAACCTTATAGTTGATGATCTCAAAGAATATACCCTTTCGAACAGAGTGCCGGATTTGAACCTCCTTGTCGGGAAAGAGATCATGAACCGCTTTGATGAGAAGGAACTTCATGCTTCTCTGATAGATGCGTACACCATCCTCAGAGGTCAGGTCAACATAGCGGATATCGGCCTCCTGCTCGATGGGATAGGTGAGCTCCCGGATTTCATTGTTCACCCAGGCAGCTACGATAATGGTACCATTTTTCCCTGTGGCACCCTTCACCAGCTCCTCTATGGTTGTGCCCCTCGGCACCGACAGAGCTTTGCCTTCCAATGTTATCTTGATTTCTCTTTCTGTCATGATACCTCTCCTTAATATCACCTAAAATCATTTCAATATAATATACTTTACCCATCTTTAAACAGCTACAGTCAAAAACCTTCTATGCCACGGCAAAAGCCTCCATTGCTCCTGAGCAAGTGCTGGCCAAGCCGAGTAAGGAGTCCAAGGACATTTCGACAGAATATCGGTACTGAAGTATGGGTTTCGTGAGGTTGTGTAATAGATTTGATTGATGATGGATTTCTCAAGATATGTATTTATGCAAGATACTTCAACATTTGGACTAAATACTGACCTTCCATTACATCAGTTTCATCTTTATCGAGTTTTCGTTTTCCGAAGTTAACAAATCCATTTGAAGCATAAAAACCTGTTAGTTTTTCTTTATCTTCACATTCTAAATAAACAACCTTACCTCCAATAATAACCTGACTCTCTTTTACTTTGTCACAGGCCATTTTTAGTAGCTCATCTCCTGTTATTAATTCATTGTATCCATTATAGAAATTCTTGCCCAATTGAGCTATCAAGGGCGCTGCTAATGTATAGCGTTTTATATCTCTATCAAATTGACAAAATTTTGAGATTCTCCTTCTATATGTAGAACTAAGCCCCTCTTTATAAATTGCGACGAATTTATTGGCTAGCGTGAAATATCCGATAAGTACATTATTTCCTTTATATGAGCCGAATACTAAATATGTAGTAGCTATGCTTTGTTTTGCGAACTCGATGGCCTTATGTTTTAGGAAGTTTTCAACATCTTTGTTTTGTGGACATGTAAAATTGGAGAGTAATGCTTTTGCGGCACTCTCTCCAACTTCGTCAATTATGGACTTCAGGTTAGCACTTACATAACCTTGCATTATTTTTCCCCAAATATCTTCCTGATTTCTTCGCCATGTATCTCTCTATAAGCCTTACTATATACGACTTCTTTTGCCTTTTTCCCCTTGGCATTCTCCAAAGCAACCACTAAAGACTTCCCAAGGGTCTTGTCCTTGATGTCAATATTTTTAGTAATACTTTTAGTGGCCATATCACCAACTCCTATACTATACTTACCCTCATATACAAGCAAAACAACAATCAATCATTCTTTTATCTTATGATAGATCCTGCATAAAATCAATCGGTATTATTGCCATAATTGTTGATAGTTAGAACATCAATTTTTCATATTAACCCAGAACATGTATGCTGTGTCATACTATATCATATTTCTTTCACAAAAATAAAGTCTTGGTTTCATTAAGTGCAACAAATTCCCCGCTGACTCAAAAGGTTTCGGTGTCCCCGCAGTTTCAGCGGTTTTCGTAGATTATGGAGTCTCAGACGGGGTAGTGTTGGTGTAGCTACCGATGCATCATCAGCTTTGCACCCCATGCCCTCACACATTCTGCACCTTGGACATAGTATGAAGAAGGAACAAGCCTGGAGGTAATGTTATGGACAATATGCCCAATATGACCAATATGCCTGGTATGCCCAGTCTCACGCTAACATCGGTCTACACCGGCAACAGCTGTACCGGTGAGGCTATCCTCATCCCGGTGATGCCGGCCAATCCGGAGCTGGCTCAAGCCTACATTCCCTATCAGATCTACGGCAAGACTTTTCTACCTGATGAGGCTTTGGAAAAAGGAACTGTTTTTCCTGCCCTTGTGAAATGAGGGCATGAATCCATGGCCTCATTATGTTGTATTCGGAGGTGTTAAATTTATGGATGACCAACAAGAATTGTTAGAGCAGATCAGAGCCGTCGATTTTGTCCTGGTTGATTTGGGGCTGTTTCTGGATACCCACCCGGCTGATCAGAATGCACTGAGGGACTTCAAAACATTGGCAGACACGCATGAACGACTCACAAAGCAGTATGAATCGAAATACGGACCTTTAAAGATGATGCATGGCGCAACCGACAACTGCTGGTTGTGGATCAACGATCCATGGCCATGGGACAAAAAGAAAGGTGGTATGGCAAATGTGGGTCTATGATAAGAAAACGCAATATCCCATCAACATCAAGCGATCCGATCCGAGAATGGCAAAACTGATACTTACCCAATACGGAGGACCAAATGGCGAGCTGGCGGCATCCCTGCGCTATTTAAGCCAGCGCTATGCCATGCCAAATAAGGAATCCAAGGCCATATTGACGGATGTCGGTACCGAAGAACTTGCGCACTTTGAAATGGTAGGCACCATCGTCAGTCAGCTGGTGAAGGATGTTCCCCCCGAGGAGCTGGAAAAATGGGGCTATGGTCCGGTCTATGCCATACACGGCAAAGGCGTGTTCCCCTCCGACTCCAACGGTGTTCCCTTTACAGCCGCCTACATTGAGTCTATGAGCGACCCCATCACCAATCTCAATGAGGACCTGGCTGCCGAACAGAAGGCCAGATCAACCTATGAGTTCCTCATCAATATGTGCGATGACCCCGACGTTATCGATCCTCTGCGGTTCCTGCGAGCCCGGGAAATTGTGCATTACCAGCGTTTCGGTGAGGCTTTGAGAATCGTCCAGGAGCTTCTGGGCAGTAGAAAGTTCTGGCCTAATGACAAGGTCCATAGAACTCAAAATATCATTTCTCCGGATATGATGCGGTCAGGGAACATGAAACCCGAGATGAACATGAAACCTGAAATGAACATGAAACCTGAAATGAAACCCGAAAAGAAACCTGATATGTATATGATGCCCGAAGTGATGAGCATGCCCAAGCCCACCAATCCAACGCAGATGAACAACATGAAATAATTTTTCTGATACTTCCGGCCACCAGTAAAACTGACTGGTGGTTTTTGCATATATCAACGAAAAGCTGTCTGACAGCGGCTATTGATGTTTTAATCATGATAAAGGTGGTAAACTTCATATGTCGGTTTATCCACGCCCTTTATGGGTTAATCATAGCAGAGGTGCGATCATGAAAATTTACTGGCAGTACAGCAGTGCCATAGAGCTAGGTATAAAGAATATCGATGCGCAACACAAGGAATTGATGGAAAAGGCAAATAAGCTGAATGACCAGGTGGACGGCAAGGCGTTGAGCGAGGTCACGACAGATATCGCCCGCTTCCTG
>Ga0116192_1002982_pt1 | contig 10859 bp, 10 predicted proteins | sample AD_UKC113_MetaG_FD_89876 | JGI IMG/M metagenome (GOLD analysis project Ga0116192, IMG submission 89876) | Active sludge microbial communities of municipal wastewater-treating anaerobic digesters from Hong Kong - AD_UKC113_MetaG | ecosystem: Engineered > Bioreactor > Anaerobic > Digestate...
CCTTGAGCTCCAGTAGGACCAGTAGTTCCAGTTTCTCCTTTAAGACCTTGTGCACCAGTAGGACCAGTAGTTCCAGTTTCTCCTTTAGGACCTTGTGCACCAGTAGGACCAATACTTCCAGTTTCTCCTTTAATACCTTGAGCTCCAGTAGGACCAGTAGTTCCAGTTTCTCCTTTAGGACCTTGTGCACCAGTAGGACCAATATTTCCAGTTTCTCCTTTAAGACCTTGTGCACCAGTGGGACCAATACTTCCAGTTTCTCCTTTAATACCTTGTGCACCAGTAGGACCAGTAGTTCCAGTTTCTCCTTTAAGACCTTGTGCACCAGTAGGACCAGTAGTTCCAGTTTCTCCTTTAATACCTTGTGCACCTGTAGCACCTTGAATACCCTGTGGACCAGTACTACCTTTTGGACCTGTTAACCCAATTTTCCCTTGAATACCTGTTGGACCAGTATGACCAATTGGTCCTGTTGGACCTGTACGACCTTTTGCACCTGTTGGTCCAATATCACCTTTTGCACCATTTATTCCTGTAGGACCGGTTGGTCCAGTTGCACCATTTCCTGGCCCTGTTGGTCCTGTAGGACCTTTTGCACCTTTGGCTCCTTTCATTCCACATTTACCTTTTTTGCCTTTTGGTCCTGTAGGTCCTGTAGGTCCTGTTATTTTACAATTTGTGTAACAAGAGTGTTTATTAGGTTTAGTACAATCTGCAACATGTGGAGTATTATTTCTTCTGCAATCTAATAATTCAAAGATCGAAATTTCTGATTTACTTGTACTATCTGAATCAATTATGGTTTCATTTTGTGTAGGAACTTTAACCCAAATACTTTTATTGCGAATATATTTTGTTTTAGTATTAATATCTAATAAAGTAACATCTATCCAATTAATTGGTTGTGCAGAATGATTGTATAATTTGTTAATTTGCCATATTCCTTGATTTATAACATCATAAAAATAAAAATAATCTGGTGTTTTTAAAGTAGTCCATTTGTGTTCTACTTTATGTAAAATATTATTAGTTTTTATTAATAGGATAAAAGTTTTATTTGTGTCATATGGTAAATTTTCTAACACATCATAACTATAAACTGCTGTACCTTCAAACAAAATATTAACAACAATTATCTTTTCTAATTCTTTAGTATCTGATTCCGAATACTTTGTACTATTAAATTTAATCAAAGTGCAATCAGAATTATCGTTGGTTGTATTATTATCAATTAAATTTGAAGATTGTATAATCAAATCTTGATATTCTGTTGTATTATCATTAATTGAAGATATAGTTGAAGATGACCTAATTAAATTAGAAGATTTAATTGTATCATAATTTGTTAAATTACAATTATGAACATTTTTTGAATTTGGTGTAATATCATCGTTTAAATTTAATTCAGTACTTGAATCATCAGAACATACAAATTCTCTACCACTTTTTTCATCAACAATTATAGCTCCAACATTCATTTCTATTTTTTCGACATCTAATGTAAACATATTTATTCGATAAATCTCATCATTTTCAATATCACGAAAATGAATTATCTCGTCTTTCGGTAATGATAAAGGTGACCATCCGTATTTAGTCAGTTTGAGTACAGAACAATTTTTTAAAATTAAACAATACATTCTTTTTTTAGTATTAAACTTTAACCCTTGTAATTTTGTGGGTTCATAGTTATCATGAACGATACCATTGTAATTTATAAATAATTTCATCGTATACACCAAAGTATATATAATCTATTGTATCGATAAAAGTAATATATTCACATAAAAATAATGTATGGCAAAACAACTAATGATTATATGACAATAAATCAAATAAAATTGCCATTTTAATTATAAAAAAAATTTTTGTGAAGAATATGCATAAAAAACAAATTAAATCATTGGAATGTTTTTTAAGTTAACCTTAATATTGAACAATGGATAAATTTTATTTGCTGTTATGTTAGTTCTGTCAAGAAATTTTACATATAAAAGTTGTTTATGAATAGCTAGTAAATTGTCATCATTATATTCACAATATTCTTTTGTATGACCAAAATTGTTACATATTAAACAGTATGGAACACAATTTTTTGCTACTTTAATAACAACGTAATCTTTCAATGGACAACAACAACGTTGATGATTACCTGAAATACAATGATTACATGTCATAGATGTATTTTCGTAATGTTCAATGGTTGTATTTGGACAATTTAAGGAAATATGACCAATTTTTTTGCATTTTTGACAAATTATTATTGTATTCGTAGGTAACTCAGACATTAAACTAACTCTAGAATATTTGCAATTATAAAAATAATGTCCAATACGACAACAATTATAACAACGCTTTTTATGTTTTTCAAAATGTTCTGTTCTATCATTCGTAATATTCGATGTAAAGTCGTATATCCCTTCATTTGTTTGATCATTGTTTTGTTCAAAAAGTAAAATATTAATATTTTTTGCTTGTATGTTCGACGTAGTCATTGTCTATTTTATTGATATAATCATCTATTTTATTGATATAATCATCTATTTTTATTGATGTTGTTAAAGAAAATGAATTTCAAAATTAATTTATGTTAACCACACTATTTTGTTTTTTAAGAGGTAAAATTATATGATTCCAAAAATTATACATCAAATATGGTATCAAGGATGTGACCAAATTCCTATTAAATTTAATCAAAATATTACATCAATAAAAAAATATTCGAAAGATTGGCATTATAAATGTTGGAGTTCCAGAGAACTTTATAAACAGTGCATTCAATACAGTCCTGCTTGTGCAAAATTATTTCAAGAATATAAATATCTACATCAAAAAGTAGATCTAGCCAGATATGTACTATTATATAATTTTGGTGGCATGTATGTTGACATTGATTGTATTGCTCTAATGTCATTTAATAAGATACCAGGTTTAGATACAAAAGAATTAATAGTTTCTGAGACACCAACAAATGAATTCGAAAGTTTTTTGACAACAGGTAATTCCAAAATTAAATTACTTAATAATGGTATAATACTTTCCACTAAACATAATAAATACATTAAATATTTAATAGATACAATTATAGAATTTGGTAATTGTAGAAGTATTTATAATCCTTTAAACTGGTGTAAACAACTATGTATTTTTAGGTCAACAGGTCCTTATATGTTTACTAAAGTTATTAATCAATTTAAAAACGATGACAAAATTATGATTTTACCACACGAATATTTTGAACCTTGTTACTCAATGGATCCATCTTGTACAATAGGTAAAAATACTATTATTTACCATAAACATGAACTCTCATGGATGAATGAACTAATGATTTACGTTATAAAAGGTTATTTGTATGCTAAAAAAAATATTAAAACGACTTTTCTTATATTAACAATCTTAATAATTATAATATGCATATTAGTATTAATTTAATTTATTATTCAAATAAAAAATCATACATCGATGCTACATAATTTAATCCATATCCAGTAGAATAAACATAATTCTTAAATCTGTTTATTTTACTTTTTCTAATTATCGTGGTGTAATTCTCAACTTCTTCTTTTGTAAATTTTGTATTTTCGATAAATTCTTGAAGGTTTGGCAACGCCAAAATTGTAATATTTATAATTTTTGTATTTGTCCAAAAAAATTCCATCATTTGACAATAAGCTTTAATTGCTATATCTATTTTTTTTTCACATACTGTTTTATCATCTATTTTGTACATTTTTTGTTTTAAATTATTAATATATTCGCTAACATATTTGTCAAGTTTAAATAATTCATAACGATAATTACTTATTTTATCTCCACAAGAATAACATTTTAATAATTTGAAGGAACAAGAATAACAGCAATTGTCATTGGTAGAACATAATGTTTTGTTACAAATATTACATTTAAAAAAATCACATGACATAATAAAATCGGTATAATTAATACGAAAAAAACAAGTCACACATGCAATTTTTGCTCCATCTGTTGAATCTGTAAATTTATTTCCTTGTTTTAATTCTGAATTTACTTCGAGTTCTGAACCAATTTTTATCTCTATTTCTTCTAGATTATCCATTATTTATTATAATACATTATGATTTGATAGGTTTACTTTTTGTTTTTTCATTTTTTCTTATTATTTTTTTTGAAATATTAAAATTAATTTTTTTAATATTTATAATGATTCTTTTCTTTTTTCTTGTATATTTTTACCAAATTATGACTTCAAAGTTAGATAATAAGGATTCTTCTTATTCTTTACTCTGAATATGATAATGTAAATGTTGACATATATTTAAAACGTTTTTAAATATATGTTATATATTAACTTTCATACTATTTGTTCCATTTTTTTATTGCATTTAAAAAATTGAAAACACTTTTTTTAACATTATTCACTAATAACAATTGTAATAATAATATAAATCTAATACAACATAAAATGAAAAATTTAAATGATTTTATTAAAAATGTTTCTTTTGAAAAAAAAAATAATAATGAGTATCCTGCTCTCTCTAGAATCTATTTAAATCCAATATCGACATATGATTCTTCAAGCTTACTTGCTCGTCGTAATGATAAACTAAGTTATTCAAATAATTTAGGATCAAACTTTAATCAAACCAGTCCTCGTAATAGTACATCAAATACAAATTTAAATTTTGTAAATGTTGGAGCGAACACACAAAAATATAATAATATAACTTATCTTGAAATTAACACTTATTCTTTTGATAAGCAAAAACTAACAATTATTTTGACTCATGGCAACGAATCAAATGCATCTGTTATAATTTATCAAACCAAAGATAAAATCTCATATGAGCGTAATAATATTGATCATGTCGTTAATTTGTTGATGCAATGGCAAAATAAAGATAAAAATAATTCAGAAATACCTTTTTATTGGCATCACGATTTCAATGAAGTAATAAGTGGCAAAATCTTTAACAACAAACTTATTTTCACATAAAAAATTATTTTATTCAATTAACAATGTTAATATTTTTAAGTCACCAAAACATAAACAACGTACAAAATTTAACTGTAGTTATACACATTAGAATGAAACAAAACCAACAATATCAAAAATAATAATTTTAAAAATGCTAAATATAAAAAAAAAACGAAACAAAATAATAATGACTTATAAACGAGATAATAGTGCTTCATGATTTATCATTTGATAAAGTTTATGTTCTTGGCTAGACATTGAATTTGTAAAATTATCTTGTAAATTTACTTCTTTAATGACATTAAATAACTCTATAGTTTCTTCTTCACTCAGATCATTATTTAAATCATTAAATCTAATAACTGTATCAGTTAAACGTTTTAATATGTGTCTTATTATTTTTTCATTTACAGTTTTAATGTATTTATCTTTGATACATAATAAGTAAATAAAATTATTTAATTCAATGCATTCTTTTTTACTTTTTGATGAATAAAATAGTTTACCATAATTTAAAGTTTCCTTGCATGCATAGAATAATTTTGGTTTTATTTTTTTTATTTGTTTTTTCCATAAATTATACATTTTATTTTCACTATTTTTGTTACTACTAAGATCAATTGTATTAATAATATTTAGGGCTGCATCAACATAATTGCCTAATTGTAAATCTTTACATTGATATGGAATAAGACTACAAAGTGTAATATCAGTTTTGTTTTTTAGTTCATATAAATGCCATGGTTTAAGATAACTTGCTATTTCATAAGCAGATGTTGGTGTTGTAAAATCTTCGCTTCTGTTATTGTTGTTCTTATAATATTTCCATTCTTGTGGTATAACATTTTTTAAAATATTGAGAAACTTTGCTTGTCGTAACTGTGCGTCATTAATTATTTTTTCGTTATGACTATTGTTATTTATAGTATAAAATCTAAACATTTATGTTTACCAATGAGTTAATTTAATACAAATAATAGATAATGAAAGTTTCATTTTTTGGCTATTTTATAAATGTTATTCAAATTGTAATTTTAAAAAATGAAAATCCTTATTTTAAGAACACATATCCTTTATAAACTTCCATAATTCTGAAGTTAAGCATAATGTTCTTTCTTATAAATGAAATCTCACATCATTTTGATATTAGAACATTATTAACAGATGAATTTGCAAGTTGCCCTTCAGTAACACAACTTGAATCTATAGAAACTATTAATTTGTATAATGAAAATGTAATAAATTTGCTTCCTCATCTACATAAATTTAAAAATCTAAAATCATTAACATTGGCATGGTGTAATGTTCCAAATTTACCATTAAATATTGGCGATCTGAAGTCACTTGAAGAGTTAAATTTGTTTGGTACTCAAATATCTGATTTACCAATGAGTTTTTTTGATTTAGTAAATCTGAAATCTTTAAATATTAGTAATACAAATATCAGTCAAATACCATCAGATATTAATAAACTTGTTAATCTTCAAAATCTTAATATGGGTATATTGCAACTAGTAAATATTAATAGTGATCTTAATAACTTGACTACTTTATCTAATTTGCATACTCTTAATTTAGAATCATTAAATTTAAACGAAATACCTGCTCAAATTTTTGGACAATTTACTAATCTCAAGTTTCTCGATCTTAATGACAACAAAATTAATCATATTCCAATTACTATTACAAACTTAAAAAACCTCGAAAAACTTATATTGACAAATAATCTATTATCTGCGTTACCACTTTATTTCATTTACATGCAACCAATAACTATACTTTATGATATTGATGTCTTGGTACATCCAGCTATATATCGTTGGTTACATGGTATATCATCTTTCTTCTTATTATCACAAAGAGAAAAAGTTATTGCTTTGAATTTTTCTAATAAGTATATTCAACATTACACATATAGTGGTATCTTACAAACAAAAAACTTATTTCAAGATTTTGGTTTAAAATTAACATGGGACGAGTTTGTTATTTGCAAAAATAAATGTAATAATACTGATATTCACAGTATATTGCTTCTTACTTTTGAAGAAATATCCGAATTATTATTGACTTATAAAAAAGAAAATAACAAAGATTTAAGTAAGTTTAAAAAAAAAATGTTATATGATTGTAAGGTTCATGAATTTGACGATAAAAACTTACAGTATGGACTGTCACATGATAATTTGTATTTAAGCTGCGAATTTTATAAAAAAAATAATTAAGTATTTTTTATTTACATGCATTTATTTGTCATCATGCTTGATATAATCTTAAAAATAACATTTAGTATGTTATTTTTAAGATTTTGTTCATATATACAAACATATGAAGAAGAAGAAAAAAGGAAATAATAAAATTAAAAAGAACTTGAGGTTATAATTTAGAATTTGTGAATTACGAAATATTTAAGAAATATGTATCACAAAAAAATATGAAAACACAAAATATTAGCAATACAAATTGCAACTCAAATTTATTATTCTTATTATTAAAAAATATAACATAAAAATGAAATTTCACCGGTCAAACGACAACTTTTCATAAACATATATTATAAATATGATATCGAATAACGTCTCAAATTTTATTAACCACTGGGCCAAAATATGTAAACCATCATCCATTCAAATTTGTGATGGTTCAAAGTATGAATTCAATAATATATCATCAAATTTAGTAAAGAATGGATTTATGAAACCGATATTTGCCAGACCTGGATCATTTTATGTTAACAGTCATCCTTCTGATGTTGCTAGAACGGAAAAAAGTACTTTTGTTTGTACAAAGGATCGTAATCAAGCAGGAATAAATAATAATTGGAGAGAAACTAAAGAAATGCATAATTTTTTAGAAAATAAGATGAACGGATGTATGAAAGGTCGAACTATGTACGTTTTACCATATAAAATGGGAATACCTGGTTTTGATAAAAATTGTATCCAATTAACAGATTCACCATATGTAGTAATATCTCAACACATAATGAGTCGTGTTAATCATGTAGTATTAGAACAAGATAATTTTATTAAAGGTATACATAGTGTCAATTCACCAAGTGACACTTGCGATTTAAAAGAATTTGATAAATGGTATTGTAATAATGATAAATACATTGCGCATTTTCCTGAGCAAAATGAAGTAATTTCCCTATCGTCAAACTATGGAGGTAATGCCTTATTAGGTAAAAAATCAATTTCATTACGTCTAGCGTCGTATGATTTTTACCAACAAGGAGATAAACTAGCCGAACATATGTTAATACTTGGCATTACAAATCCTCAAGGTATTAAAAAACATATTTTAGCTGCATTTCCTTCTTCATGTGGTAAGACTAATTTAGCTATGTTAAAACCAATAGGCATGTACAATGATTGGAAAATTGAAACTATAGGTGATGATATTGCATGGATTCGTATTAAAGACGGAAAATTAGTAGCAAGTAATCCAGAAAATGGTTTCTTTGGTATTGGTCCAGGTACTAATCCTAAAACTAATCCAAATGCAATGGATATCTTTTCAAGTAATACTATTTTTACTAATGTTGGATACAATGAAACAAAAGGGGATATTTACTGGAAAGGACTTTACGATGTTGAAAGTGATGATGTAATTTATGACTGGCAAAATAATATTGTTACAGACTTAAATAAAGCTGCACATCCTAATGCACGATTTACTTCTCCATTATATAATTGTAAAATGTTATCTGATGAATCTGAGGTGCCAATTGATGCTATAATTTTTGGTGGTAGACGAAGCACAACAATGCCCTTAGTAGTAGAATCAGCATCATGGAGTGAAGGTGTAAAATTTGGAGCAACATTAGCATCAGAACAAACAGCAGCTGCTGATGGTACTTTAGGTATGCTTCGGTATGATCCTTTTGCAATGTTACCATTTTGTGGTTATAATATTGCAGATTACGTAGAATATTGGTTATCATTTGAAAAAAAATGTGTAATTCCTAAAATTTTTAATGTTAATTGGTTTAGAAAAGATAAAGAAGGGAATTATATATGGCCAGGTTTTAGTGAAAATATGCGAGTTCTTGAACATATTTTTAATAGAGTTAATAATGCAAACGATACTCCTGTTATTCAAAGTAAAGCAGGACTTTTACCAGCTAAACTCAATTTACAAGGATTAAACTGTCAACTTGAAGAATTAAATTATATTGATGAAACGGAATGGAGTTTGAAAGAATCAATGGACACATCTTATCTTGAAAGCGTAGGAATAAAAAAATTTTAATACTTTATTTTATTAGTTACTCAAATACTAAAAATTAAACATAAATTGTAAATGTTATCAATAAAATAATATTAGCCAATAAAGCCAATAATAATGTAAAAATATATGAAATAGCGTAAGCACCAAGAACTTTTCTATCATGTCTACGTGTAACGGCTGTACCAATATCTTTGTCTATTGCATAACGTTGTATTACATCTTGTGGTACAGAATTATCGTATAATTTTTTCCATGTTCTGCATGTCCACCAACAACAACTAAAACTTAAACCAAAACTAACAAACGATATCATAGGAATAATTATTAATATTTCGGCTGAAAGATAAAATTGTAATAAATGTGCGACGAATGCACCAAGTAAACTCGCGAATACTGTATATAATTTATTTTTTGAAAAATTGCGAGTAGCAATATAAATAATGAACCCTGGAATACAAGTATAAATTATAAGTATTGTATAAAATATTTGTACTTGATTCATTTGTCAACCAAATTAAATTACATATTGTATTATTTAAGATAAAATCATTTTTATTTCATATTCACTGAATGATATATATAACGTATTAAAATTGAATTTTAACCTGATTATAAAGTACTTGTATGTTACACTTTTAAAAAGTAATGGAACAACATATTAATCAAACATACATTTGTAAACAGTGTAATAATACAATAACACATGTCATTTTAAAAGCTTACATGTTTGATAAATGTCTAAAATGTGTTACTAATGACAAATTAAATTTAGTTCACAAAAATCTATTAGAAACTTACAGTAGAATACGTTTTAATCAAAAACAAGCGACTAATTGTGGTAAATGTAAACTTAACAAAGTAGTTAGCGATTGTGTTTATGCTAATATTTATCAGAATACTAATAAAGAAAAAATTATTCCAAAATATGGTGATTCAGTTTGTCTTCAATGTATTATTGAACTAGCTAATGACATGAATGAATTTATTAGTTATGATTCTTAAGTTAACATGTTTACTTTTAATTATTATATTTTTACTATGTCTACTTTTATTTTTGGTCTTAATTAATAATAGTATAATGACTAAAACTATTAATTTTTAATAATTTACATGAGTTTATTCTAAAAGTAATACTGAAGGAAATAATTTATTTTTTAAAATATGTAATATCTTATACTTTCCTTGACTCATCTATCATTACAATCATTTCTTTTATTAATTTTCTTTACGTTGTAAGATTTTTAGTCATGCATATTGTATTATTATCCATGAATATATAATTTATGTAAAAATTACACAAATAAAAGTACATAGCTATCAATATTTAAATATATAAAAAGTGACACGCTAACACAGGATGAGCAATTAGTAAAATTTTACAAAAATATGTATATTTATATATATAATTGGAAAAGTATGTCTAATTCTAACGAAAATACAACTGTATCAGTTTATCCATGTAGTGAAGATTTCATTTGCTTTAAATTAAAAAAAAACATACCTTTAGGTATTCAAATTATAGAACAAATAAACAAACATAATTCTTTTATTGATTACAATGATATTAATTTTGATGTCGTTATATATCTACTTTTAGAATATCAAAAACAAGTTGGTAATAATAATAACGTAATAAGATCATCATTGTATATTGCGCTTTATTACCTTTTTA
>Ga0116192_1002991_pt1 | contig 10839 bp, 9 predicted proteins | sample AD_UKC113_MetaG_FD_89876 | JGI IMG/M metagenome (GOLD analysis project Ga0116192, IMG submission 89876) | Active sludge microbial communities of municipal wastewater-treating anaerobic digesters from Hong Kong - AD_UKC113_MetaG | ecosystem: Engineered > Bioreactor > Anaerobic > Digestate | place...
AACCAGGATGTTGGCTTAGAAGCAGCCATACATTTAAAGAGTGCGTAATAGCTCACTGGTCGAGTGACCCTGCGCCGAAAATTCAACGGGGCTCAAAACCTATACCGAAGCTTGGGCTTTTAGTAGTTAGAAAATAGTTATTAGTAGTTAGGAGAAACGTCAAATGGAAAGTTACAAAGGCTTGAAGGTTTATCAAAAGTCTTATGAACTGGCCAAAGAGATGTATATGAAGGTTGCTTCAAAAATGCCGAAAGAAGAGCAGTATGGACTTGCAAGCCAAGTAAAGCGTGCATCAACAAGCATACCATTGAACATAGCAGAGGGCTATGGGAAATGGTGCGGCGAAAAAGAGTTGATAAGGTTTTTAATGATGGCAAGAGGTTCATGTTGCGAAATGGAAGTGCTGTTAAGCTTTTCAAAAGATTTTGGATATATATCCGGAGAAGAGTATGCAAGGTACAGCAGCCAATACGAAGAAATAGGCAAAATGCTTACAGGATTAATGAAAAGTGTAAGTAGCAATACTAACGACTAACCGCTATTTTCTAACTACTAAAGGGGTAGGGGAGCGTTGTATGCGGGGTGAAGTCATAGCGTAAGCGGTGGTGGACTGCATACAAGTGAGAATGCCGGAATGAGTAGCGAGAATTATGTGAGAATCATAATGGCCGAAAGTCTAAGGTTTTAGGAGGAAGGTTCGTCCGCTCCTAGTAAGCCGGGAGCTAAGGTGAGGCGGAAACGCGTAACCGATGCACATACGGTTGAAATTCCGTAGCCTCCAAAAGATTTAAGCACAAGGACACTTTGAAAGCCGTAAAGCCGGGCGATGGTTGACCCGGTCGAAAGGGACCGAAATTTAGTAGGGAAGTTACGGTGGACGAAGGCGAGAAAAGTTGTGTGTATATCTGAGGAGCCCGTACCGCAAACCGACACAGGTAGATAGGAAGAGAATTCTAAGGCCAACGGGAGAAGGGTTGTTAAGGAACTCGGCAAGTTGACCCCGTAACTTAGGGAGAAGGGGTGCTCCGGAAACGGAGCCGCAGAGAATAGGCCCAGGCGACTGTTTAGCAAAAACACAGCTCTATGCTAAATCGAAAGATGACGTATATGGGGTGACGCCTGCCCGGTGCTGGAAGGTTAAGAGGAGATGTGCAAGCATTGAATTGAAGCCCCAGTAAACGGCGGCCGTAACTATAACGGTCCTAAGGTAGCGAAATTCCTTGTCAGGTAAGTTCTGACCCGCACGAATGGCGTAACGATCTGGGCACTGTCTCAACAACCCGCCCGGCGAAATTGTAGTACCGGTGAAGATGCCGGTTACCCGCGACTAGACGGGAAGACCCCATGGAGCTTTACTGTAGCTTAATGTTGGATTTCGGTATTCCATGTACAGGATAGGTGGGAGACTGGGAAGCAAGGGCGTCAGCTCTTGTGGAGTCAACGGTGGGATACCACTCTTGGAATGCTGGAATTCTAACCTGCGGCCGTGAAACCGGTCGGGGGACATCGTTAGGTGGGCAGTTTGACTGGGGCGGTCGCCTCCTAAAAGGTAACGGAGGCGCTCAAAGGTTCGCTCAGCATGGACGGAAACCATGCCTTAGAGTGTAAACGCAAAAGCGAGCCTAACTGCGAGACTGACGGGTCGAGCAGTAACGAAAGTTGGAGTTAGTGATCCGGCGGTATGTGAGTGGAAATGCCGTCGCTCAACGGATAAAAGCTACCCTGGGGATAACAGGCTGATCTCCCCCAAGAGTCCACATCGACGGGGAGGTTTGGCACCTCGATGTCGGCTCATCGCATCCTGGGGCTGAATTCGGTCCCAAGGGTTTGGCTGTTCGCCAATTAAAGCGGTACGCGAGCTGGGTTCAGAACGTCGTGAGACAGTTCGGTCCCTATCTGTCGTGGGCGCAGGATATTTGCAAGGAGCTGTCCCTAGTACGAGAGGACCGGGATGGACGCACCTCTGGTGCACCAGTTGTCACGCCAGTGGCACAGCTGGGCAGCTATGTGCGGAACGGATAAACGCTGAAAGCATCTAAGCGTGAAACCGCCCTTAAGATAAGATATCCCACCAGGTTAACTGGGTAAGACCCCTTGTAGACTACGAGGTTGATAGGCTGGGTGTGTAAGCATCGTGAGGTGTTTAGCTTGCCAGTACTAATCGGTCGAGGGCTTAACCTTTTCAATTAATTTCTATGTCCTTCCTTTCCTTTCCTCTTTCTCTTGCTTCCTTCATTGTTCAGTTTTGAAGGTATTGCCTTCGCAGGTGGCCGTTGAAAATGCACCATTAGCTCAGTTGGTAGAGCAACTGACTCTTAATCAGTGGGTCCTGGGTTCGAGTCCCCGATGGTGCACCAATTTGGCCCGTTGGTCAAGCGGTTAAGACTCCGCCCTCTCACGGCGGCAACACGAGTTCGAGTCTCGTACGGGTCACCATAGTGACAAAAGCTTAACCGCTTTTAGTCCTTAAAGTTTTGGGAAAAGAATTTTTTGTGTTCTTTTTTCAAGACAGCAAGTCGGTGTTGATAGCGGTGAGGTTCCACCCGTTCCCATGCCGAACACGGAAGTTAAGCTCACTGGCGTCGAAAATACTTGGCTGGAGACGGCCCGGGAAGATAGAAAGATGCCGGCACTATGGCGCAATAGAGAAAAGTTCTTCTTTTCTCTATTTGTGCTATTTTAATAAGCGTAAGAACTTGATATTAGATGGAAACGTGGCTGAAAGAAGTTTTTTCAAAGTTCGCTAAAAAGTGAATTTAAGTCACAAAAAATTTGCTGTAAGGCAAGTTTAACGAAAAAGAAAAGTTAATTTATTTGTTTCTTCCGGAAGCGTGACTAAAAGAAGTTCATTTTCAAAGCTCCCTAAAAAGTACATTGTAAGTCATAAGCCAAATTCGCTATAATAAAAATATTCCTCAATAGCTCAGTCGGTAGAGCATGCGGCTGTTAACCGCAGGGTCGTTGGTTCGAGTCCAACTTGGGGAGCCATTTAAAAACTCCCGAATCGTAAAAGATTCGGGAGTTTTTGCTGTGCGGAATGGCGGGAAGGGATACCGTAGATGCTTGTTTTTAAAAAATGATATGGTATAATATAGATAAAAGATAGGGTGGGTGAGTGCAATGTATGTTTTTCCAAGAAGATGCGAGGGAGCGGAAGAATTGAAATATATCTTCCCTTCTATGCAAAGAGATGTCCAAAGCTTGATTGAAACTGCAAAAAAAATTGATAAAATTAAAAGGATTATTGTTTTCGGAAGCGCTGTTACTATGAACTGTGGAATCGGAAGCGATTTGGATTTTGCAGTAGATGCTCCTGATGTGCATGATGAGGATGAATTTTTGGAAATCGTGCGCCCGCTCCGACGCGCTGTACGTGCAGAAACGGATATTATCCATTATAACAGCATACGCAATCAATTATTGATGAATGAGATAAATTCAAAGGGGGTTGATGTCTATGTCAACAGGAGTTTCTGATTTAATCAGGCTTGGCGAATATGACTATATGGCCTGCAAAGCAATGGAGCAATATTTCCCCGATGAATTTGCAATAAGAACGGCAACTTATCATTTGCAGCAGGCAATTGAAAAAATGCTGAAAGCTATTATTCTTTTTAGAGGAGGATATCCTCCGTTTACGCATGATATTGAAAGGCTTGCGGAAAATTGCAGAAAGTTAGGGGAAACATTTTCGGATAACATGGATATGATTGCAGATACTCTGACATTGTGGGAATCCAAAAGCAGATATGACCCTTTTATATCGTTTTCCGTTGCAAAATATGAAAAAGCCAAAAGCCTTTATGATGAAATATATAATAAAATAATAACGCAAATACAACCGGTTATTGGAAAAAATGAGGAACAATTTTTTTAAAACAAAACAATAAAAACTCAACAAGTCTGAACTTTTAAATGTTCAGACTTGCTGTTTTAAAGCATAAACCTGTGAAATTTGCGAAAAATAGTTTTTAAAACTTTTATTAATAACTTGCTTTTCGGATGGCTCTATGATAAAATACTAATGTTATATTGATGAATTTTGGGGGATTTTTATTATGAAAAAAATAAAAAGGATTCTTGCCGCGCTTGCAGCAGGAGCAGTTTGCGTTGCGGCACTCTCTTCTTGCGGACAAAGCGGAAGAACGCTTGACGATATTAAAAAATCAGGAAAAATCGTAATGTACACCAATGCCGCTTTCGCTCCGTTTGAATACAAGGAGGGCGAAAAAGTGGTTGGCGTGGATGTCGATATTGCCAATGAAATAGCTAAGGATTTGGGCGTGGAGCTTGAAATAAAGGACGTTGAATTTTCAAGCGTGCTTGCCGCTATCCCGTCAGGCAAGGGCGACTTTGGAGCATCCGGCCTTTCGGTAACTCCTAAAAGGGAAAAGCAGATGGATTTTTCGATAAAATACGTAAAATCCGTACAGTATATAATTGTGCCGGAGGATGTTAAAGTAACTGTCTTTGAAGACCTTGCCGGAAAGAAAATAGGCGTGCAGACCGGAACTACCGGAGAAACGATAGTCAATGACGAAATAAACGGGTATAAAGATGACAGCGGCAAGGAAGTCAAGGGCGTTTTGCAGGACTCCGGCGCTTCTTGCAGCGGATATTCAAGCGCTATGAATGCCGTACAGGACTTGCAGGCCGGAAGAATTGACGCTGTCGTAATCGACAAGCTGCCCGCAGAGGCTATTGTTGCAAAAAATACCGGCATAAAGTGCCTTGAACTTGTTTATGCTGACGGCTCCAAAACCGAAGAAGAATATGCTATTGCAGTAAAAAAAGGCAACAAGGAATTGCTTGACCAGATAAACAGCACTCTGCAAAGGCTGATTGACGAGGGCAAAATCGACGAGTTCCTTGTAAACCATGTGGCAAAGTAAAATTTTTGCGGCGTTTCTTAAAGTGGGGATATGACCTTATCCTCACTTTTTTTAAGCAAATATTTTTGAAAGGCTGAAAAAAATGTTTGAACTTAAAATTTTTACCGCAAGCTTTATTGCGGATAAGTTTGTGCAGACTTTTATCGAAGAGGACAGGTGGAAAACCTTTGCAAGCGGGCTGGGAGTTACGCTTTTTATAACCTTTTTTGCCGCGATATTGGGAATTATTATCGGAATGACCGTTGCGGTCGGAAAAGTCTGGTGCTATCAGAGCGGCAGGCTGAAAATCCTCGACAGGATTTTTGACGTCTACTTGACCGTTATAAGGGGAACTCCAACCCTTGTGCAGCTGCTTATAATGTATTTTATAATACTTAAATCCGTGGACAACGGAATCATAATAGCCATACTTGCTTTTGGAATAAATTCCGGAGCTTATGTTGCTGAAATAGTGCGCGGCGGAATACTTGGAATCGACAAGGGACAGATGGAGGCAGGACGCTCGCTGGGACTTTCAGCATGGACAACCATGAGGAAAATCATTCTTCCTCAGGCGATAAAGAACATACTTCCCGCGCTGGGCAACGAATTTATAACTTTGCTTAAAGAAACTTCCGTTGTGGGATATATAGCGATAACGGACCTTACCAAAGCCGCAGTTGCCGTTCAGGCAAGGACGTATGACGCAATGTTCCCGCTTGTTTCAATTGCGCTCATTTATCTTTTGCTCGTTACGGTTATGACTTGGCTGCAAAGAAAGGTTGAAAGGAGGCTCGCAAAAAGTGATAGACGTTAAAAATCTTGAAAAAAAATACGGAGAAAACATTGTTCTGAAAAACATTTCCGAAACCATATGCAAAGGCGAGAAAGTCGTTATCGTCGGGCCGTCCGGTTCAGGCAAGTCGACGTTTTTAAGATGCCTTAACCTTCTTGAAGTTCCAACCGGCGGAGAGATTTGGTTTGAAGGGAACCTTATCAACAGCAGGGGCTGCAACATTGACGCCATAAGAATGAAAATGGGAATGGTCTTTCAGCATTTTAACCTTTTCCCGCATCTTACCGTAATGGAAAACATTACGCTTGCGCCGGTGCATTTAAAGCTTCAAACAAAAGCGGAGGCTGAGGAAAACGCAAGGCGGCTGCTTTCGCTCATAGGGCTTTCAGACAAAGCGGAGGCGTATCCGCAGATGCTTTCAGGCGGGCAAAAACAAAGGATTGCCATAGTTCGCGCGCTTGCAATGAATCCCGATGTAATGCTTTTTGACGAGCCGACATCCGCCCTTGACCCGGAAATGGTCGGAGAAGTGCTTGAGCTTATGAAAAGTCTTGCCGAGCAGGGAATGACAATGGTCGTTGTCACCCATGAAATGGGCTTTGCAAGGGAAGTGGCCACAAGGGTGCTCTTTATGGACGAGGGCGAAATAAAAGAACAGGCTCCGCCGTCGGAGTTTTTTACAAATCCAAAGCATCCGAGGCTTAAGGATTTTCTTTCAAAGGTGCTTTAAACTTGTCTTGCCGCCGCTAATCAAAAGTGATATAATATATTGTGTCATATTTTTGTCAAACAGCGTTTGCCGTTTTAAATAGAGAAAGGATTTTGGTATGGCTGAACTTGTTTACGATGAAAAAGGGCGGCTTCTTTTTACCGAAGAAATGCGCAGGGAATATACGATTTTAATTCCTATGATGCTGCCCATACATTTTACGCTTTTAAGCAGGATTTTCAACACCCACGGCTATAAGGTGGAGCTTTTGAGGACAACGCACAGGGGAATCGTTGACGAGGGACTTCAAAACGTGCACAACGATACCTGCTATCCCGCGCTGCTTGTAATAGGACAGCTTATAGATGCGCTTAAATCGGGCAAATACGATATAAACAAAACCGCGCTTATGATTACCCAGACCGGCGGCGGATGCAGGGCGTCAAACTACATCCATCTCCTGCGCAAGGCCCTTAAAAAGAACGGTTTTGAGCATGTGCCGGTGGTATCGCTTAATCTTTCCGGAATGGAAAAGAATCCGGGGTTTAAACTCACGGTAAAGCTTATGTACCAGCTTGTTGCCGCCGTTTGCTATGCGGATGTGCTTATGTGGCTTGCAAATCAGGTAAGGCCTTATGAAATAAACAAAGGCCAGACCGATGAGCTTGTGGACAAATGGGTTGAAAAGCTTATAAAATCCAAAATAGGCATAAGGGATTTTGATGCAAAGGTAAGCCGGATTGTAAAGGATTTTGAGGCGATACCGGTAAACATAGTTCCCAAAATAAAAGTGGGAATAGTCGGAGAAATTTACATCAAGTATGCTCCCCTCGGCAACAACTGCCTTGAAGAATTTTTGCAGAGCGAGGGCGTTGAAGTCGTTGTGCCGGGACTTTTGGACTTCATCCTCTTTATGTGCGACCATCACATAGTCGATACGCAGATTTATCATGTAAGGTACAAAAAATTTGTTGCGTCCGCAGTCCTTAAAAAATTCCTTTTAAGGATGCAGAACAAAATAATAAAGGGAATCGAGGGCAGCAGGTTTAATCCTCCGCAGCATTTTGAAAAGACAAAGTCCCTTGTTAAGGGATATCTTTCAACCGCAAACAAAATGGGCGAGGGCTGGCTGCTTACCGCGGAAATGCTTGAGCTTATACATTCCGGAGTGGAAAACATCATATGCGCGCAGCCTTTCGGATGCCTGCCTAACCACATCGTCGGAAAGGGCATGATAAGGCGCATAAGGCAGACGCATCCCGAGGCAAACATAGTTGCAATAGACTATGACCCCGGAGCTACAAGGGTAAATCAGGAAAACAGGATAAAGCTTATGCTTTCAACCGCAAGGGAAAATTTAAAAAGGAAAAACGAAAAGGCTTAAAGCGTTTGCTTTAAGCCTTTAATAAAAATTCAAATGAAAGGAGAGCCGTATGGATTTTAGAGAAGTGGATGTTCTGCATGAAAAGCTTAAAGCAATGAGGCCGCTGAATGCAACCGAATTAAAGCGTCTGCAAGATGAGTTCGTCATAAACAATACCTACAACAGCAATGCTATTGAGGGCAGCACGCTTACCCTGCGCGAAACCGCTTTGATTTTGAGCGAAGGAATAACTATTGCGGAAAAGCCTTTAAAAGAGCATTTGGATGCCATCGGGCACAGGGATGCCTTTGAATATGTCCAAAATCTTGCCAAGAATGATGCTCCGCTTACGGAAAGAACAATAAAGGACATACATTCACTTGTGCTGATGAATGATGCGCTGAACAGGGGAGTTTACAGGAGCGTGCCTGTTGCGGTTCTGGGCTCTTTGCATGCTACTCCGGAGCCGTATCTTGTTCCGCAGATGATGGAGGAGCTTTTAAGGGATTATGAGGTGGCAAAAAAAGCAAAGCATATCATTGAAGCGGCGGCGGAATTTCATCTTAAATTCGAAGGGATACATCCCTTTATTGACGGAAACGGCAGAACGGGGCGACTGATTTTGAATTTTGAACTTATGAAAGCAGGATTGTTGCCGGTAAACATAAAATTTGCACACAGGCGAAGGTATTACGACTGCTTTGATGATTATTATGCAAACGAGCAAAATCCACGCGCCATGGCGGAGCTTATAGCGGAATATGAAAAAGAAGAGCTTGAAAAGTATATTTCGATAATAGAGGGAAAAGAAAAAAACGGATAATTTTAAAGGACCGGCCTTTCGGCGCGGTCCTTTTTTAAGCCTTTTCCCATTCAATTACGGCAACATCTCCGTCTTGCAGGATGTCGGTATAATTTGCAACCCTGCCGTTTAGGGTGAGTATTATGTTCCCGGTTCCCTGAGGTCTTGAAGTGTCAAGGTTTGCAAGGGCGGTAAGCTCCAAGAACAAGTTGGGAGAGCCGTCCTCATGAGGTTCAAGCTCTATATATCTGCCGTTAAGCCGAACCCGTATCCCCGATTTCTTTGCCTGTTTGGGAGGTTCCGGTTTTGGAGGTGGATTTTCCGCTTTCGGCTCATCTTTTGGCGGAGCGGGGATTTCCTGACGCTCCTCTGTTTGCGGAGGGGCCTGCAAAGCAGGCTGCGGAGCCGGTGCGGGTTCAATGATTTCCTCGACTGTCAGCATATCGCCGTCCCTTAGTATGTAGTCCGGAGAAAGCTTCAATTTGCCTTTATAAAAGCGCATATTGCTCATATCAAACGGCATGGAGCGGATTAAATCGCCAAGGGTCGATACGGTTTTGATTTCAACCTTGTCAAAATTTTGAATCTTATAGCCTCCCTCGGCTCTTGTGCCGTTTACATAGGCAATTTTTCCGAATTTATAATCTATGCCGGATATGCAGACGTTTTTGGGGCCTTCCCCTCCGGTGAGCTCCGACACTGTGATTTCGGCATTTTTACCGTTTTTTGCAGGGATTATGGTCACGTTGTCGCCCTGCGAAATGGGAGTGTTTATATTTGCCGGAGAATCGTTTACTGTTATTACAGCAGGAGTGGCCGGTTCTCCGTTTATCGTCTTGGGCTCCCCGTTTAAGGTGAATGTAAGGTTCCTGCCTGTCCTTCCGATTATATTTGAGGATTTGTATCCAGCTATCGTCAAAAGGTCAAGCACGGTCAGGGATTTCGTATTGAATATCCTTATTTTCTTTTTGTTAAGCGTTACAATGGAGAAATCATAGCCCTGCTGTGTGGCGGCTGTTACGGCAATTCCAAGCGGAGTCACATATTCGGGCCCGTTTAAATTGAAATCGCCCGTTACGATGTTTTTAAGGAAATTATGCCCTCCGACCGCAACGCGGTTTTCCGGAATCGAAAGCTTTTGCGAAACCGCCTGCGAAAGGCCGGGAATTTTGCTCCCTCCGCCGACAAGGAATACCGCCGCGGGGGCTTCTCCATTCACTTCGACTATATTTGCCGATATGGTTTCCGCAAGCATGTCAAGTGCCGGATAAAGGGACTTGAAAAATTCATCCCTTGAAACGCTGTGCTCAAACCCGAGGATGTCCTTATATGAAATTTCTTCCGAATTTGCGGCAAGCTTCATGTTTTCGGCGGTTTCAAAATCCACAAGGTAGCGTTTTATTATTTCCTCGGTAATTTCATCGCCCGCAACCGTTGCCATTGCATAGGCCACAATGCTTCCGTTTTTGGAAATGGCAATATCGGATGTTCCGGCGCCGATATCGACAAGGGCAATGTTTATAAGTCTTACTTCCGGCGGGATTATTATGTTCATTGCGGCAATAGGCTCAAGGGTAAGGCTTGCCACTTCAAGCTTATTTTTTTCCATTACCGCGTAAAGGCTTTCAACGACGATGCTCGGCAGAAATGCGGCAATCATATCTACCGCCGCGGTCTTGCCCTTATGCCCCACAAAGCTTTTTATCGGATAATCGTCAAGGTAATAATTTACAATACTGTGTCCGACGCAATAAAAGGAAACAGGTTTTCCCTTTTGCGCCTCGTCAAGCTGGGCTTGGGCCTGCGAAACGGCTTCAAGCTCAAAGCTGCGCACCATTTCCTCGGTAATGGAATCCTTTCCCTCGACGTCTATCTCAACTCTTACATGCTGGGTTTTGAGAGCGCGTCCCGCCGCCGCTATTGAAACGTGCGAAAGTTTTATGCCAAGTCGCTCCTCAAGCTCATCCTTGACGCTTTTTACAACCTTTGCGACCTCGTCTATATCTTCAATCTGGCCGTCACGCATAGCCCTTTTGGCATGAGCCTTTATTGCAACGTCAACAATCTCAAAGGTATCACCTTTCTTTTGCCCGACTATGCCGACTATTGTCCTTGTGCCTATGTCAAGCGCAAAAACAAGTTCTCCCTGTTTGGCTTTTGAATGGCGTTTTTCGCCGGAGGATTTTTCCTTGCCCGCGTTTTTTTTCGCCGTATTTGAACCCTGTCTGCCCATGGCAAAACACCTCTTTTATTTTTAATGTCTTGCTTTATTTTGAAGGGGGTTCCGCCCCCTTAACT
>Ga0116192_1002993_pt1 | contig 10836 bp, 10 predicted proteins | sample AD_UKC113_MetaG_FD_89876 | JGI IMG/M metagenome (GOLD analysis project Ga0116192, IMG submission 89876) | Active sludge microbial communities of municipal wastewater-treating anaerobic digesters from Hong Kong - AD_UKC113_MetaG | ecosystem: Engineered > Bioreactor > Anaerobic > Digestate...
CATCAGTATGGAGAACAATTGGGAGATGCGTAAGGGATCCCCTGAAAGGATCAGGCTCTCGTCGACCCTGTTTTCAAGCTGGATTTGCTTTTGGCTGGCTAAAGCGGCATAGGCTGAAATACGATCCTCGGCCAGAATGTGCAGGGGGATCTCACAGGAGAGATCCACTCCCGTTTGACTGCTGGCCAGTGTTAAGAGATCTTCCACCAGTCTGCCCATTCTTTCGGTTTCCACCCAGATATTCCGGAGCCATTTTTCATGGTCCCGGGTCTTTTTGTCGGGCTGATCCAGCACAATTTCCAGATTGGAGCGGATGACGGCCAAAGGGGTGCGCAATTCATGGGAGGCATCGGCTGTGAAATCCATTTGCTGCTGCCAGGCCTTCTTAACCGGCTTCATGGCCAGCCCGGCAATGATGGCGCTGCCCACAAACACCAGCAACAGGATGGCCGAAAACATGACTATCAGTCTTTGAATGGGGATTTCACGGCTTGTACCGGCAAGAAAGATGCCGGCGATCATGAACAGAACCACTGAGAAAACAAGCATGGCATAAATCATGAAGCGGATATGCAATCTTTTCAGCATGTTTTAGTCTCCTCCAGACAATATCCCACGCCCCGGATGGTTTTGAGCTCAAGTCCCACGGCGGGAAAATCAATCTTTTTCCGCAGATAATAGATATACAGCTCCACATTGGCCAGTTCAATGTCCTTATCAAATCCCCAGATCCGGTCCAGTATGATTTCCTTCTTAAGGACCTGGCCCTTGTTTCTGACCAACAGCTCTAAAAGCTGCGCTTCGGTCTTGGTCAGACGGATTTCTTTCCCATCCACATGAAAGACGCATTTATGCACATCCAGAGAAGCCCCTGCGATGTGCCATTGCTTTTCATGAAGCACCGAGCTGCTTCGCCTGGCCAGAGCATTGACACGGGAGATGAATTCTCGATTGGAAAAAGGCTTAATTAAGTAGTCATCCGCACCGGTATCCAACCCTTCTACGCGGCTGTCCACCGAGTTTTTGGCCGTCAAGAACATGGCGGGTGTTTTTATGCCCTTGCTGCGCAGGGCCTTAATGATTTCAACACCCTCTTTTCCCGGAAGCATGCGGTCTAACACAAAGACATCATAGATATTGGTCAAGGCATAGGCCTCACCGGTAATGCCGTCATAGGCCACATCTACCTGATAGCCGTTCTGCTCCAGAATGAATTTAAGCGCATCGGCCATGGCTTCTTCGTCCTCAACGATCAATACACGCATGATAGCCCCCCAAATCCTTTATTTTTTATGAAATCATACCATATCAATCTTGGAATTTCATTTGAATTCTTTATGAAAATCATTGGCACATTCAAAGCCCGTTCAAAGGAAGCCAGGGTACTATGGGAATAAACGATGAGGAGGTTATTACATGATACAGAACAATCAAACCCCAAAAGACAATGGTATAGTCGAGAAAAAAGCGGCTAGTGCGAGGAAGGGCTTTGCAGGTGTGTTCCTGTTCTATTTTCTGGTGGCCTTTGAATTTGCCTATATGGCAGGCCCCTTTGCCATTTACTTTTATTCCCTCTACAGCCCTGTGCTGAACTTCTTTAACAATATCCCGGGCCTTAATTGGCTGATTCAGTTCTTTTTGCCCCATGCAGCAAGGCAGACCGCATCGCCTTTTCTGAAGGGCCTCGAGGTTCTGGGCATAATTCTTACCGCCGCAGGCCTTCTTGTCTTCGCCCTAGGGGCGGTTCAGATCTACTACAGTAAGCTCGCCAAGAAGGGTGCGGTTATGGGGGGACTGTATAAGTATGTGCGGCATCCGCAGTACTCGGTCTTCATTGTGTCCAGCTTCGGCATGATGCTGCTCTGGCCCAGATTTATTGTGGTCATTCTGTTTGTGACCCTTCTGTTTGCCTACAGGGCTTTGGCCAAAGCCGAGGAGCGGGAATGTGAAGAAAGGTTTGGGGCGGCCTACAGGGAATACAAGCAAAAAACAGGGCGTTTTCTGCCCATGGTAATCCCCAAAGAACGGGGTACGAAAAGTGGTATCGGAAGGTCCTTGCTCAAAGGTCTCGGAGCCTATGTCCTGACTTTAGCCGTCTTTTTGTCCGCAGCCTTTGGGCTGAGGGCGCTGTCTATAAACAGTCTCTATGCTGTCTATAGCCCAAACAGTGCCACCATTGCCCTGTGCAAAATGGATGACCGGCTTATAGACCAAGTCATAGCTATCGCCAAGGCTGATGAACAGGTTAGGGCCTATTTTGCTGATAACGAACCGGAGCGGCTTGAGCTCAATTATGTTTTGCCAGCCCAGTGGTATGCGGCCGAAGTCCCTATGAACGATGTGGTTTATCGCAGAGGGCACCAATCCCCCGAGGACTATGACCCCACAAGGTATAAGGTCATCTTTACTGAGCCAGTGGTCAGGAACGGCAAAATTACAGAGGGGAAAGACATCCTGAGCAAAACCCTGTACCGTACTCCCATTGTGGAGGTGTGGGTGGATGTTGAGAAAAACCAGGTCATCGAGGTAAAACCCATTCCTCAGAATTATCGCTATGAAGGGGTACCGGTGGCTTTGTTCTGATTTACAATGCCTTAAGGCATAACTGTGGCGGTTTAAAAGCCGCTTTTTTTCTTGGTCTTTCAATCCTGAGCTGCCAGAGGCTTGTGATTATGATAATACTTGACAACAATTGGTAGGTATTGTGGTAAAATAAAGGTGTGCTTTTGGTTGCAACATGGCTGTTTATTAAGGTAAAATAGAAGCATGTACAATGATCTTAAGAATCTTAGGTGAGGTACAGAGGATAAAATGCGACGGATCATGACGGCAATGGCACCATTTATAGTGCTTTTCATTGGATGGGCTTTAGCTATCAAGGTAGAGCTGGCCAATGAAGCTGTCCAATCCCTTGTAAGAATCTTGCCCTATCTTTTTGTAATCTTTGCTCTGTTTATGAGCCTCTGGTATCAGAACAGCAATTCTTTCTATCTGGTGTGTTTTATCCTCGCATCCTATATTTTTACAAGTGTCACGGCCACCAAGCCTGCCATGCTCTTGAAGGCTGTGACCATGATCAGCATTTTCTTGCCTATTAATGCGGTCTGGTTGGGATTTTCCAAGGAAAGGGGCATTTTTAGTACATACGGAAGAAATAAGGCCATCATCATCCTGGTGGAGCTCATATGGATGTTTATGAGTGTGATAGGCAAAGCCAACGCCCAGGCGGTTGAACTCAATGAAGCGGTGATGACTATCAGTATTCCGGCCTTTATTCTGTTCGTATTGGCCATTGGTATATTACTGGCCAGCTTCTTATTGAAAAAGCAGTCCATGGACTTAACCTTTGTGGCCATACTGCTTACGGGCCTCATTGCGCTTCACTTTGCACATAGGCCGCTGGTCATGGCAATCTTTATCACCGCCATTTTTGTCATTGATGTGATTGCCATGTTTGATGTCTCCTATTCACTGGCCTTTCGTGATACCTTAACAGGGGTACTGTCCCGAAGGGCTTTGGAGCAGGAGCTTTTGAAGCTGGGCAGCAAGTATTGCATTGCCATTGCCGATTTGGACCATTTTAAACATATAAATGATAACTTTGGGCATGATGTGGGTGATGAGGTCCTGAAAATGGTAGCCTCCGTCCTTCAGAACTATTCTGGCCGGGCCAAGGTATTTCGCTATGGCGGCGAAGAATTCGTTATTCTATTTGCCGGCATGAGCATCAATGAGGTGGTTCCCCAGTTGGAACGCATGCGCAAGGCGATTGAACGCAGACCCTTTGTTTTAAGGGCTGAGGATCGTCCCAAAGAAAAGCCTGAGAAGATTAAGGCAGGAAGCTCCAAGGGCAGGGGTGTCATCCACGTAACCATGAGTTTTGGGGTGGCTCAGAAGACCGAATTATTAAAAACTAGCCAGGATGTTATAAGAAAAGCAGATGAAGCGCTATATAAATCAAAAAATGGTGGTAGAAATTGTGTAACAAGATCCTAACACCAAGGGGAGGTAAGAATGGACGATATACTCCAAGACATTATCAGCCGTGAGGAAGAGGCCTTAAGAATTGAAGAGGATGCCAAGCGGCAAGCCCTGGAGATTCTCACTGAAGCGAAGAAAAAGGCCGAGGAGGTTCTGGAAAAATCCCTCGTGGATGGTGAGGCAGTGGCTGAGGAGATTCTCAGAAAGGCCAGGGAAGAGGCTTTTGAGGAGCAGCGAAAGCATGAGAGCCAGACCCAGGAGCAAGAGGCTCAGACTCGGGCCAAGTACAGGCAAAAGCTTGATGCCGCAGTGGATTTTATAGTGGGAAGGATTGTGAATAAGTCGTGGCAATAGTAAAGATGAACAAAATTACTGTGCTGGGGCTTATCAATGAAAGAGCATCTCTTTTAAAATCACTGTTGGAGCTGGGTGTCGTTGACATCAACGAGGAGGAGCCCGGCGAGGGACTGAAAGACAAAGCGAAAAAGCCTCATGTACAAGCGGACTTACTCAAGGTGGACACGCAGATTTCTGAATTAGCACGGGCCATCGATATTCTGAGTGTTCATGCGCCGGTTAAAAAGCCGTTCTTTTCCGCACGCAGGGTCATTTCAGAAGCCGATTATTCGGCCATTATGGAGAAAATGGATGAGGTCTTTGTCAAGGCCGAGAGAATCAATGACCTTGAGGATGACCTCATACGTATGAGAAGTGAAGAAAACCGTCTCCAGGCATTGATGCATTCTCTGGAGCCTTGGTTGGACATGGATATCCCTCTGGATGTTCCTGCCACCAGGTATACCCAATGCTGGCTGGGTCATGTGCCGGCCAGAGCCGATATGGGCATGCTGGAGAATGATCTGCAGAAAGCGTTCCCCGAAGCGGTTATCCTTAAAGGAAGAGGCGACAGGGAACACCAATACATGGCCATCATCTTCCATAAGTCCGGTGAAAGTGATGTTTTGCCTGTTCTGCGGAATTATAACTTCAGCAGAATCACCTTAAGGGACGTGGAAGGAACAGCCCGGGACAGCAGAGACCGTCTGCAAAGCAAGCTTAACGCCCTCTACAAGGAGCGGGAAGAAAAGCTTGCACAGATTAAGGAACTGGCTCAGGAAAGAGAGCGTTTGGAGGTCGTTTCCGACGGCCTTCGTATGGAGCGCGCCAGAATAGAGACCAGAGGAAGGCTGATAGCAACCCGGTCAACCTTTATTCTCAAAGGGTGGCTGCCTGCTGAATTATCGGGTAAGGTCGAGGAACTTCTTAACGCTAAATATTTCTGCTGTGTGACCATTGAGGAGCCCGAACCCGAGGAAGAATTCCCCGTGCTCATTAAAAATGGGCCCATTGTGGAGGCAGCATCACCTGTATTGGATATGTACGGCGTTCCCTCCAGCAAGGAATTAGATCCCAGCGCATTTATGCTGGTGTTCTATGTCTTCTTCTTCGGCCTCATGCTGGGAGACGGCGGATATGGCCTTATTCTTGCACTCGGCACTGGATTTATTTTAAAAAAGTTCAGACTGGAAGACGGGACCCGGCGCTTTATCAAGTTGCTGTTCTACTGTGGACTTTCCACCATGTTTGCAGGGATTCTCTTTGGTAGTTGGTTTGGTATATCAGCCCTTTCCAAGACTGCGCTCTGGATTGTACCCACTGAGAACCCCGAACTGATGATGAGCTGGTCCATCCTGTTTGGTATTATTCATATGTTTACCGGCTTTTTCATCAAAGGGATCAATTATATTCGCCGGGGTCAGATATGGGATGCCATCTGTGATGTATTGTTTATCTATATTCTCTTTACCGGCTTTGTATTGTCGCTGCTTCCCTTTGCACCAGGCTTATCGGTGCCCAGTTCAAGCGGGATAGTAAAAGTCGGGTATGTGCTGTTTGCAGTAGGTGTGGCCCTTCTGCTTCTGACGCAGGGAAGACACTCCAAACACTGGTTCGGCAAGATTTTTGGGGGTGTCGGAAAGCTTTACGACATTATCAGTTTCTTCAGCGACTGTCTGTCCTACACCAGAATTCTTGCTCTGGGTCTGGCCTCCGCCATCATCGGGGATATTGTCAACAATATGGTTGGAGCCTTTGGGAACATTGTTGTAAGGATCATTGCCGGAACCTTAATCCTTTTGGTAGGTCATACCCTGAACTTTGCCCTGAATGCGCTGGGTGCCTATGTTCACTCCTGCCGTCTCCAATACCTGGAGTTCTTCGGCAAGTTCTTTGAAGGCGGGGGTACAGCCTTCAAGCCTTTCAAGGCTAACACACAGTATATTGTTGTAAAGACCCAAACATCTGAGTTTCTACAATCCGGAACCAAAGCCGGAGTAGCATAAAAGCATTGAGTAATTAGGAGGAAATCGCAATGAATTCAGTTTTTTCTAATCCACAATTCTGGGCTTTCTTAGGAGCCGCTATTGCATTCTTAATCGCCAGCTTAGGATCATCCAAAGGCTGTGGTATTGCCGGTCAGGCAGCAGCAGGTGTTGTTGCAGAGGATCCCAGCAAGTTCAGTTCTGCAATGATTCTGCAAGCTCTTCCCGCAACCCAATCCATCTATGGATTCGTTATTGCGTTCATGATTATCGGTAAGATTACCGGTGACATAACCCTTCAGCAGGGTCTTTCCCTCTTCGCCACAGGCCTTCCCGTTGGTATCGTAGGATTCCTTTCTGCTACCTATCAGGGAAAGGTTTCCACCGCAGGTATCAACCTCATCGCCAAGAGACCTGAGGCTTTAGGTAATGCTATTATCTACGCCCTTATGGTTGAGATGTTCGCTATCTTCAGCTTGGTTGTTTCCATTCTTATGCTGGGTAAAATCTAAATCAAAACAAAGGGGCTTATAAAATGAACGGAGCCGAAAAGATAAAAGACAGAATATTAGCCGATGCCAGGGCTCTGAGCCATAAAATCCTGGAGGATGCCAAACTTGAAGCTCAAAGTATCTTGGCCAGTGCTGAAAAGGAAGCGTTTCAGAAGGTCACTGTCATGACTGAACAGGCCCGGGAAGAAGCTGTGCTTATAAAGCAGCGCTTTGCGGCTGCCACGGGTATGGAGGACAGGAAAAAACTTTTGAAGATACGCCAGGATAGTGTGAATGAAGCCTTCCAGGCAGCTCTTCAACGCCTGGCTGATCTGCCCAAAGACCAGTATGGGGCCTTCCTGGAAAAAATACTATTGAATACGGTCAAGGATGAGAACTGTGAAATCGTATTCAATCAAAGAGATAAGGAGCGTCTTGGGGATGCCTTTGTCAAGAAGGCCAATGAGAAGCTGGCCGGTCAGGGGATGAAAACCCGTCTGACCCTTGCAAAGGATGCTCTTTCAGCGGCAGGCGGCTTCATTCTCCGCTATGAGGACATGGAGGTCAACTGCACCCTGGAGGTCCTTATCAATATGGCAAGACCGGAACTGGAATCCGAGGTTGCCGCCATCTTGTTGGATGAATAACAATCTATCGTTACTTAATGCAAAGGAGTCTTTATGGCCAGAATCAGGGAAGAGGATTATGCCTATGCCACAGCACGAATCCGTGCGATTGAGACAAGGCTGATGGACAGAAGCAAGCTGGAGCGGTTGATGGAGACCACCGATTCGGCTCAGGCCATCAAGCTTTTGTCCGAGGCTGGCTACGGTATGGGCAGCGATCCTATGGAAAACAGTAAAGACGGAAAGGGGAATGTGGAAGCACTCCTTTCGGCGGAGCTTAAAAAGGCCTACGATCTTTTGGCTGAGATTTTGCCCAACCCAGAGGTTGTTGATCTTTTCAAGCGCCGTTATGACTATCTGAATGCCAAGCTCATACTCAAAGCCGAGTTTTTGGGGATTGATGCCATGAAGAGCCTCTCCGACATGGGAACCATCAAACCCGAGAAGCTTTATAAGTATATTACCGACAGAAAGTTCAATGAGCTTCCTGAAATTTTCGGCAAGGCCATTTTGGAGAGTATTGACGTATTCAGCCAGACCAGTGACCCACAAACCATAGACTTCATCATGGACAAGGCCAGCTTTGAGAATATGGCCGCCGATGCCCAAAGCATTGGAGAGCCCTTCCTGATGGAGCTGGTAAAAAGGCTTGCGGATACGGCCAACATCAGAATCTTTATCCGGACCAAGCTGATTTCCGGTTCCCGTGAGCTGGTCAGACAGGCCCTGGTCAAGGGCGGCAGCATACCTGAATCCCTCTACGAGGAGTCGGCCGATAAGGGCCTGGATAAGTTCTTTGAGGCCTTAAAGTTCACCGAACTGGCCCATCTCAGTGAGGAGCTGGCTGAGGCTGTCAAACATCCCAATGGCATCTCGCACATTGAAAAGGTTTTGGAGGATTCCATTACCCAATTTTTAAAGAAGAGCAAGTTTGTTGCCATGGGCATTGAACCTGTGGTAGCCTATTTATTCTTTAAAGAGACTGAAATTAAGAATGCTCGCCTGATCATTACCGGTCAGGTAAACAGGATTCCACAGGAAACCATAAAGGAAAGGCTGAGGATGGGATATGCATAAAATTGCGGTTATGGGAGACAGGGATAGTATCCTGGGCTTTAAGGCCATAGGCTTCGATGTCTATCCCACCGATTCAAAGGAAGAATCAGCAAACCTATTGTCTCAGCTTGTCGATGAGGGCTATGCACTCATCTATATTACCGAGCAGGCAGCCAGTGAGATTAATGAAGAGATCTCACGCTATCGCTCCAGTTATTTTCCTGCCATCATCCTTATTCCTGGCAGCAAGGGCACGCTGGGCATTGGTATGAGAGCAGTGAAGGAAAGTGTTGAAAAGGCAGTAGGTGCAGACATTTTGTCTCATGATGGCTAACACAAAAAATTCTGTTCGTGTCACCTCGTTCGGATGAATCGTTGGGGTTGCTACGGATTTTTGAAAGGAATGGAAAGAAGATGAGTCAAGGTAGAATCGTCAAAGTGTCAGGACCTCTGGTTGTTGCAGAGAACATGCGTGACTGCAATATGCTGGACGTTGTTCATGTGTCAGAGATGAACCTGATTGGTGAAATCCTTGAAATCCATGAGGATAGGGCGTCGATTCAGGTTTATGAAGAAACCTCGGGTTTGGGCCCGGGTGAGCCTGTTGTATCCACCAAGGCTCCGTTGAGCGTTGAATTGGGTCCAGGCCTCATTGAGAATATTTTTGATGGTATCCAGCGCCCCCTAGACTCCATGCGGGCGGCCACGGGGAACAATATCACCCGCGGAATACAGATTCCCTCGTTGAACAGGGAAAAGAAATGGACCTTTACGCCCATTGTAAAGGTGGGGGATACGGTGGCGGCCGGAGACATTATCGGTACCGTCCAGGAAAATGAGGTTTTCCAGCACCGTATCATGGTGCCCTATGGAATTAACGGTGTTATTGAGAGCATAGAGGCCGGTGACTTTACCGTGGTGGATACGGTGGCCAAGGTCAAGACGCCCGATGGTAAGAGTGTGCCATTGACCATGATGCAGAAATGGCCGGTCCGTAAGGAGAGACCCTATAAGGAGAAGCTGGCACCCACAGCGCCCCTGGTAACAGGCCAGAGAATCATTGATACCCTGTTCCCCATTTCTCTGGGTGGTGTAGCCGCTATTCCCGGACCCTTCGGAAGCGGCAAGACCGTGGTACAGCATCAGTTGGCAAAATGGGCCGAGGCCGATCTGGTGGTCTATATCGGCTGCGGCGAGCGCGGTAACGAGATGACCGACGTTTTAAGAGAATTCCCCGAGCTGAAGGACCCCAAAACAGGTCAGTCCCTGATGAAGCGCACCGTGCTTATTGCCAATACCTCGGACATGCCTGTTGCGGCCCGTGAGGCCTCCATCTATACAGGTATCACCATTGCCGAGTACTTCAGAGACATGGGCTATAGCGTAGCACTCATGGCCGACTCCACCTCCCGTTGGGCCGAAGCCCTCCGCGAGATGTCGGGCCGTCTGGAGGAAATGCCCGGTGAAGAAGGTTATCCGGCTTATCTGTCCTCCCGTCTGTCCCAGTTCTATGAAAGAGCGGGCAGAGTAAAGACCCTGTGCTCCGGTGACAGAGAGGGCTCCATCAGTGCCATTGGTGCGGTTTCACCTCCCGGTGGTGACCTGTCCGAGCCTGTTACCCAGGCCACACTGAGAATTGTTAAGGTCTTCTGGGGTCTGGACTATAACCTGTCCTACAGACGTCACTTCCCGGCCATCAACTGGCTGATAAGCTATTCCTTGTACACCGACAGACTGGCCGACTGGTATCGCCAGAATGTATCCAGGGACTGGAACAAATACCGTGCCGATATGATGCGTATTCTCCAGGAAGAATCCGAACTGGATGAAATTGTTCGTCTGGTTGGTGTGGATGCCCTGTCACCCATCGACCGTGTGACCCTGGAAGCGGCCCGTTCCATTCGTGAAGACTACCTCCAGCAGGATGCCTTCAACGAAGTGGACACCTATTCTACGCTGGATAAGCAGTTCAGAATGCTGAAGATCATTCTGTCCTTCTATTACAAGGGCCAGGAAGCCGTGAAGAAGGGTGTAAGTATTAAAGACCTTTTCTCCATGCCTGTCAGAGAAAAAATCGGGCGACTGAAGTATGTTCCGCAGCAAGAGGTGGATGCCACCTTTGAACAGGTTGAGAAGGAACTCTCAGCGCAGATTGAAGCATTGAGCAGCAAGGAATGACAGGTATCCGATTGGAGTAAGAAAGGAGAAAGCGTAAATGCTTAAAGAATATCGTTCCATATCTGAAGTGGCCGGCCCCTTGATGCTCATTCGTAATGTAGAAGGCGTCACCTACAATGAGCTGGGTGAAATTGAACTGGCCAATGGTGAGATCAGACGATGCAAGGTTCTGGAGGTCAACGG
>Ga0116192_1002996_pt1 | contig 10827 bp, 8 predicted proteins | sample AD_UKC113_MetaG_FD_89876 | JGI IMG/M metagenome (GOLD analysis project Ga0116192, IMG submission 89876) | Active sludge microbial communities of municipal wastewater-treating anaerobic digesters from Hong Kong - AD_UKC113_MetaG | ecosystem: Engineered > Bioreactor > Anaerobic > Digestate | place...
GCTACGCGATAGCAGTGCCGTCCTCACCGCCGCGCTGATTGCGGTCTCCCTTCCTGCATCCCTGCGGAAAGCTCCACTGAGTGAAACCATCCTGTACCGAGGAAACGAAGGAGAATGGACATGGGTCCATCACCCCCGACCGGACTGAAGCTGGGAAAAATCGGGTTTTTGAACGTCCTGCCCATCCACTATCCCCTGGAGCGCGGGATCCTTCCACATCCCTTTCAAATCGTTTCCGGAGCTCCTGCTCACCTCAACGAGCTCATGGCCCGGGGGGACCTGGATCTGAGTGTCGTGTCCTCCATCGAATATGCCCGGCATCACGAGCGCTATTACATTCTTCCCAACCTGTCCATCAGTTGCCGAGGGCCGGTGAGGAGCGTGGTGCTTATGAGCCGCGTACCCGTTGGAGAGCTTTCGGGAAAGAAAGTCCTGGTCAGTGCCGAGTCCCACACGTCCGTGGCATTGCTTCGCATCCTGTTCCGTTTTCGTTTGGGGGTCCAGGCGGAATTCGAGGTGGGAAATTGCAGCCGGGAGCTGTCTCATGAACGGTATCCCGCGGCGTTTCTTGCCATTGGAGACGAGGCCCTGAGGCTTCGCACCCACGCCCTTTATCCCCACATGCTGGACCTGGGGGAGGCGTGGCACTCCTGGACGGGGCTCCCCTTTGTGTTTGCCCTCTGGATCCTCCAGCGTGACGCCGTGGAACGATGGAACGGCCAACTGGAGCCTGCGCTGGATACGCTCATCCGTGCCAAGAGGTGGGGCGCGGACCACCTGGATTCCGTGTGCCGCGAAGCATCCCGCCGGGGGGTGCTCGGCTACCGGGGACTTTATGAATATTATCAATGCCTGAGATATGATTTGGGAGACGAAGAATTGGAGGGACTCCGGCTCTTCTACCGGTTCCTGATGGACATCGGAGAGATCGGGGCGGAGCCTCCCCTGGACTTGTTTTCCTCGCTGGCGGGGGCGGCTTGATTGCCCCCGGGGTGAGCCGACGGAAGAGACGCAGCGGGATTCTTCGGGAGACAAGCAAATGAGCGGAAAGGCCTTGAGGCTGAAGCGGCTTTTCTCCAAGGGAGACGGGCGACTGGTGGTATTCCCCCTGGATCACGGAGTCACCTTCGGGCCGATCCCCGGGTTGCGACAGTTGGCGGGAGTCATCGGCATGGGGGTCCGGGCGGGGGTGGACGCCTTCGTCCTGCACAAGGGGGCGATGGCCTTCCTGGAAACGATCCCTCCGCCCCTCCCCGCCGTCTTGATGCACCTTTCCGCAAGCACCGGGATCGGCGCCTCGATTCGCCGAAAGGTGTTGGTGGGGAGTGTCGAGGAAGCCCTGTGCCGCGGGGCCGACGGGGTTTCCGTCCACATCAACCTGGGAGGAGAACACGAGCCCGAAATGCTCCGGGACTTGGGCAGCGTCGGAGCGGCCTGCCAGCGATGGCAGGTTCCTCTCCTGGTCATGATCTACATTCGGGGAATTCACGCGCCCTCTCCGGTACCCGACACGGCAGTGGCCCATGGAGCCCGGGTAGCCGCGGAACTGGGCGCCGACGTGATCAAGATTCCCTTGCCCGACGATGTGGAATTGCTCGCCGAAATCGCGAACTCCTTTCCGGTTCCCGTCATCATGGCCGGTGGAAGCAAGGAACCCGATCCTCGGCTTTTCCTCGGGAGGGTCGAGCAGGCTCTCGATGCGGGATTCAGCGGGGTTGCCGTTGGGAGAAACGTCTTCCAGAACGAGAAACCCCAGTGCCTCCTTCGATGCATCTGCTCCATGGTCCACAAGAGGATGAACGCTCAGGGGGCTTGGGATGAATGGGCCGGGGAACTTTTTTGAGAAAACGGTGGAAAGGGAGGGGGGCTTGTCCTCAAAGACCCTTATCGTTGCCGTAACCGGGGCCAGCGGGGCCCTCTATGCGAAACTCCTGCTGAGGCACCTCTGGGAGCAGGGAGTTCCGGTTCATTTGATTCCGTCCGGTGCGGGAAAGCTCGTTTACCAACTGGAGGTGGGGACCCCCCTCGAGGAGGACTTGCCGCCGACCGTACGGTGCTTCGACAACAAGGACTTTTCCGCTCCTCCGGCAAGCGGATCGGTTTCCTATCATGGAATGGTGATCGTTCCCTGCACCATGGGGACCCTGGCGGCCGTCGCCAACGGCCTGTCCCTGAATCTTATCCACCGGGCGGCGGATGTCTGTCTAAAAGAACGAAGGCCCCTGGTGGTGGTACCCCGTGAGACGCCTCTCAATCGAGTTCACCTGGCAAATATGCTACGGCTTGCGGAGGCGGGGGGCATCATTCTCCCGGCCATGCCCGGTTTTTACCATCATCCCCGGAGTCTCGAAGACGTCGGCCGGTTCATTGTGGCCCGGATTCTCGACCAGCTGGGATTTCCACAGGACCTGGTCCCACCCTGGAACCCTGAACCCGAGATCTTCCCCGGGATCGCTTCCTGACAAAAACCCGGGTTCTCTTCCGCATTGCTCGCTTTCCCGGGCAAGAGTCTGCTGCCGTGCCCACTCTGAAGGGCCCGGGACGGCAAGACTCTCGTCACGGAGGACTTTCTCGATATCGAGGAGTATCCTGACCCCTCCCTCGGTCATGTAGATCCCCTCGATGAAGCGAGCTCGGGGGCCCATGCCCAACAACGGCGGACTCTGCACTTGATTCGCCCCGATGTGTTTCACCTCCGAGACCCAGTCCACGAGGATCCCGACGGCAACGAGCGAGTCTTCCACGCTCAAGTCCAGCACGATGATGCAGGTACGGCCGTTGCCCCTCTCCGCTTTCAGTCCCAAGCACAGTTTGAGGTCGATCACGGGGACGATTCCGCCCCGTAGGTTGATTACCCCCTTTACGAATGGAGGTGTTCGGGGAATCGGCCTCAGCGGCAACATCCCGACGATCTCCCTCACCTTCAGGACGGCCACGCCGTATTCTTCATTGTTGAGACCGAACATGAGGTATCTGCCGTGGCCGGCACCCGGATTCCCGGACGAATCGCGCATGCTCCCGTCCCATCCTTTCACCAGTGCGTCTTCTTCAAGTCATGCCCGACGCGGCGCAATGGCGTCGTGCGTCCGTGCAGGTCTTCACCTCTGCCTGGAAAGTCGGCCTCTTTCCCAAAACCCCGGTTCGTAAGCTCATCCAGTCGACTTCAATGGGCGTAGGGGCCCCACCGGATTCCCGGTACGCCACCCACTGCGGCCCGGCACTTCCTTCTCCGGTCCATCTCGATCTTGGCCAGCACCAACCCGACTTCACGCAACTCGTGCCCGGTAGACAACATGAAAGAGGGAGCAAGCCGGAGGGCGACACCCAGCAGTTCATCTTCCCATTCCTTGAGGATCAGGATGAGCTTTGCGGGCAAACAATGGTCCCACACCCCGCTCAACCGAGCCAACTCCTCCTTTCCCGCAATCACCAGGACCGTGTGGAAATCCCGGGGGATCTTCAGCAGCCGCGGGATGAATCTTTCGGGGGTAAAATGAACCTCGAGAGTGCTCGTCGACGCATTTTCTGCGAGGCAGGAAACCAACCGGGACGCAACCTCCCCTTCGACACCGGCATAGAGAAGCACCCTCATGTCGGGAATCTCCGGTTCGGAATGTTCACAGACCCTTGTTTTGAGCTCCCGCATTTGCTCTCCGTCCTCGATCCCCGGCAGACCCCGTCTCGGGACGGAGCCTTGGGCTCATTTGTGATCAGGAACGCACTCCTTCCCCGGCTCCGTGTGGCAAGGAACGTGCCGATCGATTCCGGGTGGGGGGACTTCGATTTATACAAGGAAAAACCAGGAGTTAGTGATTTCTCAGGGGGGGACGGCACACGGAGCCTCCGCCGGAGCACAGAGATTTCTTCGCTGGTGGAAAGAATCTTCCTTGGAATTGGAATTCGGGGTGTTGAAGACGCAGATCGGGAGAATTCATGGAGGGGGAGCCCCGGTCGTTGGGGACTTCAGGTTCGGGATCCCCGAAAGCCGGGAATGGCGTGCTGCTTGAGGGCCTGGTAGAGCTTGGACTGAGACAGTCCTGAAAGTCTCACGGCTTCTTCTCTTCGCCCCGCAACCCTTTGCATGAGAGCCAACAGATAGTGTTTTTCCGCGGCGTCAAGGTAGTCTTTGAGGGTTGGGAATTCGAGCATCCCGGGAAGGTCGGGAGGTTCCATATTCATCCCGGGTTTCCCGGGTTCCTTTTCGAGGCCTTGAAAGACACTTCTCGCCCGTATCTCGGGAGGCAGATGGAAGGGATGGATGGTGCCGGTATCCATGGCAGCGGAAAAAGCCCTCTCGACGGCATGAACCAGTTCCCGCACGTTCCCCGGCCAATCGTAGACGAGGAGCGCGTTGAGAAATTCGGCGGAAACTCCCTTGATGTCCGTTCCGTAGAGCTTGCCGAGTCGAACCAGGTGGTGAGTGACCAAGGCGGGAATATCCTCTTTTCTCTCCCTCAAGGGGGGGAGCCGGATTTGAATGGCCCGGATGCGAAACAACAGATCCTGTCTCAGGCGACCTTCCCGGACCATCAAATCCACGTCCTGGTTCGTGGCCGCAACCAGGCGAAAATCGCTTTCGACTTCCTGGTGGGAGCCGATGGGTCTGAACCGCCTCTCCTGCAAGACTCTCAACAGTCTTGTCTGGAGAGCCAAGGGCATTTCTCCGATCTCATCCAGAAAGAGGGTCCCGCCGTGGGCCTGCTTGATGAGACCCTGGCGAGCCTGGCCCGCTCCCGTGAACGCTCCCTTTTCATGGCCGAAAAAGATGCTCTCGGCGAGGGTTTCGGGGATGGCACCGCAGTCGGCCACGATCATCGGCTGGGAGGATCGGGGACTGTTTTCCTGGAGGGCTCGGGCGAAGAGCTCCTTTCCGACCCCCGTCTCTCCGGTAATGAGAACGCTGGCGTCTCCGAAGGCAGCCCGAGCCAACTCTTCCAGGCAGCTTTGAAGGACCGGCGAGCTTCCGATGATGGAATCCCGTTTCAGGAACCGGGGGGCTGCACTTGCGAGTCTTTCATCACGGTATTGAAGCGCCCTCGAGGTGTAGACCTTGACCTCTCCCAGGTTGAAGGGCTTTCTCACAAAATCCCAGGCCCCGTGCCGAAAGGCGATCTCGGCGGCATTCCGGGTCCCCGCTCCCGTAATGATGAGCACCTGGGGCGAATAGGGTGCATGTACCAGGGTGGGCAGCACGTCCAACCCGTTGCCGTTGGGAAAATCAAGATCGAGAAAGATGAGGTCAAAAATCTGTTCCCGGGCGATTCGGACTCCTTTGTCCAGGGAGCTGCAGCATACCGGCTCGTGCCCCATGCTGACCATCAACTCCTGAAGCACGGCCAGGACATGCGTTTCGTCGTCTAGGATCAGGACTCTAGCCATCTTGGGCTCCAACACGGGCACGTTCGTCCAGCACGCTTCGGATCAGCTTGGAAAAGGAGGCCATGGCCAGGGGCTTGGGAACGAGCCGGGCAATTCCGACGGCCGCCGCCTGTTCTTCGGAAAACCCTTTCCTGTACCCCGTGCAGAGAATGACGGGCACGTCCGGCCGCACCTCGAGGATCGCCGCCGCCAACTTGTCCCCGGTCATCAAGGGCATTGTATAGTCTGTAACGACAAGGTCAACCTGTTCCGGGTCCCGGTGGAAAAAATCCAGGGCCTCCACACTGTCGGAGAAGGCGAAAACCCGGTATCCGAGTTCCTCGAGCATCCTTTTGCCGATCTCCGCAATGTTTTTTTCATCGTCCACGAACAGGATTCGCTCACTGCCGCGCTCCATGACCGTCTCCCGCGAATCGCTCTCCAACACCGGGATCTTGATGCTGGGCAGGAAAACACGGAAGGTGGACCCCTTTCCCAATTCGCTGGAGACCTCGACCCTGCCTCCCAACTGTTCGGCGATTCCCTTGACCACGGCAAGACCCAGGCCTGTCCCCAAGTCTTTTTGCTTGGTGGTGAAGTAGGGGTCGAACACCTTGTCAAGAATCTCGGGAGGAATGCCCTGACCGGAGTCTCGAACGGTGAGGACGAAGCAGGGCGACGAGGGCAAATCCGCGTCAGGCGCCGAAGGTTGCTCTCCCAGATCGATTTCCTCCGCACTCACGTGGAGGACCCCGCCGTCTTTCATCATGGCGTGATAGGCGTTGGTGCACAGGTTCATAACGATTTGGTGAACCCGGGTGGGGTCCGCTTTCACAATGATGTCCTCCGCCGGGATGGACCGGCGGATCTCGATAGTGGAAGGGATGGACGCCCGAAGAAGCTTCAGGGCCTCCTTAACCACGGGGATGACGAGCATGGGGTGCGACTCTTCCTCACCTCTCCGGGTGAAGGTCGAGATCTGCGCGATGAGGTCCCTGGCTCTCTCGCATGCTTCCAGGACCCGGTCCAGATCGCAAGCGACCCGGGTCTCCGCAGACAGCTCGAGGCGCGCCAGCTCACAATAGCCCATGATGGCCGACAAAATGTTGTTGAAATCATGCGCAATCCCCCCGGCCAAACGACCCACGGCCTCGAGCTTTTGGGCCTGGAAGAGCTGTTCTTTCAGCCTCTTTCGCTGTTCATCCGCAGATTTGCGCTCGGTGATGTCCTGAATGAGAGAGAGCACCATGGTTTCACCCTTCATTTCGACGGTCTTGGCCGTGGTAACCGCATGCATCAAGCGGCCGTCGGGCAGGGTGGAGCTCCACTCGAATCCCGTCAGGACGCCTCCCTCCCTTCTCAGGATTTCAGCCATGGTTTCGAGGGTCTTTTCATCGATGATCCCCAGTTCCACCGGGGTCTTGCCCATCACCTCCCAAGCACCGCGTCCAAAGGTCCTGCAGAAGGTTTGATTCACTTCCACGAATTCTCCGTTCATCCGGTTCAGGGTGACGGACAGAGGGCTCTGTTCGAAGAAGGTTCGATAGGCCGCCTCACTCTCCTTGAGCTTCTGTTCTGCTCTCTTGGACTCGGTGATGTCGGTCATGATGTGCACCATGGCCGCCATTTCGCCGTTGACTCCGAAAAAGGGATCTGCGCTCACGCGAAACCAGCGGTCTCCCACGGCGAGATCCATGGTTTCCCTGCTTCCGGAACGGATTGCGCGACGTAGGGGACATTCGGGGATCGGGGTCCCCGTTCCGTGGACCAGGGTATGGCACCTGAAACCGATGATTTCCGAAGGGGCCCGCTCCAGCAACCGGGCCATGGTCGCGTTGCATTTCAGGATGCGGCCATCCAAGTCGATCAGGGCAACGGCATCGTTCATGGCATCAAAGGTGGCCGACCACTCCTGTTGGGCCTGGAGAGCCGCCTCTTCGGCAAGTTTGCGGGCCGTGATGTCGACATTGGTGCCTTCGAGATAGAGGATATTCCCTGACGAATCCCGCACCGTATGGGCGTTGATGGAGATCCAAAACCGGCTCTTGTCCCTGCGATAGACTTCCGCTTCCCACCCTTCGACCCTGTGGCGTTCCCGGAGCACCTCCACCATCCGGCGGCGCTCTTGGGGATTCACCCATAGTTGCTCGGCGATGTCGGAAACCGCATCCACCATTTCCCGGGGGGATGAAAAGCCGAACATCCGGGCAAAGGCGGGATTGACCTTCAGGTACTTGCCTTCCACGGTATTCTGAAAAATCCCCTCGGTGGCGTTTTCGAAAATGGCTCGATACTTTTCTTCGCTCTCCCGAAGCGCTTCGGTCACCCGGACGGATTCCGTCACGTCCTGGTGGATCAGGAAGGCTCCCAGGATCTCTCCGGAAGGGCTTTCAACGGGGGAGGCCCAGCTGAGAACGAATTTCCTTTGTCCGTCGAAGGTCTCGATCTCGAGAAGCTCTTCCGAGGTCGTCTCTCCCCGGTGTAGCGCCCGGTGTAGCGCCCGATCTTTTGCCGGGACGGGTTCGCGGCCCGGGAGACGCCAAGCCCGGAGGGTCCCGTATTCTTCCGGTTCCGCCACGAGACTTCCTCCCCAGATCCGCTCCCCCGCCCGGTTGGCCATGAGGAGCCTGCCCTCCTTGTCCACCAGCCAGAAGCCGACGGGAAGGGTCTCCAGGACCAGCTTGAATCGTCTCTCACTTTCCTCGAGGGCCGCTTCGGCCTTCTTACGTTCGGTGATGTCCAGGTAGGCTCCCAGGATGCCGATGATCTCTCCGTCCGGATTCCTCAGGGGGGTCTTGCTGGTCAAGAGATGAATGAGGTCGCCGCTCGGGGTGGTTTGGGGTTCCTCGATCAGGAGCTTGGGGCGTCCGCTTTCTAGGACCGAAAGGTCGTCCTTTCTGTACCGATCCGCCTGGTGATGCCATGGAATCTCGAAATCGTCCTTGCCCACCAGGTCCTCGGGGGCCCGGCAACCGGCGTCTCGGGCGAAGATCGCGTTGCAGCCCAGGTATTTCAGGTCCTTGTCCTTCCAAAAGACCCGTACTGGGATCGTGTTGAGGATGCTCTCAATGAACTGCTGGGAGCGCCGCAACGCTTCCTCGGCATGCTTTCGCTCGGTGATGTCCACGCAGGTGCCTTCGATGCATTGAAGGGTGCCCGCAGGATCGAGGACCGTGCGTGCGGTGACGGACATCCAAAACCTGCTCCCGTCTTTGCGACAGGTCTCCAGCTCGAAATCCCGAACTTCGCCCCGTTCCCTGAGCAACTCGATCAAGGGGCCGTGATCCCGGGGACGGAAATGAGCCTCCCGGTCGAGATCCTTACCCGATTCGATCATCTCCCGGGGGGAGGAATACCCGAACATCCGGGCAAAAGCGGGATTGACGCTGAGGGTTCGTCCATCGAGGGTCGTCCGAAACCTGCCTTCGACGGCATTCTCGAAGATCTCCCGGTATCTCTCCTCGCTTTCCCGCACCTGTCGTTCCGCAGAGAGCCTGCGACTCCTCTGAACCAGGAATGCGGCGACAAAAACACCCAGGGCAAGGAGCAGGAACCCCGGGAGGAGAAGGGGGTATTCGGTCCCGCAGGGGATTGAAGGCGGGTTGGAAAGGATGCCGGGGGCCTGGGACCAGACTTGCCCGGCCCCGGCGATCCACAGGAAAGACAATAGAGAGAAAAAGCAGCCGCCCTTCTTCCGCATGGCCCTCGTCCTTCTTCTCGAAAGAGACTAACGCCCGCGAAACCTATACACCAGTCGATAAGTCTCGGCCGACGGCCGCCCCATGGGCGGGTCCTTGGTGGGACCTTTGTCCGTGGAATCGTGAGGGCCGAGACAAAACCTTCGGGGCCGCAACCCGTTGGAGGCTCCCCGGGACCGCCCGCCTCCGAGCGGCCCTCTCGGGACGAAAAGGTCGAAAACGCAGGAAAAGAAGGGCATTCCGGCAGAAGATGGCCTGCCAAAGATCCGGGAACCGGCTCAGGCCCTCAATGTTTGAATGCCCTCTGTCCCGTGAACACCATGGTGGCGCCGGCTTCGTTGCAGGCTTCCACGACCTCCCAGTCCCTCATGGAACCCCCCGGCTGTATCACGGCGGTGATGCCCTGGCGCAGGCCCACGTCCACTCCGTCCCGAAATGGGAAAAAGGCATCGGACACCATGGTGGATCCCGGCAGTCCCCCTTTGGCTTCTTGAGTCTCGCGGTCGATTTCCAGCTTTTCTTCTTTGGGCCTTTGGCCTTTTTCCACCGCCAGTTCCAGGTCTTTGTACGAGATTCCGTACCGGTCGAAACAGAGGGCATCCGCGTATTTCCGGTAGGCTTTGAAGACGGCGATCTCCGCAACCCCCACCCGGTCCTGCTCGCCGGTGCCGATCCCCACGGTGCATTCTTCTTTCACGTAGAGCACGGAATTGGAAGTGACTCCCTGTTCCACGAACCATCCGAAGAGCAGGTCCCGAATTTCCTGCTCCGAGGGTCCCCGACGGATGCGGTAGAGCTTCCCGTCGTGGGCGGCTTCGGCCAATTTCAGATCCCGGCCGTCTCGAACGCGGTTGAGGGGCGACTGTTGCACAATCAGGCCCCCGTCCGTCAGGGATTTGAAATCCACGAACCTCCAGGGCACATAATCCGCCAGGCGATCAATCCTCGCCACCTGGATAATCCGAAGGTTGGACCGGGCCTTGAGAATCTCCAGGGTGCCTTCCTCGTAGTCCGGGGCGGCCACGACCTCGAGATAATTTTGGGCCACGAGCCGGGCCGTTTCCTTATCCACCGGCCGGTTGAACACCACACAGCCCCCAAAGGCGGCGATGCGATCCGCGCGGTTGGCCCGATCGTAGGCCCGGGCCAGGGACTCCCCGTGAGCGGCTCCGCAGGGGTTGTTGTGCTTGAGGATGACCGCAGCGGGTTTCCCCATGAGGAATTTCAAAATATTGAGGCCGTTGTCCAGGTCGGTGAGGTTGATCTTTCCCGGATGCTTTCCCTCCTGGAGCATGTCCTCTTCCCGGATGGCGCTGACCAGTCCCCGGTCGGGCTCGATGAAGCGGCATTTCCCCAGTTCCAGGTGTCCGCCCACCAACTCGTACAGCGCTGCTTCCTGTCCCGGATTCTCTCCGTATCGCAAACCCTTTTCGATGAGTTCCCCCGATTTCTCGTCGGGGAATTTCCATCTTCGCTTGCGATACCTAAGTTCCTGGTCCCCGAAGAAAATACGCAGGGAATCGGGGAAATGGTCTTCCATGACCGTTCGATACATCTTCTTCAAGTCTTCTGGCATAATCGTCCCTCCATAAAAAAAGGCCCGGATTTTCTCCAGACCTTTTTATGATACCCGTACGCTTCTATCAAATCAAAACTTGTAGCCCAGACTGACACCCACCATGTGGGCGTCTCCGTTTTCGAACTTACCCGTAAAGACGCCGTCCAAAGGTCTCCCTTCCACATCCCGGTCGGTAATGAGCAGGTAGGTGTA
>Ga0116192_1003000_pt1 | contig 10810 bp, 9 predicted proteins | sample AD_UKC113_MetaG_FD_89876 | JGI IMG/M metagenome (GOLD analysis project Ga0116192, IMG submission 89876) | Active sludge microbial communities of municipal wastewater-treating anaerobic digesters from Hong Kong - AD_UKC113_MetaG | ecosystem: Engineered > Bioreactor > Anaerobic > Digestate | place...
CACCTCAATGAGGCAGTCCGTTCTTGTTGAGTTCGAGCAGGCAATGGTAACTTCACTTCGCGGATGCCTGCGGGAAGGGTGACCGCAGCGGTAGGTTCGAAGCGCAGACAGAATACCTCAAGCGCGGTTTTTGCCAGCGCGGTGAGAAAACGTTCGTCGTGCGGTGAATAATCCCGCGTGCAGTAAAGGACTTTCAATTTATTCTCCCAGGTCTACCCAGCGTAATTCCTTGCCATAGGGGATTTCTTTGAGGGCGCGAGTGCCAATGACCTGCTGGATCTCATCCGGGTGGATTGCGCCAGGCGTGGCAGGGCGGAGCACATCAATCATATCGCGACTGAGTATTTCTCCGGACCGGATCACCCGGGCAGCGCGCAGACAGCGCCGTTGAACAATCGCCGTATCTTTCTCGTTGCCGCCAATCATTTTATCCCCAGAACCTAGTGCCCGTTCCAGTTCGCGTGTGCGGTCTACCATTTCCCGCCAGGTTTGCGGGGTCATCGAGAATGGATGATCTGGACCGATACGTGATCGATCATCAGTAAAATGCTTTTCGACCACTCTCCCGCCCAGCGCTACGGAACCGAGCACTGTGGCATGTCCATGAGTGTGATCGGATAACCCGACGGTGATTTTTGGGAAAAGGGTCTGATAAGTGGTTAACACGCGCAGATTGATGTGATCGAAATTTACAGGGCTGGCAGTGTAGTTGGTGTTGCATTGGAGAATCACCAGTTGAGGATTGATCGCCATTATGGTGTGTACAGCCTGCTGTACATCGCCAATCGTCGCTGCCCCTGTGGAGAGGATGACCGGTTTGCCTTTGCGGGCAATATGGACAAGCATCTCGAGCCAATCAATATCCCCAGACCCGATCTTGTGAGCTGGAACAAATGGATCGAGATAATCCACGGCTTCGAAATCGTACGGCGAGGAAAAATAGTCCAAACCGACCCGATCACATTCTTCTTTCAGTACAGGCGTCCAGTCAAACGGGATTGAAGCATCAGAATAGACTTCGAAAACAGATTTTTTCCAGGAAGCCTGGTGCGACACCTGACCTTGCATCGCTTTGAAACCATAATCGGAGACAATTTTGGGAGCATGAAAATTTTGAAATTTGGCGGCATCTGCGCCCGCTTCTTTGGCTAAATGAATCAGCATTTTTGCGCGTTCCAGGCTGCCGTCGTGGTTGGCGGAAATATCAGCGATGAAGTACGTTGGCTGTTCCGGTCCGATGAGATGATTACCAATTTTGATCTCCATTTTTTCTCCCTTTCCTAAAATTGTTTTACGCCAAAGATTGGATGTACTGCGGATAACCGCGACGGTATTGGTCGTGGAATTTCTTTAAACCTGCGCTGAAATCTGGTAGATCGTGCTGAAGTTGACGGCGAAGTTTATCCGTGCACAAGGTTAGATTGGGGGAGCGTGCGGCTTTCAGCCCGCTTTCTTTAACAGATACCGGGTGGATCAAGTTGGGGTCGAATCCAAATTGGTTGGCGATCCGGGTGCCGAAGTCGTACTTGCTCATGGCTTCTGGTCCAACCGCATGGTAGATGCCACTCAGTCCTTTCTCTGCCATTTCCACCAACAAAGTGCTCAGATCAAGAACATTCATCGGACAGAACCAGACGTCCGTAAAACCCATCATCGATTTTCCCTGTTCGAGTTGATGTACAAAATTCTCAGCCAGACTGCGGCTACCGGCTGCGCTCCAGCCATAGAAGTTAACCCGGGCAATCAATGCCTGCGGATTTGCCGCAAGTACAGCCTGTTCGCCCGCCAGCTTGGTGCTGGCATAAACACCCAGTGGGTGAGGTTCATCCTCCTCAATGTAGTTACCTCTCGCGCCATCAAAAACAGCGTCCGTGGAAATATGAATTAAAGGCAGTGAATGTTGCCTGCAGGTGGCTGCAATATCCCCCGGCAAGTCGGCATTAATCTTCCTGGCAAGCGCTGGATCGGTTTCGCAAGCATCGACATTTGCCAGGGCGGCGCAATGAAGGAAAACGTCCGGTTGGTAAGTTTCAATTAACTTTTCCACCACTCCCGGTTCGGTTAGTTCCGCCTGTACGAATTTAAAGGTCGCCCAGGTCAGGGGGGTGGTGTTGGCTACACCAGTAACCTGATGTTTTTTACCATCCACCGCGAGGGCAAAATTCAAGCCCAGTAGACCGCTCACCCCTGTAATCAGAAAGTGGGTCATTTGATCTTTCCTGCCAGATAATCCGCCTCGATGGGGGCGATGATTTTACCGATGGCTTCTACATCAAGCCACTGGTTATTGGTATTGGACGCGTACCGAAAACCATCTTCCAGGTGATGTCCTTTACTTTCCCAATCTCTGCCAAACCACAAGGATTCCGCTGGTTGGACCACGAACATGTCTTCCAATTCCACCGTCTGCCGGGCTTCATCTTCTGATATCAGCACTTCGTGCAATTTCTCACCCGGACGGATGCCGATGTATTCAATAGTCGCCTCAGGAGCCATGGCGCGAGCGAGATCAGTGACCGTCATGCTTGGAATCTTGGGCACGAAGACCTCTCCACCATGCATATTCTCAGCCGCGCGAATGACAAAGCGCACTCCCTGTTCGAGACTAATCCAAAAACGGGTCATACGTTCATCGGTGACGGTCACTTTGCCGCTTTCACGCTGCCTGAGGAAGACAGGAACCACCGATCCACGGCTTCCAACTACATTTCCGTAACGCACGCAGGAAAAGCGGGTGTTCTTTGAACCAGCATAGGAATTGGATTGTACAAAGAGTTTTTCCGCCGCCAGCTTGGTGGCTCCATACAGGTTGACCGGGTTAACAGCTTTATCAGTACTGAGTGCCACCACCCTCGACACCCCGGCGTCAATAGCGGCATCGATTACATTACTGCTGCCCAGAATATTCGTTTTGATGGCTTCCATGGGGTTATACTCACAGGCTGGCACCTGTTTGAGCGCCGCCGCGTGGATGACCACATCCACCCCTTCAAAAGCGCGGCGGCAGCGCTGCAGGTCGCGAACATCGCCGATGAAGTAACGCAGTGTTGGATGGTTGAAACCGGCGACCTGCATCTCATGCTGTTTCAATTCATCTCGGCTGAAGACAATTAATTTTTTAGGATGATACTCCTTCAGCATGATTTCAATAAACTTTTTTCCAAAGGATCCGGTTCCACCGGTTACCAGAACAACACTTTCAGACCAGTTCATGTTTTACCTCGTAATCAGGTGATATTTGATCCAACGCGCCGCATTCATCCAGGGGCCTTCATAAAAAGGCTTGCGTATTACTTTGGAGGTTGGATTGTAAGGAATGGCATCAAGTTCCAGCCAGGATTGACGCACCAGTTCCCGCTGGAAGCGGTTTTTTGGCATACAGCGGTATTTATGATTGACACCCAGCATCGTGGTGAGTAATTCACGATGGTCGAACGGCGTGAATTCCTCATTAGCCAGGTCAAATTCAAGCTGGCTCATAGCCTGCCAGTTGGCATTGCGATTTTCCCAGTAATAAAGATCAAGCAATTTGTACCCCAGCTTTTCAGCTGGTGCGGCATCGTCAAGCCAGGCGCTAAGATGTTTTTGAACAAAGGGGTGATCACCCAGCTTGGAGACCCGGCAAAGAAGCTCAGTGTTGATTCTGTAGGGATAGACACCCGTACGGTAATAAAAACATCGAGCGATCTCATTGACTACTGACTTGACGACCACTAACTTCTGATCAAGGTGCAAATATCTTCCATAGACGATGTGCCCATAACTCTGGTAGCTCTTCTCCAAGTTATGAGTGTAGAGATAGGCGAAATCCTCGTCCATTGCCTGGTCACAGGCAAATACCTGATGCGGCATCTGGGCAATTTCAGCCAGTTGAGCTGCCACGCGGATATCGGAGGATTGAGTGGTGAGTTTATGGTAGATCATCGAAAAGAGGTGTAAATCGGTGACAAATTCTCGACAGGCAGCGAAAACGATGCGGCTGTCGTAACCACCGGTGAGCGCCATTGCCAGGTCAAACCGTTGGTTGGCTGCGCGCATGATTCCTTTCAATAAGGTGGCTGATTTTTCTGCGCCTTTATGATACTCCTGGTGCACCAGAGGTTTGACGGGCCAAAACCTCCGCACTTCTCCACTACGCAGGTCCAGCACATGGTTGGGTAGCAGATGACTGATTTCCGCGAAGGGTGTGCTCGTCCCGGGCCACCAGGGTTCATGCGAATTTACAATGGCGGGCGACTGCAGAAATGATTGGGCTTCAGCAGAATATTGGAAATTGAATTGTTGCTGCAACAAACCGGGCTGGGCAGCCAGCCACAGGGCACCCTGCGGGGTTCGATGATAAAACACCTGGCGTAATCCCGTGGCATCGGTCACAACATATTGACTAAGGTCGCTGAAAACAAAGAGGATAAATCTTCCAGCGATGGAATCCAGGCGCTCCAGCAAGCGGTTTTGGTCATCAGCCTCGCGGCACAGATTTGCAAGGATTGTCTGGTTATTGACTTCGGGGGCATACGGATCGAGCATGTATCCCAGCAGGACGAGGGTTTTTCCATCCGACTGCAGACGTGTACAATCCAGGTCAGGGTGCGATGCCAGGGTATACCCATTGGGCAAATGTAAGTGGTTCCAATTTGAGAAACCATCCATCTCCAGCCCGTAGATATACTGGCGGCGATAAAGTAACCTGGAGCGCTCTGCCGCATTCATAGGTTATCCGGGGGAGGTGGAAAAGGTCATCAGGTCGAAAGTGTGTTTGTATTGCTTGAGACCGGCTTTAGAGAGAACTTCCACCATCGGCACTTCCCGGAAATCTTTATCTCTGAAGACCATATGCCAGGGAAATGGAAGCGGATACTTGAAGAAAAAGAGATAAGTGTACTTCCATGCCTGATTGATCTGAGTTTCAGTGAGTCGATTCTCACGCAAATTTCCCAGCAATCTGTTGAGAAGTTTGAAGTATTCGACCCAGGTGGCAGGGTCATAGGTAAAGCCGCGGTTTCGATAATGGGTCTTTCCGGCGACGATGACCGGGATGCCGCGCAATGCCATTTCCAAACCAACCGTTGTGGTGTAGACCAATCCCAGGTCTGCCACATCCATCAGATCATAAGTGTTCACATCGGCGAGTGGTTCAATCAAGTGGATGTGAGGGGGGAGGTGCGGCAGTGTCTTACGGATCAGATCCAGGATGCTGCCATGCTTGACCAGCGCTTCACCGGGATGGATGCGGATGACCAGCTGAACCTCCGGGCGTTCGATAAAGTATTGAATGGTCCGGATGATCCATTCCGACATGGATTTGGAGAAGGTATTCCTGCCTAGTGTAAGGCTGTCTCCCAAAACGTTTGTTGCCAGCAGCACCACGGGTTGATCGGTGAAACCGAGTTTGGAACGAATCGCTGCCTGACCTTCGGCGGGAATGCGCTGCCATTTGCGTGAAAAGCTTCCATAGGTGGAGGCGTTTTTCCGGGAGGATAGGAGTGTCCGGGTTTCCTTCAGCTCACTTTCTGAAATTTGGTATTGAGCATACTGGTTCCAAAGAGCGTCGGTATTCTGCTGCATGATTTCTTCATTTTGCGCCAGCCACATGGCTCCACGTTTATCACTGAATTCATACGTGGTGGTGGGGATTTTTAGATACCTCAATACCCGGAACGCAACTCCAAACTCGAGGATCGTGCCATTGGGGATGATTGCCACCTGGGGCTGCAGTTTATGCAGGTAAGTGAAAAGAGATTTGGCGGCATGCATATTCCGGTCATGCCGGAAGGTATAGAATCCATTTTCACGGTTGACTTCTTCAGTTTGGAAGGCGTACATATAATCATAGTCAGTTACCTGATCCACAGCGGATAACAGTTGCTGGGGTAGCTGAACAAACGCCGAATTATTGCGCAGCAAATTCTCGAAATCTATCATTGAAGAAGCACCGCGTAACACTGTGCTGGCATACATATTCTGGCGGCGGATGTCGAAGGTGCTCGATTCAACATTCCATCGTCCGTAGGGATAATAAGCCAGAGTGACATGATGCCCAAGCCCTGCCAGAGCGAGACCGGTCATTACTTCGTGTTCGAGCCAGTAATGGGTAGAGGCAAACATGAAGACTTTTTTACCCGCAGGATACTGGACACGCGAAGCTGCAGCAGCTTTCACAGCGTCAGGCAAAATCTCGCGGATATGGCGAAGAGAAAAATTTGATGGCGATGGACGGTCATTCTGCCGCAGGAGCCAGTAAACCTCCGCAGTCAATGGCAATTCACCAAGCACTTTCTTTAAGGTTTCCTTGTTCGCTGCCATTTATGGAGCTTCCTCGATTCTCCAGTCTAACCTGGGGCGTAATGGACCGTGCCGCACTTCCACCCAGTGCATGCCGGGCGCGCCGGTGGCGTTGACACTGAAATTGATCGCCCGTTCATCAGAAAAATATCTTTTTACCATATAAGAACTGGCGTTGATTCCAATGACAAAACGGCCTTCGTTGAAGGTATCAGCCGGGATGGTACAACGGCTGACATAATGACCGGCTTTGCGTACACTAAGCGACTGGAATTTTTCCGGATCATCTGTATCAAATGACGTGAAGATATATTCCCCTCGCGAAGTCATCAGGTAAATCCCCACACGCAGACCGGTAATATCTGAATCGAGCTCATATTCCACTTCAATGGTAATGGGCTCAACGGATAACATACTATCCGTGATGACACCAGCCCGGTTGCGCACGCGCACCGCCAACGGTTTGAACGGGTAAGCGCCTGAAGGTACATCAGAAGGGGCGTAGCGCCGTTCACCGCTCGCGGAAAAGTCATTGGTCAGGTAGTAATCCACTGCTTCAGGTGTGCGGGCACGCAGCACCATGCGCCCTTGATCCAGTATGATACATTCCTGTGTCAGGCGCTGGATGGCTGACATATTGTGACTGACGAAAATCACCGTGCGTCCTTCAGAAGCCACATCGCTCATCTTGCCCAGGCACTTGCGTTGAAATTCTGCATCACCCACTGCCAGTACCTCATCCACTACAAGGATTTCAGGCTCCAGGTGAGCGGAAACTGCGAAAGCCAGGCGCATGTACATCCCGCTGGAATATCGTTTGACCGGAGTGTCGATAAACTTTTCGATTTCTGAAAAGGCGACAATCTCATCGAATTTTTTCTCGATTTCCGTCCGTTTCATTCCCAGAATGGCACCATTGAGGAAGATATTCTCGCGACCGGTGAGCTCGGGATGAAAACCAGTGCCAACTTCAAGCAATGAACCGACCCGCCCATGAATCTCCGCCCAGCCTTCGGTAGGTTCCACCACCCTCGAGAGGATTTTTAAGAGTGTGCTTTTCCCGGCTCCGTTTTTGCCAATTACCCCCAAGACCTGTCCATGATCGAGGGAAAAAGAGACATTGCGCAATGCCCAAAACTTCTCACTACCTGTTGGGTTAATCAAGGTCTTGATCGGACTTTTAACCGTTTCGACAATCTTTTCACGCAGGGTCGTATACCTGGTTTCTTTGAAAATATTGTATTGTTTGCCGACATCTTCAACGCGAATGGCGAGGTTACTCATACCTGTTCCTCATTAGATCATATCGGCGAACTGTTTTTCCATGCGCCGGAAGTAAAACATACCCGTGACCAGAATGAGTACGGCGATCACGGAAGAGACGAGAATCATCATTACCGAACCAGATCGGGCGGTGCCCAGCAGGGCATAACGGAACCCTTCCACGACCCCGGTCATGGGGTTGAGGGAGTAGATCAGGCGCCATTTTTCCGGAATCATGCTTGAAGAGTACACCACCGGGGTCAGGTACATCCATAGGTTGCTGACGAATGGCATGATGTAACCGACATCACGGTAACGCACCATCAGGGCGGAAGACCAAAAACCAACGCCAAGGGCGGTAATCAGCGCCAGCAGGATAAGCAGCGGTAGCCATAGGATGGCGATGGTTGGAGTGAATTTGTAATAAATCATCATTCCAATTAAGATCGTGAACCCGATAAGAAAATCCACCACACTGGACATCACCGAAGCCAACGGGACGATCATGCGCGGAAAATAAATTTTGGAGATCATGTTGCTATTGGAGACCATCGAACGGCTGGCGACGCTCAAAGAAGCTGCAAAGAGCTCCCAGGGCAGGGTCGCCGTATAAGAAAAGATTGGGTATGGGATGCCGTCGGAAGGAATTTTGGCGAAATTACCGAAAAAGATGGTAAAGACCACCATCGCCATAAATGGCTTCAGAATCGCCCATAAAATGCCCAGTACGGATTGCTTGTATCGTACTTTAATATCCCGCCAGGTGAGGAAATAAATCAATTCACGATAAGCCCATAAATCTCCCAGGCGTAAGCCCACCCAGCCCTTGGAGGGTCGGATAATTACTACATTGGGTTTCTTTTTTTGCTCGATTGCCGTGGTTGTCATGATCTTGTTTTTAGTCCAGTTTGCTGACGGTACCATTCGATGGTTCGCCGCAGCCCTTCTTCAAAATTTATTTGGGCTTTAAACCCGAACTCACGTTCCGCACGTTCAACATTTAAACGGCGGCGGGGTTGCCCGTTCGGTTTGCTGGTATTCCAGACAATCCGACCGCTAAAGCCGGTAAGGTGGGCAATTAACTCCACCAGATCTTTGATGCTGATTTCCATACCCGAACCGAGATTTACGGGTTCCGGCGAGTTGTACTTTTCCGTTGCCAGCAGAATTCCTTCAGCCGCATCTTCCACATAGAGGAACTCGCGTGTGGGGGAGCCGTCGCCCCAAACTTCAATCGATTCTGCACCACTTTCAATTGCCTCGACACACTTTTTGATCAGCGCCGGGATGACATGGGAACTTTCCGGGTTGAAGTTATCGCGTGGTCCATAGAGGTTGACCGGCATGAGGAAGATCGAGTTAAAACCATATTGCTGCCGGTAAGCCTGGGATTGCACCAGAAGCATCTTTTTTGCCAGACCGTAAGGCGCATTGGTTTCTTCAGGGTAACCATCCCACAGGTTTTCTTCTTTAAATGGGATGGGGGTGAACTTGGGATAGGCACAAATGGTGCCAAGGGCGACGAACTTTTCCACCCCATGCAACCAGGCTTCATGAATGAGCTGCACGCCCATCATCAGATTGTTGTAAAAGAATTCCGCCGGGTGTTCACGATTCGCACCAATCCCTCCCACCTGTGCCGCAAGATGGATAATTATCTCCGGCTGGCTGTCCTTAAGTAACTGCTGGATGGAGGGTAATTGCACCAGATCGTATTTTTCGATTGTTGGGATGAATACTTCTGCTGCACCGCGATCATGTAATTTTTGAGTGACGAAAGACCCTAAAAAGCCGGCACCGCCAGTAACGCATACCCGTTTATTTCGCCAGAAATCTTCAGTAGCTGCCATTTACGCTTTCTCCTTTGTCTCGAGGATGACTTTCAATCCCACCAATTTGAGCACTGGGACAGAATCATCCTCCACCACACGGATTCCCTGCTCCAGGCAGGTGAGACGGCAGATTTCTGCTACTTCATCATTGCCTTCGATAGCAACTTTGTCATACCCCAGGGCTTTCAAGTCTTCAAGGGTGTGTGTGGCGCGCTGCCTCACCAACCGGTACAGGTTGAAGGAGTTTTGAATATAATCCACCGTCAGATGTGCCCTGAAAAGCAGACCCTCAGGGGTGATGATGTACTTGAGTTTTTTACGTTCCAGGCGGCTGACTTTTACGTATCCCTTTTCGATTAACCGCTTGAGATGCCAGTTGACAGTACCTACGGCGACCTCAAGTTGAGAAGCAATGGCAGCCTGAGAGGTATCGGGATTTTGAGCGATATGATCCAGAATGATTAAATCCCGTTCTACGTTTGTGGGATAATTCATTAATCTCCAATATTCAAGTGTTGAATTATAAAGCAGGAAAGAGATCAGGTCAAGAGCAGGGTTTTCTCACACCGGATCTTGCCAGTAAGAAGTGTTTATGCTGGGATGACAAAAGCTTGCAGACCGCTCACAAAAGACTCAACATTGAACTGGCTGACCCATTGATGAATTTTTACCGGATCAAACGATGAAGCCTCAAAGCGTTGGATGGCTTCGACAACCGCATCTACGTCCTGGCGGTCAAAGAAAATCCCACTGACCCCTTCTTGGATCGTTTCCAGTGAGCCGCCTTTGCCGAACGCAATCACCGGAGCGCCCCAGGACTGTGCTTCAAGAGGGACGATTCCATAATCCTCATAACTTGGGAATATTAACCCTCTGGCTTTGCGATACAGCTCTCTCAACTTATCGTCGTCTACCCGCCCTAAAAATGTGATCGAACCGTCAGACATCTGCTCGAGCTTGCTGCGTTCGGGTCCATCCCCAACCACCACCAGCCGTTTCCCCAATCTCTTACAGGCAGCCACCGCCAGATCAACGCGTTTATGTGAGATCAGGCGTGAAACCGAGAGATAGTAATCCTCACGGTTTTCAACAGGAAGTTCTGTCGGCACATCCACGGGAGGATAAAGGATGGTGCTGGGTACGTTATAAACCTGCTGGATTTCCTGCGCCATATTGCGGCAGGAGGTGGCAATGCGGGGTATTTCGCGGGTACGTTCGACATCCCAATTTCTGAGCAGAGAGGAAGCCCATTTCACCAGACCGGAGGTAGCCTGCGGGGTTGGCAAGCTTTCAGGACTGTAGGATTGAGGTTTCCATAATAGCCGGAAAGGGGCGTAAAGATAGCAGGCATGCCGGACGGAAGAAGCGGGACGGATATACTTGGCAAGATAGGTGGAAGAAGAAAGCACGACATCGAAATCAGAGAAATGCTG
>Ga0116192_1003003_pt1 | contig 10804 bp, 9 predicted proteins | sample AD_UKC113_MetaG_FD_89876 | JGI IMG/M metagenome (GOLD analysis project Ga0116192, IMG submission 89876) | Active sludge microbial communities of municipal wastewater-treating anaerobic digesters from Hong Kong - AD_UKC113_MetaG | ecosystem: Engineered > Bioreactor > Anaerobic > Digestate | place...
ACTTCAGGAAGCCGGTCTCGTTAACAACTTCTATCACCTGGATGCACAGGGAAGTGATGAAAAACAGATCGCTGACATCGAAGACCTGATCAGCACACCTGGAAAATGCGATCTGCTCATCGTATCGCCGAATACAAGCGAAGCCCTGACCCCTGTTGTGGAAAAAGCTTGCGAAGTATTACCCGTGGTGATCTTTGACCGGTTTGTGTTCACTGACTGCCCGGTTGTTGCTGAGCGCCCAATTGGTGGGTACGCCTTCGGCGCTGCCGGTGCCCAATTCATCGTTGACAACCTGCCGGAAGGTGGCAATGTCTTAGCCTTCCGCATCCTGCCCGGCGTGGATGTGCTTGAGCAACGATGGGGTGCTGCCCGCAAGATTTTCGAAGAGAACCCGCAGTTCAATATCATCGGTGTCGAATTCGTTGGATATGATTCCTTCAAAGCCAACACCGTTGTGACCGATTATCTAGCCAAGTTTGGCACCATTGATGCCGTCTGGATGGATGCCGGTGGTACGGCTGTAACCATTCTTGAAGCTTTTGAAGATGCTGGTGCTCCCTACCCGAAAGTGATGGTGGGCGAGGATCAGAATGATTATCTGACCTTCTGGAAGGAAAAAAGTTTGACCGGCATTGCACCTACCTTCCCGACCTATCAGTGGCGCACCGCAGCTCTGGTTGCCACCAAATTCCTCCAGGGTGAAACGGTTCAGCACCACATGGTTCTTCCACAAATCCCCATCACTCCTGAAAACTTTGACCAGTACTACAATCCTTCCATGCCCCCGCTTCATTACGCTCAATGCGGTTGCGAGGATATGAAGAATTACCCCGATGCCTGGGTCAACGTTGATGTCACCAAGTATGACAAACTCTACAAATAACCCAGCATTCTAAATGAATCAAAAGAGCCCGCTCGGTTATCGGGCGGGCTCTTTCAGAGGATGAGACTTCCCAGGAAAGGAGTTCGATATCTATGATCGAGATTGGTTTTCATACGGATGCGTTCAACAGCAGTTACTGGAACTTTGAACAGGCGCTGCAGTGGGCGCAAAAAAATGATGTTCACTGGATCGAATGCGGGATGATTGATGGGGTTAGCTGGATTCACGGTCTTGGCTATCAGCCGCACGTTGCCATGTGGGAAGATCCATTAATGTGGAAAGAGAAAGCTTTAAGTTATGGAGTGCGTTTTTCACAGATTGATGCGGCATTCCCCCTCTCATTACCGCAAGGTCCTTCACTTGGCGTCGAGTATATCAACCGGACAATCCGTTGGGCATACCTTGCAGGGTGCGATCATGTTGATACCACAGATGACCGCTTTGCTCCAAAAGGTGTTTCAGATACAGAAGCTTTGGAATCCATGAAACGTTCCTATACTCAGGTGATGGAGACCGCAGAACGATATAAGATGATCATAGATATCGAACCCCATGGATATTACACCACCAAACCTGAATTCATGGAGAAGATGCTGGCTTTCGTTGACAGTCCCTATTTACGCTTGAATATGGATACGGGAAACACCTTCATTGCAGGGCAGGACCCCGTAGCTTTCCTCAATCGATTCAAACATAAAGTAAGCCATTTGCATATCAAGGATGTGAGTGAATCGCTGGCTGCCTCGCTGCGTGGAGAACTGACCGGCATTGCGGTCAGCCAATGCGCCATTGGCGAAGGGGTCAATGTCGTCAACATCAAAAAGTGCATCGATATTCTGGTTGATATTAAATTTGATGGTATCGTCAGCCTGGAATGTGAAGGTCAGGGTGGTCCGTTGATTGAAAAGAGCCTCGCGTTCGTTCGCGAAATTGTGGATGATGCTAACCACCGCATCGCTGCGGCAAACTAGGAAATAAATTTAGGAGCCATGATGGGCAAAATTTTTCTGGGCGTAAATATGGAATTTGTGAGGCACCATGATAAACCATTTGACTGGGGCGTGGCGAAAGCTGCTGAAATTGGTTATCAATATGTTGAACCCATGGTGCACTGGGGTCGCGAACTGCTCAGTGAAGCAAGATATTTTCACAGCATTTCGATGTATGACGATCCACGCTGGGCACGGGATCTTTGTGACCACTACAAGATTAAAATGTCGGGTGTCAGCGCTCATACCACCTTGTGCAAACCGGAAATCGGGGTTGAATATCTCAAACAAGCCGTCCGCTGGGCTTCAGATGCAGGCGCCCCTGTGGTTAATACAGACGAAGGACCAAAACCGGATTGGACTACAGAGGAAATGGATTACCAGTTGATGACCTATACGCTTAAGGAAGCTTCGATGGTCGCAGAGCGGTATGGCATCAAGATTGGTCTGGAACCCCACCAGCAATATAGCAAGTCCATGGAAGGGTTGGACAGCATTTATAATCTGGTCAAGTCTCCGGCAATTGGAATCAATTATGACACTGGGAACAGTTACCTCGCTGGAACAACCGATACCTATGAATGGCTGGCTCATGTGAATGACCGGTTGGTACATCTGCATGCCAAAGACATCAGCTTCTCGCAAAGCGGAGAAGAACGTGGCAAAGTGACCGGAACCCCGGTTGGATGTGCCTGTGGTGATGGTGTGGTGGATTGGAAACAGGTTATTGACATTGTTAAAAAATGTCCCAATGATATTGTCTTCAGCGTTGAAGTTGGCAATGTACCGGATGCCATTCGCAGTTTTGAGCATTTAAGCAAATTACTCTAACGGAATTTTAGCTGTACCCACCATGACAAGTGCCTGAAAGCGTTTGTGGTGGGTGCAGCAAATGGAATTATCTGATTTTTTTACATTCGTGAGAATCATTTCTTAGGAGGTGATATGAGTTACCCAAAGGTGGCAGTGATTGGTTTAGGTTTCATGGGGAGGACGCATATTCAAACCCTGCGCCGGCTGGGTGTTTCAATTCATGGCATTGCCGGCATCGATGAAAACGAGGGGAGAAAAGTTGCCGGTGAACTGGGGATACAAAAATGGTACACCAGCTTTGCCGAAGCCATAAAAGATCCTGAAGTTGAAGTGGTTCACCTGTGCACACCCAATGTCCTCCACTACGAACAGGCAAAAGCTGCCCTTAACGCGGGTAAACATGTGTTATGCGAAAAACCGCTTGCGATGACCTCCGCCCAGTCTCGCGAATTGGCTGCCCTGGCGCAACAAAAAGGACTGGTCACAGCAGTCAATTACAATCTTCGCTTCTATCCCATTTGCCAGGAAGCCCGCGCGCGCGTGCAGGCAGGTGAGCTTGGAACCCCCTACCTCATCACCGGTGGTTATTTACAGGATTGGCTCTACCTGAAAACAGATTGGAACTGGCGTCTGGAGCCGGAACAGGGAGGGGAACTGCGGGTTGTGGCGGATATTGGCACCCACTGGATGGACCTGGTAACTTACATCACCGGACTAAAAATTACTGCTGTAATGGCAGATTTCATGATCGCCCACCCCACGCGTCTGCAACCGTTGGCTGAGGTGGAAACTTTTGCCGGGAAAATTGAAAAGAATCTTTCTACCAAAGAAGTTCCCATTAAAACAGAAGACGCTGCTGTCATTCTCTTTCGGTTTGAGAATGGAGCACTGGGGAATGTCAGCCTCTCCCAGGTATCAGCCGGTCGAAAAAATTTCCTCTGGTTCGAAATCTGCGGCGCCCGCACAGCCTATCACTGGGAGCAGGAATCGCCAAATGAAATGTGGATTGGTTTCCGCGATCAGCCCAACCAGATCTTGGTCAAAGATCCCTCGCTCTTCCACGATTCTTCTCGTGCGTTGACCGGTTTTCCGGGTGGTCATGCCGAAGGATACCCGGACACTTTTCTGCAAGTTTTTAAACAGTTCTATACTGCCATTACCACAGGCAAGATGCCAGAAACGGGGACGTTTGCCACTTTTGCCGATGGTCATCATGAGATGGTTCTGTGTGAAGCCATTAAACAGTCGGCAACCGAGAAGCGTTGGGTCAGCCTCGACGAAATACAGGAATAAGTCTCTGCGAAAGGAGAAATAAACCATGAGAATTGGAGTATTTTCAGTAATCTTCCAGGACCTGCCTTTTGAGCAGGCGCTGGATCGCATTCTTTCCTACGGGGCAACCGCTGTTGAAGTTGGTACGGGAGGTTATCCCGGTTCCCATCATTGCCCGTTGGATGATTTGTTGGAGAGCGATAGTAAAAGAAAAGACTATCTCAAAGCTGTTGATAGCCGAGGGATGATCCTCAGTGCCTTTAGCTGCCACTCCAACCCCCTCAGCCCCGAGCGAGGAGAAGCTCGTTCCGCGGATGAATTGATTCACAAGACGATCCTTCTGGCTGAAAAGTGTGGCGTTCCGGTAATCAATGTCATGTCCGGGTTACCTGCAGGAGCTGCCGGTGATGCCACCCCCAACTGGGTGACCTGCCCATGGCCGCCACATTTTCTTGAAATTCTGGATTACCAGTGGAACCAGGTGGCAATTCCATATTGGCGTAAGGTAAGTCAATTTGCGCAGGATCATAACGTGAAAATTGGCGTTGAAATGCATCCCGGCATGCTCATCTACAACGTGGAAACAATGTTACGAATGCGGGAAGCCTGCGGTCCGGCGATGGGTGCGAACTTTGATCCGAGTCACCTCTTCTGGAATGGGGTGGATCCTGTAGCGGCGATCCGCAGACTGGGAAATGCCATCCATCACGTCCATGGCAAAGATTGCTACGTTGATCCCTTCAACACTGCCGTGAATGGCTGCAATGACCATAAGAATTATTCCCAAATCCCGGCGCGTTCCTGGACGTTTCGGACGATCGGCTATGGTCACGACTTGAAAGTGTGGAAGGATATGGTATCCGCTTTGCGTATGGTGGGCTATGATTATGTCATCTCTCTTGAACATGAAGATGGCATGATGTCCTTTGAGGAAGGGGTCGGTAAAGGTCTGGCTGCGCTGCGTGAGGTGGTGACAGTAGACTCCCCGGGAGAAATGTTTTGGGCTTGATGGAGCACCGATGATAGAGAACAGCCAGGGAGAATGAAACCCTGGCTGTTTTGTCATGACAGCGGGGGTGAAACAATCGGGAAACGGATTACAAAACTGGTACCTTCCCCCTTCCCGGAAGATTCGGCGGCAATTGTTCCGCCCTGGGCTTCGACAAGCGCCTTGCAAATTGCCAGTCCAAGACCCATCTTGCCGGAGGCTGTTGAACGGGTTTTGTCGGCGCGGTAGAACCGGTCAAAGACATAAGGTAAATCCTCTCTTTCAATCCCTTCCCCGCTATCGGTTACCCGCAACCAAACTTTTTTATCCTCCACGCCCGCTGAGAGTCTAATCGAGCCGCCTGAGGGTGTATAACGCAAAGCATTATCCACCAGGTTCTTAAGCACCTGAATAACCCTGCCTTCATCCACCTGAATAAAGGGTAGATCGGATGGGGATTCGAGTTTAAGCTGAATGCCTTTTTGTTCAGCCAGCGGGGTGTAAATCTGCTGAATTCTTTCCAGTAAGACCACTGGCTGCATGGGTTGGGGGTGCATTTCAAGACCACCTGATTCGACCTGAGTGAGCATGGTCATATCGCCAACCAACCTGCGCAGATGCTCAATCTCCGTACGGATAACGTCGATGCGTTCCGGCGAGAGGGAGATATCCCCATCCTCCAACATTTCAATATATCCTGAAATAATCTGCAGAGGAGTGCTCAAATCATGGGTGATATCAGCAGTCAAACGTTTTCGTTTCTGGTCGGCTTCAAAAAGATCCGCACTCATTTTGTTGAACGTTTCGGTCAGCTGCCCCAACTCATCATCTGAAGTTACGGGCAATTGTTGTTGCAGCTCGCCTTTCGCCATTTGTTGAGAGGCTTGCGTAAGGCGGCGGATTGGTTTGATCAATCGGCTTGCCAGTAGAAAGCCCATCAGTACGGCGGCAAGAATTCCCGCAAAGGCTGCCAGTCCAATCGCCAGATTGGTGCGACGGAGAAAAACCCGTTCTTCAGCGCTAAGGGCAAACTGATACTTGGTATCCGGCAAAATCCAGGCGATTGTTTTTCCATCCACGGTCACTGCCACTGCATGCTCAACCTGATTGGTCGGGACCTGATCACCGATCTCGAAGCCGGCAAAGGGTATTAGCGCCTGGTAATTTGCATCCACCAATCCATGCAAGCCGCGAATCTCCCATCTCTCAGGCAGCTTCCCTTTGTCATCCGGTCGCTGCATGTTAGTGCCAGCCACTCCGGAAAAAACATAATATTCGTAAAATCCATCCAGGGTGCCGAAAGCAGCATAATATTCCTGAGTGGCTTGATTGAGTTGTGCGGTTTGCTGCTGGACAACCAAATTAAGTAAGGACTGACCGGATGTAACCCGGATCAGCACAGACACCACCAGTACGGTTAATAAGGCTACGCCTAAATAGGAGAAGATCAGTTTCGATTTTAAGGAACGTTTCATTCAACTTCTCCAAGAAAACGATAACCAATCCCGAAGACGGTTTCAATGTAACGGGGTTGATCAGGGTCATCATTCAATTTTACGCGCAGGTTGCGGATGTGAATCTTCAAGGTGGCTTCTGAACCGGTAAAACCGTTTTCCATCAGGCTGATCGCCATATCCGCCCTTTTTACCACTTTACCGGCGGAGCGCATGAGCAAATCCAACAAATGAAATTCAAGCGGGGTTAATTCCAACAACTGATCTTGTTTCCGTACTTCATGACCATTGTAATCCAGTGTAATGTCTCCGATGACTAAATTTGGACGTGGCTTGTCCCCGGGCGCAGCACGGCGCAGCACTGCCCGGATACGCACCAGTAATTCGCGCAGGCGGAAAGGTTTAGTGATGTAATCATCCGCGCCGAGATCAAATCCTTTGATTATCTCCGCTTCTTGCTGCTTGGCTGTAATCATGATGACGGGGGTATCCGATTCGCGCCGCAGTTGGCTGATGAACTGGTATCCATCCATATTCGGCATCATGATATCGAGAAGGATCAGATCGGGATGGTACTGGTGAAACTGATCGAGAGCTTCTTTTCCATCCGCCGCGGTGATCACTTCATACCCCTGGCTAACCAGGAAGTCATTGATCATCAGGAGTACATTAAGGGTATCGTCAACTACCAGAATCGTTCTTGTCATAAGCTGATTATAAACATTCCTGAATTTCTCGTTATTCGTCAAAATCTGAATTGCTGTAAGCCACTAAAACAGGTTGATCGTCTTCTGCAAAATTATTTTGCCGGACCTCATCATAGAAGACAGTCAATTCAGCAGTATCTTTTAGAAAATTCACTTTTCCGACCGCCACCCGCTTAATCTTGATTCCCAATCGGTTTTCCAGGTCTGCAATCAATTCAGCCCGGCGCTCGGGGTGAATCAATTCAATCTTTTCATAGATCACCCGTTTGGAAGATTCGAACTTGAACCCCCAACCTTTTTCCAGCACGAACATTAACAGCAGAATGATGAGATTTGCAGCGATGAGCGTAGACCAGTTGGCATTTCCGGTGTTGGTGGCGTTCATTACGGGTAATGCAGCAATGATAAACAGGTAGGTCATCTCGCGCACAGGAAGTGGATCCGTCCGGTATCGTAAGATGGTGAATATCGCAAACAAACCAAAACCCACACCAATACCAATTTCGATGCTGATCAAGAAGTGCAGCACAAAATAAATCACGGTATTAAAGGCTAGAAAGGTCAATACATAGCGTTTGCTGTGTGTTGAGGGGAAGTAAATGAACCTCACCAGAATGATGGCGACGATAAGGTTAAAGAAAAAGCCAATGAGAACAGAGGTCAATTCACTCATTAAATAACTCCTTGGGATATTTTTTCGATCCACAGGATCTGTGGTTTTAACGCGTTCTTCTTTACACCGGTATAGAGCAGAGCGGTACCGATGCAATATTTACTGAATCCGCTTGGATGAATCCTCCGGGAGAAAAGTTCCTCCCGCAGGGGTGAATTCTTTATTTGACGATCTGACTTGATCTCGATGATGGCTATCCCATCCAAACGTTTTTCATTGTCGCCGTTGGAAAAGAGAATGTCAAAATCGATCGTCGCGCGTTCGCTACGTTCGATATTAGCCAGGGTGATGCGTGAAAAGGTATTCCAAATTTTGGCTTCCAGATTTGTTGATTCCAGTGGGCAGGTTTTCTTCAACCATTTTTTGGCTTCCGCATCCACTTTTGTGATTGCCTGCGAGGTTGGTTTGCGGTTTTTGATCGTGCGATCTTTGCGGGTTTTGTATTTCACCTCAAAAAATGTCTGACCGGACTCAAGATACTCACGAGAACGAACTTTGTACCTTTCTGCGTTTCCGTTGACATGCAGGTTGAAGAGGTAAAAATCAGGGGTGTCAAAATATACCGTGCGATAATGGTTGATTCTATTGCCATCAATGGTCAATATTTGATATTCCTTCATCACGGCATCAAGAACAGGAACAAGCAGCTCTACCGGCAGGATGAATTTGGTATCCACCCGGTCTTGCAAAGTGATCGAATCCATTTCTTCGAGACGAATGGGGGAAAAATGGCTTAAAGTTTGTTCAAGTGCACGGATTATCATGCCTGCGCTGTGGGTCTTCGCTGAAAGAGCAGGTACAAGAAGGGTTTTCTCTGAATCTGGGCAGGTCTTTATCATGCGATTGGTAATCATTGTGAGACTCCTTGCCACAAGCTGTGGTCTGTTCTTCTGAATATAGCCTATCCGCGCCATGGAATGGTTTAGTTCTCGTATAAAAAAAGCGGGATGTCGTCAGGACACCCCGCGGTAAATTGCATTATCTTCGATGCCCCCCACCCGGACCGAATCCCGTAACCGTTCCTAGCGTTGTAAGAACACCTTCGACGGTAAAGCTGTTATATTCAGTTCCTCCTGAATAGGCATTTGAAGTGGATAATCCGTCCGTTACTTCACCATCCACCTCCCCGCCGGTAAGAATTGAATAAGTCTTTCCGGTTTCAATCAATGGTGAAGAAATCACAATCGATTGGAAGGTCTTGGCTGGAACGAAGGTTAACACGGTGTTTCCCGTTTCATCTTCGATGTGAATCGCAGTTCCTGCCGGGAGAGCAGATTCCACGTTGATCAGGAGGGAATTCTGGCTGGAGGATGTACTTGGTGCCATCGCCATTCCGGCACTGCCGGCTGCCACCAAAATTCCTCCGGAAATATTAAACGTTGGAGAATAATCAAGGGCACCATTGCCATTATCCGTAGGACCGTCTACCAGTACAATCCCATCTGTCATCTCAACCGACCCATTGGTATCAATTCCATCACCCTGCGCGTTCACATACACATAACCGCCATTGATTGAAAGATGGTTGTTGCCAGTATCAGTAAAGGAATCCTGACCAAATCCACCAGCCACGGCAGTGCCGGGTTGAGGTCGGTTACCAGCACCAAAAAATGGATTGTCCATGCTGGAACCATCCATTCCCGAGGCAATGTTGATCCCATCGTCGCTGGCGTTGATGTGCAGATTACCATCGTTGAGCGTAATGATCGCGCTTTCAATCCCTTCATAACTCTCGATGATCGTGATTTCACCCGAATTGATCGTCAGGCTGGTATCGGCGTGCATGCCGTCATCACCAGTGGCAATTTGATATGTGCCACCATTAATCACAACATCACCATTGGAATGAATCGCATCATCCGCGGAATTAATGTTGAAAATACCATCTTCGATGATCACACTGACTTCACCCTTGATCCCCTTGGCGGAGATAGCGTCATCCAGCCAGGTACCGCTGCCGCCGCCTGAAGCCAGGGTTAAGGTACCACCTTCGATGTGCACTTGGGATTGAGCGCTGATAGCGTCTCCACCTGCGGTAATATCCAGATTCCCCTGGAAAATCTCGATAAACCCAAGAGTTGCGTCCTCCTCATTATCTGATTTCAATCCATCGCCATTGGTGGTCACGGTGAGATTTCCATCTTTGATTACGAGGTAATCCTTCCCGCGAATGCCATCATCAATGGCATTAACAACAATTGTTCCACCGGCAATGATCAGACCATCCTTGCTTGAAATGCCATCATTGTAGTTACCATTTATGGTCAATGAGCCATTACCGGCAATGGAAAGATCAACTTTACTGAAAAGTGTGGCGTTGGGTTCGTCTTCGCTGGTGGTATCGGCAGAATAGGAGGCGCTGTCTGTGAGCGTATTCTGGCTGCCGTCTGCAAGAATGAGGATCACTTTATCTGCCTGGAGAACGTAAATAGGGGAGCCCGTCGTATTGGTGATGTTTGCTCCGTCAAGAATCAGCCGGACGATAGTGTCATCCGTTGTGTTGACTACGAGTTGACCCTCCGCGAGGTCACCACTGATGCGATAATTACCGCCAGCGGTAATAGTTACCTTACCACCATCAATTTCAACACTACTCGAAGAGGCGCTGGCAGTTTCGCCGGTAAGCGTGACCTGAATTTCACTGGTGGCATCCCAGCTGTAATCAGCGGCATCTTCATGAGTATCGGAAAGAGCTTCAATCGCAGTACTGGTCGTTGCGCTCTCACTTTCCGTTACGGACTCAGTTGCCGTTGATTCCGATGACGGGATGGACTCCGTTGTATTCACATTGGTTTGAGGGGGAAGCGCATTGGTCGAACATGCCGCCATAAGGATGGCAAGCCCGATCAAAACAAAAATTCTAAAATATTTTTTCATCTTCTTTCATCCTTCAAAATTGTTTTATGAACTGATTTGATTCTAGGGGGAAAAGGATGGAGAAGGTTTATTTCTTGTATATGAAAGGAATTGGATTAAAGAGTGGAATGATATAAGCTGAGAGCTCTTTGCCGCGCTGCGGCATGAT
>Ga0116192_1003005_pt1 | contig 10797 bp, 6 predicted proteins | sample AD_UKC113_MetaG_FD_89876 | JGI IMG/M metagenome (GOLD analysis project Ga0116192, IMG submission 89876) | Active sludge microbial communities of municipal wastewater-treating anaerobic digesters from Hong Kong - AD_UKC113_MetaG | ecosystem: Engineered > Bioreactor > Anaerobic > Digestate | place...
CTGATTGATACAATTTTTTGCATGAAGACTTCATCCTTTCTGGGAGGTATTTGTTTTCCGCAAAAAACATTGTACCACAGAGGGTTTGGAGTCCTCAATTTTCATTTAAGTTTACAAAACGTGATGAGATAAAAGGAGGTTATAGAATGAAGCAATATGCAAAGGTTATTTCACTTGTGATGCTCTTTATGCTATTGACTGGAACCGCCGCCATGGCTGTCACAGCCACTGTTGAGTTTAAACCGGGCCCCTTCAATGTGGGCGGCATAACCATTGACAGCTTCGGCGATGTCAGCCTCACAGGGCAGGATCAGTACATAGAGACAACCATCAACGACTTCCAGGTTGTCGATGCCAGAGGCAATAACAAGGGCTGGATTGTACGTGTTTCGGCCACGCCCTTTCAGGATGGGAGCGGCAATATGCTCCATGAGGGTGCTCTAAAGATATCCGGGCTTTCAGTCAGATCTGTGGGCAACTCGGACATAGTTGACAGCTCCTGTAAGATCGCTGACAACATCAGCATTACATCCATACCTCAGAACCTGATCTATATGCCAGAATCCAGAGGCAAGGGAACCTATGAGTGCTCCGGAGCAAGGCTTACCCTGGAGGCATGGCCAAAAGAGGTTTTAGCAGCATCTTATACTGCAACACTTACCTTTGAGCTGATCCCAAACGTAAAATAACTTATAGTATATTTATTCTCAAGCCTCATATCCTACCAGGGTATGAGTTTTTTTTACGCATTTTTCCCCATACCCTTGCTTTAAGGAGGCTGGAAGTGAGAGCATTTACCCTTCTGACCATACTTATTCTGATGAATGCCATAATCCTGCCCGCAGGTGCTGCCGATGCATCACAGACCGTCCGTTTCCCCTTCAATGTGGAGCTCAGCTATCCCGAGAATCAGATTGAGCCGGATGCAGGCTATTTTTATGTGGATGCCGAAGACGGACGCTCCTATGCGTTTGCGGTCCGCATCACCAACACCGGGGATGAAGCACAGCAAATCTATGTTGAAACGGCTGATTGCTATACCTCCACCGGCGGAGACCTGGCATATATCAGCAATAATACGAGCCCTTTGGTGGGAATAGCCGACACCCAGTTCCTGCTGGGGGATAATATCATCCTTCCCAAAACCCAGCTCACCCTCAAGGGTGGTGAATCAGCAGACTACGGCTTTACAGTCCGGGCACCTAAGCTGGGATCGGGGGAGGTTCTGGGCGCTGTACGCTTCTTTGTTATCGAGAAAAGCCCTCAGGGCACAAACCAAAAGGGTACGCAAATTAATCTCGATATCAAAAGGGCTGTCACCATAGTGATAAGACTCAGGCTGGATCAAGCCGAGACCTTGGAGGGCCCATCCATCACCGTTGGTGAAGCGGGATTTTTAGAAGAGATGGGGATGCTGTATCTTACCCTGGAAAACAACCTGCCGTTTATTAATCGAAAGGCCCGAGGGCATCTGGTTCTTGCCGACAGCACCGGAGAAACACTTTTTAACGGGGCTTTTGATCTCATCAGGATGGCACCCCGATCCTGGCTGAAATGGCCTATACCGCTTGATGCAGGCATCATTGAGGCCGGGACGCTATATGCTGTTGTATCCTTCGATGATACCGGGGCTGAATCCCAGACGAGAGAGATACAACTGGAGCAGGATGTGGAGATCATCGATGAACCCGTCCCACCTGCCGCCGCGCCCTCAGAAGCGGAGAGTCCAAAGACCCATTGGTCGGCTTACGTCGGCTGGCTGCTGTTTGCCCTTACAGCAGCATTGCTTTTGCTATTGCTTATGCGAAAAAGAAAAAAGGAATCATAATCTGGTAACTTCTTAGCAAGACCCCTTGATAAATGGTATAATGCTACCATTATGAGATGCAGCCTTTGCATCATAGAAGGGGCTCATATGCGTAGAAAAATCATTTCTTTAGTCTTGATTCTTGCTTTTTTGCTGAATACCTTCGTTCCAGCTCTGGGCGAAGTAAATTGGAACCATAGCTCTGGATTGCTGCAGGAGATCATAGCCGAGGCAAATAGATGCAACACGTCCAGGCTTCTGGTGATAGAAGCCGATACAGGGGAATATGACAGCATAGAGATCCAATCCATCAAGAGCGTGTTCATGATGGAGGGTCGGGTATACCTGACCTATGACAGGGATGGCTTGTTGTGCGAGGGCTGCTATATGGAGCCCGATCTCATGAAGTATGCCCATGCCGCGCAGATTGAGCCGCAAAGCAGGGAAGCTGCCGCCGAAGGCAGTGATATCGGGCTCAACCGGCTCTACGAGCTTGTTAAGGATAAAACCGGTGCTGTTGTGGTTGCGGTTCTGGATACCGGTATCGACAGCGCGCATAGCTGGTTCAGAGGACGCTTGTTTTCCCCCTATGATGTGGTAGAAAAAGACTATGTGCCTCAGGATCTCACAGGCCATGGCACCCATGTTGCCGGGATCATCGCTGCCAATACGCCGTCTCAGGTCAAGATCATGCCTGTCAGGGTCTTTGGGAATAATGGGGGCGCTTCAGATTTTAATATCGTCAAGGGCATTGAATATGCCGTCAAAAACGGTGCCGAGATCATTAACCTTTCCCTGGGAGGCTATGGCACCACCTCTTATCTGGAGAAAGCCATCGATTATGCCTATTCAAAAGGGGTTATGGTAGTTACGTCTGCCGGCAATGAGGCAAGGGATATGGCTCATGACTATCCTGCGGCCTTTCCGGAGGTCATAACCGTGGGGGCAACGGGCCGTGACGGCGATCTGCTTTTCTATTCCAATACAGGAGCCGAGCTGGATGTGTGCGCCCCCGGTGAGAAGATAGTAAGCGCCGCACCGGGAGGAGGAACCCGCTCCAGATCAGGGACATCCATGGCGGCGCCGCTGGTAACTTCAGCTCTGGCTATGCTGATGCTGGAGGACATCTCCAGAACACCCGATCAGCTGGAGGCTCTGCTGAAGAGCAATACAAGGGATTTAGGCCCCTATGGAAGGGATTCGCTTTTCGGTGTGGGAGAGCTGGCCTTTACCAACTATCGTTCAAACCCGGACTTCTATGTGATTACATCACCCCGGGATGCTATTGCCAATGAAGAAAAATACAATATGAGCCTAAGCGTCTTTTGCGGTGAAAGGGTCAGGCAGCTATTAATCCGGATTGACGGGAGCCTGTTGCAGACTATTTCTGTGGCCAAGCCCGGTGAGATGACCATCAATCTCAATATCAAGACACTTAAGGCCGGTGCCCATACCCTGGAAATCATACCTCAGGATGCTTCCGGTTCACCGATACAGACCTATACCGAGAGCTTCACCGTTCCCCAGTACAACCTGCGGATCAGTATCTATGATGTCCTTGACAGACCAGTGCCCGATGCAGAAGTAACGCTTATGGGCTATACCAAAAACACGAATACTGCGGAGATGATTCAGACCAAGTTTGTGATCCAGGGCGGTACCTGGATGACCAATATCGATATTCAGCAGCTCTATAGCAAGTACACTAAGATCATGGCCGTCACCACGGCCTACCCCGATGATCAGGGCAATTATGCGCTTTATATGCGTACAACCGGTGTTTCAGGCCAAAAGGTCTATGAGACCAGCGAGAGCAATGTGCTCACCATTTCATCAAATGATTCGGGTATTCAAAACGGCTGCCGGGTAACCACCCTCATGCTGGGGGAGGACTTCGTCGGATTTGACACTGAAGCCCTATGGCGGAGCAATCCCAACGTCTACTCCATCAGAACGGGAAGTACCATCATCCAGATGATTCCCGAGAATGAGGCCGGGCGTTATTCGGGGCTTCTCTTTTATGATATGGCTGATCTGTATCTTGAGGTAACATCTTTACAAAGCAGTGCATCAGCTCAATATCCCCAAAGCTGGTACTATCTCGGTTTTATCAAGGACGCAGGCAGCAAGGTGGACTTTGATCTATCCGAAAATCCGCGGCTGATCCTTAAGACCGACAGCAATGTACTTTATCCGGCGGTATTTTCCTTAACCGATATTCTGACCGAGAAGCAGATTTTTGGGGAGTTTTCGGAGAACAGCAGTATGCTGCTCCCCTTCGGAACCTACAGCCTTCAGGCCGAACCCCGGCGCAAGCTGGCTGATGGCCGCATCGCATGGGATTTCTACAGGAGAAGCATGGATCTTGCCATTGCCGGCGATAATGTACAAAGCTTTGGCGGGGGCCTTAGGGATACCTTCCGGTATGACAGCAAAGCGGGCATGATATTGCATGAATGGCTGGATGCCTATGGCTTCTCTTATAACATCCGAACGGAGATAAGGGCCGGGTCGGGAACCTATCAGGCCGTATTGCCAAAGATGACCCTTAAGAACACTGCCACCGGGAATATCACTACCATCAGCGGCGTCAGCATCTCAGAGCCAAACAGAGGCTTTGAGCATGGGTATAGGCTAAGCGGCGTTCCTGATGGCGACTATGAAATCGGTTTTACATACGATCAATCGATGCTGCCGTATCCTGTGGAGCCGGTCAAGGCTGTCATCACCATTAAAAGAGGTGCGGTCTACTCTCCCGAGAATACCCCGCCCTCGAGCATTTCCAATTATCTGTCCCTTGTGAACCCCGGAAGCTCCTTTATCTATGATCTGTATGAGGAATTCCTGGACCTTGATCAGGACGAGCTGATTTTTACGGCATCAAAGGGCTGGATTGTGGATGGCTTCTTTTATTACAGGGATTTGGTAGGGAAGGATCAGGAAATCGTGATCACGGCCTACGATACCAAGGGGGCATCAGCCAGCTTCACCCATAATATCCGCATTACCGACAGAATGGAGAACGAGCCTGAGTATTCGCCCATACCCGAGATTGACAGCATGGGCGCCACAAGCTGGGCCGTTCCCTATGTCATGAACGCCATATCAGCCGGCATCGTGCCGTTGAAGCTCCTGGATGGCTATCAGTCCACCATCACCCGCGAGGAGTTCAGTGAGCTTATCGTGCAAACCATAGAAAAATTGCGTGGTCCCATCCGTATAAAACCCGAAGTAAGCTTTAAGGACACCAGCAATGAGGCTATCTTAAAAGCGGCATCCCTGCGTATCCTTTCAGGCTACAACGGTATATTCAATCCCCAGGAGGAGCTCACCAGACAGCAGCTCTGCGTCATGATCTACCAGGCCATAGGGGCGGTTAAGCCTTATAAGGCCTATCCTGTCGCTAATGCACCGCAATTTCTTGATGCAGCTCAGGTGGCTTCCTGGGCCAAGGAGGCCGTGGACTTCTGCCATGCCAGAGAAATCATGGTGGGAAGCGGTGGTATTGCCAACCCTACAGGCAAGCTCAGCCGTGAGCAGGCCATAATCATGGTTTACAAGGCCTTTATCTACCTGAAATAACCCTATCTCAGCCCATTGAAAATCGTTCCGAGGAGTGTACCATCCTTGTTCTGGGACAGCTCCCATATGGCTGCGCCGCCAAGCTTCTTGGATTTAATGTAGCTTGCCTTGGCTGCCACCGACTGGGAGTCGTCATAGCTGATGAAGGTGCTGCCGTTAAATAACCATGGAACCTGTGCGGTGGTGTGGTAATGCCGAATGTAATCGCTCTTGGTGCTGTAATTGGCCATGATGCTGTCATAGGTGATAGACTTTCCTGAAGTAAATGGCTGATATAAGCCATTGCCGGCATTTGAGGCACCGCTGAACATATAGCCGTAAAAAGGAATGCCCAGAACCAGCTTGCTTGCCGGAAAGCCCGCTCCGGTATACATCTTCACTGCCGAGTCAGCGCTCCATTTAAGCTGAGGCGAGGTCTCGGATGGGGTATACAGCGGGGCATTGAAATCAGTCACGCTGTCCCACGGGCCATGGATGTCATAGGTCATGATGACGGCGTAGTCCAGATAAGGATGGATTTGGCTTAGTGCCACGTTTTGACCATAAAAGCTCCCGGCAGCCCCTGCGATGGTCAGCCAGTAGTAACGGCCATCCTGCTGCCCCTGCTTGTCAAGAACCTCCCGCAGCTTCTTTAGAAGCAGCGTAAAGTTCTGCTTATCCTCGGGCCGTGTGGTGTTTGAGGATAGACCTCTCTTCACAGGATACTCCCAGTCCAGATCCACACCGTCAAAGCCGTACTGTTTGATGAAAGCGGCCACGCTCTCAGCAAAAATTGTACGGTTTTTTTCATTGAGCGCTGCGTCAGAGAATTTCCCCGAATCATTCCAGCCGCCAATTGAGATCAGGATCCTGAGCTTGGAGTTCTTTTCCCTCAGCTTGGGGAAGGCTGCAAAATTCTTGGGGTCAACAGCACTGTCTCCCATTTTGATCTTCAAATCATCCCCGATGACAGCAAAAGCATAATTCATATGGGTCAGCCGTGAGACCTGGACTTGCTCGGGCTTATATCCACTGTATGCCGCCCATCCAGCATAATAGCCCACTATGTAAGCACCGTTTGAAGGGGGTCGTGTAGGTATAGGAGCAGGTGTGGGAGTTGGTGTAGGTGTTGGTACTGGTGTCTGAGAAGGCTTGGGAGTCGGCGTAGGTGAGGGTGACTGAGACGGCTTGGGCGCAGAAGTCGGTGTAGGTGAGGGTGACTGAGACGGCTTGGGCGCAGAAGTCGGTGTAGGTGAGGGTGACTGAGACGGCTTAGGCGTGGAAGTCGGTGTAGGTGAGGGTGACTGAGACGGCTTGGGCGTAGAAGTCGGTGTAGGTGAGGGTGACTGAGACGGCTTGGGCGTAGAAGTCGGTGTAGGCACGGGTGTCTTGGAAGACTCGGAAGAAGGAGACGATGCAGGTGTCTGTGTCGGCTCGGATGTGGGTTCCGAAGTAGGTGCCGACGAGAGTGATGGCTCTGGAGGAGGTGCTTCTGTGGGATCATCCTCAAGGGCTATCTCAACATTTGCAGCGGTCTTGCCCGACGTAAAAACAGGCGCAGACGTATTGGTGCTGTAAGCCGAAGCTCCCAGCTCCCATGGGCCGAGGCTCTGATTACCCTGATGCTGTGGGATGAGCATCGTAATGAGCAAAAAACATATCACAAAAATAAACATATTAAACATAAGCTTTATCATGTATTACCCCCTGTTAAACTCAAGTTAAGATAAACGGAACTATATGTATGCGTTAATCTTGATATCTGATTGTAAGTTGAATGTAACACAGAATGTCCCCGGAATATAGTTTAAATATCTGGTAAGGGGCTTGGCTTCTCCTGCCTAGGCCTCTCCCGTCTCTTAAGAACCCGCCATATGTCTATTGTTATTCATATATGCCCCCTTCGCAGCATAAGGGCATCAGTCCGGGAGCCCAACCCTGATACTGCCGCTTGTGCTTATCCTATGACCCTGCGGCATTTCGATAAATAACCGGGTTGAATCTGAAATGAGGAATAAAGCCGACCTTTGGGATGCAGACTATGAAAGCCAGATTGCCGAACGAATATTCATGTAACTGGAGGATGATAGATGTGCGCATACCCCGGCATATAGGAATAATTCCCGACGGCAATCGCCGCTGGGCTGAGAGCATGGGCATGAAAAAGAGAGAGGGCTATCAGCATGGCCTGAATCCGGGCCTGGAATTATTACGCCTGGCAAGAAGCTACGGGATTCAGGAGCTGACCTATTATGGATTCACCACCGACAATATCAAAAGGCCGAAGGACCAGATCGAATCCTTTGTACAGGCCTGTGTTGATGCGGTAAAGCTGGTGGAATCCGAGAATGTTTCACTGCTTGTAGTGGGGAACGAGGAATCCGGTTTTTTCCCCGATGACCTACTGAAGTATAGGCGAAGAACCCATGATGGAAGTGATTTTAAGGTTAATTTCCTTGTGAATTATGGATGGGAATGGGATCTGGCTGACATCGACTGTCTTTCAGGAAATCGAAGAAAGATCACCGAATGCTTGAAGACAAAGGACATCTCAAGGGTGGATCTGATCATCAGATGGGGCGGAAGAAGGCGATTATCCGGATTTCTGCCGGTGCAATCGGTTTATGCGGACTTTTACATTATCGATGACCTATGGCCCGACTTTAAGCCCGAGCATTTTTACGAGGCCATGGAATGGTATCAAGCTCAGGATGTGACATTGGGCGGTTGAAAGGAGCGGCGTTATGAACGAGGCTTATTGGATTGAAAGTGCCGGGGGGAAAACCTACGACAAGCTTGAAAAAGATATGGAAACCGATTATTTGATCATCGGAGGTGGATTTGCCGGATTGACCTGCTTTTATCTGCTTGCCGGGGCCGGCCTTCAGGTTATACTTATCGATGCCGACCGGGTTGGCTACGGTGTAAGCGGTAGAAATACAGGGAAGGTGAGCGCTCAGCACGGGCTGATCTATCACAGCCTTGTGAATAAGTTCGGCCTGGAGAGAGCAAAGCTGTACTATGAAATCAACCAGAAGGCCGTAGATTTTATCGAGAATACCATCGCACAATTCAATATCGATTGCGGTTTTATGCGGCTCCCGTCCTATGTCTATACCAACCATGACGATTACGTCAAAAAAATAGAAAACGAGTATGAGGCCTATGAAAGCCTGGGCATCGAAGGCGGAATCACTGAAGAGATACCCTTGCCCATAAAGATCCAGAAAGCCGTCTATATGAGCAATCAAGCCCAGATGCACCCCAAACGGTATCTGGATGAGCTGGCAGCAAAAGGAGTGGAGCGCGGGGGAACTCTCTATGAAAACACGCGGGTGGTAGATTTCGAGCCCGGCGGCACCTGCCGGGTGACAACAGCAGATGGGCCTGTCATCAAAGCCCGAAATGTGATCATTACCACCCATTTTCCATGCTATGACGGCCTGGGCTTCTATTTTGCAAAGCTCCATCCCAAGCGCACCTACGCGGTGATGGCCGATTACAGGGTGGATTTTCCCAAAGCCCATTTTATCAACGCCGAGAATCCCACCCGGTCTCTCCGCTATATAGATGAGGAAAAGGCTATTCTTATTGTGGGAGAAAGCCATAAGGTGGGGCACCAGATCGATGACCATTACAGCGAGCTGAAGCAATTCGGCTATGAGGTTTTTGGCCTGTCGGATTATCGGTACCAATGGTCGGCTCAGGATTATACGCCGCCTCATAAGCTGCCCTTCATCGGATATCTCAACAGCGATATGAAAAACGTCTATGTGGCCACAGGGTTCAATAAATGGGGCCTCACCACAGGGACAGCTGCGGGGCTTATCATCAGCAATGTGATTCAAAACGGTGATTCGCCCTACAGGAAGGTCTATCGTCATACCACCTTAAGCGACATTGCCTCCAAGGAATTCATCATTGAAAATGCCGATGTGGCCTTTCAATTGGTCACCGGAAAGCTCAGGCTGGGGGATACCGAGCTGCCTGACGAGAAGGGCATTGCCAGGGTGGTTAATATCAACGGGAAACGGTGCGGCTACTACAGGGATGATCAGGATGAGGTTTACATTCTGGATATCTCCTGTACCCATGTGGGATGTGAACTGAAGTGGAATGAGCTTGAAAAGACCTGGGACTGCCCATGCCACGGATCACGATTCGATTATAAGGGAAATGTCCTTGAAGGGCCCGCCGAGTTGCCCTTAAAGAGTTATCAGGAGAAAAAGAACAAGATCAACCCACAGATTGTTTAGCTTTTCAGCTTTAGTTAATCATCTCCATAGGAGTATTTCGAAGAAAACATCCAATTGGCTGGTTTAAAAAAATACCAATTGGATGTTTTCTTTCGGTTTGACCAGAATTATACTATAATTGGATTAATCCAATAACGAGGTGATCACATCATGCAGATCAAAATTGACAGGGAATCACAGACGCCCGTGTATATCCAGATTCGCAACCAGCTGCGCACCATGATCTTCAATGGATCGCTGGCACCGGGAAGCCTGCTTCCTCCCGAGCGTAAGCTGGCTGATAGCCTGGGGCTGAACCGCAGTACTGTCCTTGCAGCTTATCGGGAGCTCAAAGCCGATGGCCTTGTAGATTCCCATGTAGGCAGGGGGACGGTGGTTTTATCGGTCATGAGCCAGGTGTCCGAGGCCCATAATGATTTCGAAGCACCCCTTTACAGGCAGCATTTCAGCCAGATCAGCGAGCGGGCAAATGATCCCTTTTTGCGGGATCTTCTTGAGCTGGCCAATCGCAAGGATGTGATCTCCTTCTCCGCCGGTATATCGGCCACCGAGATCGATCCGGTGGGAGCCCTTTCGGGCATTGAGGAGGAGCTTATCCATCAACCCGAACACTCTGCCCTGAAGCATACGCCCACCGAGGGCTTTTGGTCGCTGCGGGAGGAGATAGCGGCCTTGATGGAGAGGCGGGGCGTATCCTGCACACCCGAGGAAATCATGGTGCTTTCCGGTTCCCAGCAGGGTATTGATCTGGCAAGTCGTGTTTTCATCGATCCGGGAGATGTGGTGATCGTTGAGGAGCCCTCGTTCTTCAGCGCACTTCAGATCTTCAGTGCCGCCGGAGCCCGGATTATCGGGGTTCCCGTAGATGAGCAGGGTATGAGAGTGGACATTCTCGATCAACTTCTCACACGGCATAAGCCAAAGCTGGTGTACACCATGCCCACCTATCAGAATCCCTCGGGGCTGTCCATGAGCCTGGAAAGGCGCAAAAAGCTGCTGGAGCTTGCCATAAGCAGGAAGTTCCTGATTTTGGAGGATGACCCCTATGGGGAGATCATCTATGAGGGTGTGAAGAAACCCTCCCTGAAGGAGATGGACACTAATGGCTATGTGATCTACCTGAGCACCTTCTCCAAGATCCTGTTCCCGGGCATCCGCATCGGCTTCATGGCA
>Ga0116192_1003008_pt1 | contig 10789 bp, 5 predicted proteins | sample AD_UKC113_MetaG_FD_89876 | JGI IMG/M metagenome (GOLD analysis project Ga0116192, IMG submission 89876) | Active sludge microbial communities of municipal wastewater-treating anaerobic digesters from Hong Kong - AD_UKC113_MetaG | ecosystem: Engineered > Bioreactor > Anaerobic > Digestate | place...
ATTGCCTGATCATGGCCCGGAATATAAGGAGCAGTATGGCCTGGCAGGTTTTCTGAACGGATTGACCGGCGGGTTGGAACTTTCAGTAGCAGAGGTATTCCAACCGACCTGTACAATTTGCGGTTTAAACTCCGGGTATCAGGGAGCCGGCTCGAAAACCGTGCTACCGGCCAAAGCCAGCGCCAAAATCGATTTCCGTCTGGTACCTGACCAGCGGCCTGAAGAGGTTCTAAGATTACTCCGTGCACACCTGGACCGTGAAGGCTTTGAAGATGTCAAAGTAACCTTCCTTGGCGGAGAAGCCCCGGCGCGGACTGACCCGGATGATCCATTTGTCAATCTGGCGGTTGAAACCGCGCGTGAACCGTACGGGGTGCCAATGCAAATCGTGCCGATGACTGGCGGTTCTGGACCAAACGCCATCGTCCAGGACGCGCTGCATATCCCGATCCTGACTGCGGGAATCATCGATCCGTTCTCCGGCTCTCACGCGCCGGATGAAAATATCCGGCTGGATCTTTACCTGAAAGGCGCGAAACATATAGCGCGAATTTTACAGGCGATAGGGGAAATGAAATAACGATTGAAAACGACACTCCGCTTGAAAAACGGGGCGTCGTTTTATATGGACCTTGAATAAAGCCGGTGCGTTTTGTAGAAATCCACCCCAAAGTTACGCATTTCGTTTTGCATGCGCGTGTTTTCTACCCCGATCTGAACAATCTCTGCTCCAGAAAACCGCGATTGCTGGATACTGTCATACATTTCATTGAACAGCAAGGCAGTTCCGCCCATACCCCGATATTCCTCAAGCAAGCCTGCGCCATTGATGTTCAGCCAGCGCGTGCGTCTTAACTCGAGCAGCAAATCAGCCCAACCGAGCGGGAGTAGCTTTCCGCGAGAACGTTGTAAAGCCGGTGATATGTCGGGATAGGCAAAGAGAAAACCAACCGGGTTGCCGCCGTGGAGGATGATTTTGATTAACCGCGGATCGGCAAACCACAGCATCTGGTCAGCCAGGGCTTTGGTTTCAGCTTCAGTGAGCGGAGTGTTGCCGGTTGTGCCAACCAGAGCGCCGTTGTACATTTCCCGCAAGCGGGGTATGAAAGAACGAAGATCACGGCGGGATTCGAACCGGGCGACGGTAAGCCCACGTCTTTGCCGGACCATTTCTGCCACCTGGCGGACTTTTTCGGGCAGCTTTAAAGTACGGAAAACCCGCCCGGATACTGTCTCTCCAATGGAAGTAAATCCCAGGGCGGCGAGGATTTCGGGATAATAAGGAGGATTGTAGGGAATTCCCAACGCGGGAGTAAATTCAAAACCACGTACCAGACAGCCCATCCCATCCAGAGGAGTAAACCCTTTTGGGCCAATGATTTTTGTCAATCCGCGAGCGCGAGCCCACTCAAACGCAGCATAAAATACCGCCTGCGCGGCTTCGGGGTCGTCACCGGTTTCAAACAGGTAAAAGAAAGCCGCACTGTCCTGATTAAATTCGTTATAACGCCGGTTATTAAGAACCGCTAAACGGGCAATCGGTTTCTGCGGTGAGGAACCCGCGAGAAAGAACGCCGCTTCGGAATGGCGGTAATATGGATTACGATTCCGATCCAACATGAAACGCGCTTCGCGCGCCAGCTGCGGAACCCATTGAGGGGTATGACAATAGATCTCAAACGGGAGTTCGAGAAAATGGTTAACCTGATCAGGGGCGGAGAGATTGACCGGGAAAACTTGCATCCATCCTCCGGAATTCAGAGAGGGGTTACAAATTCAACCAGCGAGCTGAAAGGGCAGGTAAATCCTGCATTGAACCAATCTTCTTATTGCAATCCGGCAGGGATTCGATGAACATCTTGCCGTAGCGCTTGGTCAGCAGACGGCGGTCTAGAATGGCGACCACACCCCGGTCAGATTGGGTGCGGATTAACCGACCAAACCCCTGGCGAAAACGTAATATCGCTTCGGGCAGGTTGTATTCATTGAAAGGATCATCAAAGGTTTCGGATCGTGCAGCGATGATCGGGTCAGAAGGCACATCGAACGGCAATTTTACGATGACCAAAACCGATAACGCTTCACCGGCGATATCCACACCTTCCCAGAAGGCACGCGTTCCCAGTAGAACGGCTTTTTCAGCTCCACGGAAGTTTTCCAATAAGGTGTTGGCCGAAGCGCCTTCGCCCTGTTCATAGACCTGGATATCCTCGGCGGCTAGAGGTGTCGAAATGGCACCGGAGGTCTTTTTTAACTGGCTGTAGGAGGTAAAAAGGACTAACATCCGGCCGCCCGTGGCTTTTGCCAGGCGCACAATCGTCTGTTCGACCGCGCGCTGGTAGGCGGGATCTGATGGCTCCGGAATATCATTGCACAGGTAAAGCAGCGCCGAGTTCGGGTAATCGAAGGGTGAATCAAGCGCTATTTCATCCGCTTCATCGGCGTTCAAGCGGCTGCGCAGGTAATCAAATTCGCCATTGGTGGTCAGGGTGGCCGAGGTCAGGATCACCGATTCTTTTTCATGCCACAGGTATTTTTCCATCAGAGAACCGATATGCAGCGGAGCGATATTCAGTGCGAGCTGGTTGCCGTTGGGAGAGATTTCAGCCCAATAAACGTAGTTTTCATCCGGCTTGGTCACAAGGGCGTGGAGATTCTTGCCTGTTTCGAGTAGCCGTAACAAGATATCTGCCAAATCGCCCTGTTCATCTTCCAGGTCTTCCGATTGGATCTGAGACTGCAATTCTCCAACTGCCTTATTGATCTGATTGAGCTGGTCCAGCAGCAAATCCTGGATTTCATGGGCGGAATCCCAGGAAATTTCGACATCGGTCCAATAATGCTGGGTGCGAGTTGCGGGTAGAATTCGCTCTTCCTGCCCGTAAGAACTGATAGGTTTCCCATCGCGCTGTTCAGCAAGGAATTCTTCAATGGAGTGGAAGAAAGCCTGGTAATCATGCTCCAGGCGGAAAACGTAATCTGTGGCTTTTTGGACCATTTGTGCGAATGCGGCCAATTCGGAAGGGCGAGAATTTGATTTGAAGATGGACATTAAGTGTCCCAGTACACCGTTAGAACTACCGCCCAACTCACGCAGAAGCCGCGAGATATCCAACTGAGTTACCTTGAAAGAAAGCGCCGAGGTGGTGGCTGATTCCAGATGATGTGCTTCATCAACGATGAGATGGTGATATTCCGGTAAGACGCGGTTGCCGGTGGCCACGTCGGCCAGTAATAATGCGTGATTAACAATGATCAGGTGAGAACTGAGTGCAGCTTGTCTGGCACGGAAGAAGGGACAGGCGCCGCCTTCACGGCCCAAGCAAATTTCGCCTTTGCAGCCTTCATCTTCAGCCGAGACACGCGACCACCCCGCCCGTTCGTATGGGCCGTTGAGATTGATTTCACCCCGGTCACCAGTACCGCCTTCCATTAGCCAGATGAGGATCTTGGCCAACACGCGCATTTCATCCATGTTTTCCGGACCGCGCTGGCGAAGATTTTCTAACCGGCGTGGGCAAAGGTAATTGCTGCGTCCTTTCAGCACCGTCGCGCGTAAATCAAGGTTCAAAGCGGCTTTGAGATCGGGAATATCTTTCTTGATTAATTGATCCTGCAGGTTGATTGTGTTGGTGGAAATGACCACGCGCATACCGTTTTGGATCGCCCACATGGCAGCAGGAACAAGGTAAGCGAACGATTTGCCGGTACCGGTGCCTGCTTCGACCAACAAATGCTGGCTGTTGGAGAGCGCTTCTGTCACTCGACGCAGCATGGACACCTGCTGATCGCGCTGTTCGTATTCGGGAAAGTAACGAGCAAATGGACCGCCGTATTCCAAAACTGAGGCGACTTCATCTACATCCAGGGGGGTGGGCTGGTCAACCGGGTTGAGCGGCGGAAAGAGTGCCTGGTTCAGCGCACTGAAAAGTGCGCCGGTGGCGTGTTCACGCGCCTGGCGGGCGCTGATGGGGCCGTGAGCGCGGGCGCGGAAGATCTGCTGAAAAAGGTACGAACCGCCCCAATCAAATTGTTCACCCAGGCGGACAAATTCAGCCAACAGGTCTATCGGCAGGTTGGAGGCTTTTTCATACAGCTTCAGGAAGACGCTATGCGCGGCTTTTGAATCATCGAGAGCGCGGTGCTCGTTGGGTGGAAGCATGATGCCCAATTGCTGACCGAGCGCGAAAAGGTTGTATCGAGTGGCGGTTGGAAACAAGACGGTCGCCAGTTCATAGGTGTCAATAATTTCGTTGTTGACCAGGGCGCCTTGCAGGTTTAAAAAGGACAGGTCAAATCGAACATTATGCCCAACGACCGGAGCGTTTCCGACAAATTTGATTAATTCAGGCAGCACAGCGCGAATTGATGGCGCGTTGCGTACCATATCGTTTGTGATGTGAGTAAGTTGGGTTATGGCGGCTGGAATCGGCCGCCCCGGGTTTACCAGGGTGGAAAATTCCGCCTCAATGCGGTGGTCACTAAAACGAACAGCACCGATTTCAATAATCGAATCGGATTTCGAATCCAATCCAGTCGTCTCAATGTCGATGGAAACCATGGAAGTCATGGCTTGATTATAACCTTTGTTCTATTTATTCGGTGTGATTTCGTAAAAATAGTTTTCAATTTGGATAGGTGAAATAAAATTTATCCACTGGTATGCTATGATTATGATAAGGTCAAAAGGCAAGCGCAACCGTTGATTATCAACATGATTTGTGCCGGTAATGTAGATAAGCCAGTCGCGCAAATTTTCAACGAAACCATGATAGGTTTATTAATGATTTCGCCTAACGAAGACCGGAGTCAAATTCAATTCGTGTTCATGTGTGAACTGCCTGTGCTTAGTGAAAGAAATGACCTTCCGCGAGTTTCTCGTGGGAGGTGATTGATGAAGCTCGAATCACCCGACAATCAACATTGCCCAATCTGAGGAGTCAATTTCGTAATGTACGCAGCATCGCCAAAACCAGTCATTTCAGTAAATCAGCCTCGCATCCGGTTTGAATTCTATCCTAATCAGGGCGCATTCGATCTGGTCAGCCGGGAAGGGCAGAATCTTGTTCAGCGCGCCAATACGGCAGTGCAGTGGTTTCAGGATGGAAAACCACATCACGAACGGTTAATTAATTGGCGACCTGGCTGTGGAATTGATGGCTTTGGTCAACAGTCTGGGGAAACCTATCTCAGCCGCACAGCAGGCGGGGAAATCGAAGCCACCCTGCAGATTGGGGCTGGTGACACAGAGTCCTTGGTCACCTGGCGGTTGGGCATCCGCAACACGGGAAAACAAACGATCAAGGTTGACCGGATTGTCTTGCTTCAAGCCGGGCAGACGGTTGGCGGTATTCTATCCATGGCAACGGGAAAGCTCGTTTCAAAATTGAGTTTTTACACCAATGGATGGCAATCCTGGTCTTTCGCCGGCGCTTATCCGGCTGACCGTAAAGCAATGCGCAGCAAATTGGGCATATTGCAGGAACCGATGATCATCAACGCGGGAACTCCGCAGCCAGACCAGCTTGGCGTTTTCACCAGCGACTTTTTCGGAGTGATTAATGATCTGGAAAACCGGTGTGGTTTGCTGTTGGGGTTCTTAAGTCAGCGCGAACAATATGGCAGCCTTCAGGTGAAACTCAACCTGGACCGTGAGGCGGTTCTATGGGCAAACGGCGACCAGGCTGTTCTCCAGCCCGGAGCGCAAATGGTCACAGATTGGGCGGTGGTGGATTGGGTTGATTTGACCACGGACGAACCGCTGAGCGGATATATGAAACGCGTCGCGGCAGAAAATGGGGCGAGAGTTCCCCGGCAAGCCATGGTGGGGTGGTGCAGCTGGTATCAGTTCTACACCAAGATATCTGAAGAGATTATCCAGCGCAACCTGGAAGCGGTGAAAGCCTCAGAGAAACGACTGCCGCTCAACCTCGTGCAGATTGATGATGGATTTGAAACAGAAGTGGGCGATTGGTTCAGTATGAAACCGGAGTTCCCGCGAGGTGTGAAACCGTTAGCCGGAATGATTCGTGAAAGCGGTAGGGTTCCCGGGATCTGGTTCGCGCCTTTTATTGTCAATCCGCGCTCCAGACTGTATCATGAGCACCCGGATTGGCTGCTGCGCAACAGCAAAGGCCGACCGGTGAACGCAGGCTTTTGTTGGAATGCTCTGGATACCGGGCTGGATTTAACAGTTCCCGCCGCCCTCGATTATTCCAGAGAAGTCATTCGCACTGCGGTGGAAGATTGGGGATTCTCTTTCCTCAAACTCGATTTTCTCTACGCAGCAGCCCTGCCGGGCGTGTATCATGACCCTACCCGTACCCGGGCACAGGTGATGTACCAGGGGATCAAAGCTTTGCGTGAAGCGATGGGCGATGACACATTTTTCCTGGGCTGCGGTATGCCGTTGGGAAGCGGACTGGGGCTGGTCGATTCGAACCGGATTGGTCCCGACGTCAGCGGGGATTGGTACCCGCGTTTGTATGGACTCAGCAAGCCTTTTAAGAATGAACCATCCGTACCCTGCGCGCGAAATTCAATTCGAAATATTCTGACCCGAACCATGCTTCATGGAATCTGGTGGGCGAATGACCCGGATTGCCTTATGGTGCGGCCGGATACACATTTAAGTCTGGAAGAAGTACAAACTCTCACCACGGTGATTGGACTTACCGGCGGTTCGCTGTTGGTATCGGACGATTTGCCGGCTTTGGATGAAAAACGAAAACGCATGGTGGAAATCCTGCTGCCGGTTTGTGATAAAAGCGCTCGGGTGATCGATTGGGCTGAACAACCCACGCCTGCGATGCTGCGCCTCGATCTGGATGGCGACAACGGTCCCTGGAGCGTGCTTGCCTGGATTAATTGGAGCGATGAGCCGGCGAAAGTCCGCTTAACCAGACAGCAATACGGGATCCCGGAAGGGGATTATTGGGTGAGTTCGTTCTGGGACCAGAAAATTCAACTGCGAACTTCAAGAGAGGCATTGTGGGAAACAATTGTGGCCCCTCATGCGTCTGTAGTATTAAGCGTTCGAAAAAAGAAAGACACGCCCCAATATCTGGCGAGCGATATTCACCTCACGCAAGGCATGGAACTTGCAAGCTGGAAATGGGACGGACACGTTCTGCAAGCTGACTTCGCGCTTAAGCGTCAATTCGATGGCTTTATAAGCCTGGCGCTGCCAGGAGTACCAGATCAGGTGCTGGTGAACGGCGCACCACAGGATTACGAACATATTGGACACAATATTTTCCGGATACCAATCAGGGGAGACCAAAAAACGATCGTTTCGATTCGCTTCTAGCGGTTGTCGAAGCGAGGAGACCTGAGCATGAAACGTACTTTTTATCGGTTGCAATCCTCTTTCTTATTGGCATTTTTAGCCGCATCGTTCATTCTGCATGGAAACGTTTCGGCTTTGGTAGAAACGCAAACCTTCCTTCCGTTTGTTTCAGAAACGAATTACATATCCTATTTTCCGATTATTGCCAACTTTACAACAGATTCGTTCCAGACCAGTGGATTTCCCAGACCGTCAAACAGTTACTATGTCAGCGCGTTAGGTTCTTTCGACAAGCTTAATACGGCGATGTACAACCAGGGCTGTTGGACTGGAAGAATTGACGCCAACGCGTCAACAGTGAACAGCAACCTGGTTATATTGTCTTTTGGCGCGCCGATTTACATTGAAAATGTTGGGTACGGAACCAAGCTGTACGGCTATGTCCCGGCAACAACCGGGCAGATCGCGACCGCGGCGGAACAATTCGCGCGGGGGTATTACGAGTGTGTCAGCCCGGATCGAGTTTCGCGTTTGACCCTCGGTATTGGCACCACGAGTTATGAGACTTCATCTGGGGCGGGGTATTATTCGATCATATCGCCTGGGCATGGAAAAGCCTGGGCGAACATGGTGAATGATGTGAACACCTGGTTGGTGAGCAACGGCTATTCGGGTCAGGTTACCGCGGTAGGAGCCATAGATATTGAGACTTCCTGGGCTGCTGTTTCGAAGGTGAAATCGTGGGTGGATGGATACGACAGCGCCGACAAATATATGCTGCTGAATTTTGGCGCAGCGGAAGGCTGTGCATACAAACGAACACAGACTTACACCACCTGCAACGGTACCTGGACCCAGGATGATGTTTATTATGTGTCTTATGGGGTCGCTCCAGCTTATCCAGTACCCGAGATTTACCTGACCAACGGATATAACGCGGTTCAATGGGCGCTGATCAGCTTGCGTGGGTACAAAACGCAAGGCAGGGCGATGGAATTCATGGGGGTGATGACCGAATACCAGGCCTGTCAACAGCGCGGTGGCTGTGCGTCCATTGGGATCGATAATACACCTGAAGCCGGGTGGACCCAGTTGAGCAACGAGCTCAACGCGGATTCGCGAACAGCCCAGTATGTGAAGTGGTCCACGGATATTTTATGGATGTATGACTTACTTAATCCAAGTTCAGCCGCGAGTCTTGCTGACGGCGCTACCGCAGCGGAGCCAAATTCGCTCTTCGCTACTGATCCGCAATTGTTGATCTCCAATTATAAGACCTCCTTAGCCAGCCAGAGCCTGGATAACCGGACGCGAACCCTCCTGGAAGGAAAACTCGCGCTTCAAGAGCAATTAGCCGCAGATATTCAAGCCGGTATTAACTCACCCGCGCCTGACGAAATCAAGGGTCCTGATTTGACCCTCTACGATGGTGTCGCGACTCCACTGCCGGAAGGGATCTTTGAGGATGACAACGGCCAGTTTAAACCCTGGCAGGCGGTGATTGATAACGTCTGGCAAGGCGCAGTAGGTGAGGGCTTCCAGCAGGTATTCGCTGGGGTACTTGGTGGAGACGACCAGCAAGGCATTGTGTGGGTTTACGAGATGAACGCAAATAGGTTTGGTGGAGCCTGGCATTATTACCAGACGACTAGCAAGCTAGGATCCGTCCGCATACAATCCGTAGAAAATGGCATTTTGATATTAAAATGTGAGGATGGAACCACCTTTAGCTATAATCCGGCTCTGAAATCTTTCTCCATTGAGATGAACGAGGGCGGTTCATAAATCTTTCTCTATTGAGATGAACGAGGGTGGTTCATAAATCCGAGGAGTGATTTGGAGTAGAATGAACACGTCCTGGATGAAAATCCAGGATTTGTTTAATCCGGCTAACAATTCCGAGGAATTGATGCATATTGATCTTCATGTTCATTCGAATTTCAGCGATGACGCGGATTTTTCACCCAGCGCACTGGTTGATCGCGCGATCAGCAAGGGGGTAGATCTCCTGGCGGTTGCGGACCATAATACGGCCGCCGGTGTTAATGAAGCTATTGCGTATAGCAAACATAAACCAATCCGAATTATTCCTGCGATTGAAATTGACAGTATTCACCAGGGCGTTAATCTGCATATCCTGGGTTATTTCATCAACCCGGATGACCCTGCGTTTATCCAAACCAGGCAGTTTTACTTCGACCAGGAAAAACTTGCTTCGACTGAGCTTGTGCGGTTGGTGGAAAAAGAAGGTATCTTCATCAATCACACTAAGCTGGCAGGGTTGGAACGCAACGGGGTGGTGACGGGTGAAATGATCGCGGAGTGCGCCATCAACGAGCCCGAAAACGAACACCTGGCACTGCTAGAACCTTATCGCGCCGGGGGAACCCGCAGCGATAATCCTTTTGTAAATTTCTACTGGGATTTCTGCGCGCAGGGTAAACCTGCCTATGTGCCGCTGCGCTACCTCGATTTGGAGGAAGTGGTTCGGATGATCATTTCCAGCGGTGGGATTGCGATTTTGGCTCACCCGGGTTTGAATGTCCATGAAGATCAATCATTGTTGGAAAGCATTCTCGTGTCCGGTGTCAGCGGGTTGGAAATTTTCAGCAGCTACCACAACGCTAACCAAATCGCTTTTTATTCCACTTTTGTAAAAACCCATCGTTGTTTTTTCACCTGCGGTAGCGATTTTCACGGAAAAACCAAGCCAGCGATTGAAATTGGTTGGATGAAAATCCCCGGGATGGATGAAGCAGAAATCCGAAGTTTTCTGGATCGTCAATTGAGATAAAAAAAAGCACTGTCCGAATTAATTACTAGACAGTGCTTGATTTGTTCGAAATCTTTACTTCTTTTCTTCCTGAGGCGGAACCTGAGGCTGTTGAGGAGCCATAGGCGGGTAGTAGGGGTAAATGGGTTCGGGTTTGGGTTTTTCTTCCATCGCCTTGCGGATTTTTCGGACGATCCAGCGCACCGGGAAGAAGAAGATGAGGAAGAGCGGAAGGCCGACGATGATTACCCAAATCAGGATGGTTCCGAGACCCTTGCCAAGATCTACCAAGGCTTTCAAAGCTTCCTGGGCGATGCCGACCGGTTCCCAACCACCGATCGTGACAGGTTGGACAGCTTCCTGAGCGGTTAGTTCGACCGTTACAGCGGACAAACTGGCGGATTCTTCGTAATACTTAATCTGGCCTTTGAGGACTTCGATCTGTTCACGGGTGGAGGTGAGCTCGTTGAAGACCGACATTACATCTTCTGTTTTGGTCGCTTCTTCCATGATCTTCAACAGTTGTTCTTCGGCGGCTTCCAGGTTCTTCAGACGAGACTGCAAGTCGGTGTACTGCTGGGTCACATCCTCGCCGGTCACATTTTCATAGGTGATGTCTTTGGCGGGATCCTTTACCAGGGCTTTTATTTGAGTAAGGGCGGAGTCCAATTGTTCAGCGGGTACGCGAATGGTTACAGTCGCGAAAGGAACAGTGACGCCATCATCGA
>Ga0116192_1003013_pt1 | contig 10769 bp, 13 predicted proteins | sample AD_UKC113_MetaG_FD_89876 | JGI IMG/M metagenome (GOLD analysis project Ga0116192, IMG submission 89876) | Active sludge microbial communities of municipal wastewater-treating anaerobic digesters from Hong Kong - AD_UKC113_MetaG | ecosystem: Engineered > Bioreactor > Anaerobic > Digestate...
CGACCGTTCCCGGCCCGAAAGACCCGCGCGGCATGCCCGGCCGACGGAAAATCAAGGCAGGCGTGCTTCCAGGGCCACGGCAATCTTCTTTTTGAGCTCCGTCAAATCGAAGCTCTTGACCACATAGAAGTCCGCCGCGATAGACTTCATGTCCTCTTTGAATGTGTCGTAGGCCGTGGACAGAATCACGGGCAGATCGTGATAGTGGTTGCGGATGTCCTGGAGCAGATCAAGACCGTTGTAGTCCACCATTTTGATATCGAGAATCACCAAGTCGGGCTGTTCTTCTTCAATCCGTTCCAGGAGCTTATAGCCGCTTTGGGCCGTGATCACTTCATAACCCGACTCTTTGAGCTCTTCGGAATACAGTAGCCGAATATGTTCTTCGTCATCTACAACCAAGATCTTGGGCATCTCTTCCTCTCCTTGATCCTCTTGGAATCGCGAATCGCGGTCGGACCCCTGTCGAGGGTTCGTTGCTTCTTCGGGTGCGGCGGGTTTCCCCGGGCCATCCTCCTTTTGCCGTTGACGGCGCTTACATTGTGGCAAGGTAGGGTTTGTTTTCCTCAAAAATCATGCACTCGTTTTCCACGTATTCTTCCGTCTGCTGGATGGACATCCGTTCGGTCTTTTTCACGAAAGTCAGGACCTTGCCCAGGTAGAGGGGCAGGAGTGCGTCCAGGAGTCCCGTCCGTTCTTGCGCCCCCACATTCTTGTAGGCCCTGGCCGTATCGAACAGGATCCTAGCCCATGTTTGGCTGGGAAGGGAAAAGTGTTGGAGCCCCAGGCTTCGGATTTCCTGGAGCTTGTTGGACACCGCGCTCCCGTACACCGCCTCCCAGGTCTTGCTGTACTGATCGAAACCTTCGAGGAAACGCTCATGGAGCCGATTCACGTTCACCTCCACCGGGATGGGGGTTTCCACCTCCACGTTGTCCACTCCGAAAAGGATCGTGGGCTTACTCCATTTCACCCGGCGCCAGAAGGGCTCATAGATCTGCATGAGATCAAAGATGGTGCTCACGATCTGCCGGAAAACCACCGAAAGCTGGGCGTACGGGTCCTTCACCCGGTGTAGTTTTGGAGAACCCATAACGGACTGGCAGATGGGCACCCGGGCGTTGAGGGCAATGGTGGTCATCCAGACATCGATGCCGAACTGCTCCACCGATTCGGTCCATACGTCCGTTTGGAGGTAGGAATCCACCAGGTCGCCCCTGAGCCCGAAGTCACCGGAACTGGGCTGTCGGACTCGACGACCGTAGAGGCACCGGGTGAGGGGATAGATGATGGAGGTGGTGAGAGTGGCTTCGTACTTGTGCCGCACGTAGATGGGCGACACGTACCCTGCGCCGTTCAGGATCGGCTGAACCAGGTTCTGAATCCAGCGCGGCGACAGGTTTCTGATGTCGGCCTCGACCTCTGCAACCACCCGGGCACCCAGTTCCCGGGCTTTCTCGAGAAGATTTCGAACGTTCCTTCCCTTGCCCCGCACGCCCCCCTCCGTGGAAAGGTAGATGCGGGGAACCCTGCAGTCCGCGGAGAAGAAGGCTTCCTTGGTGCCGTCGTGGGACTGGTTGTCGCAGTTGATGATCACGCTGCTCAGGTCCCCGAAGTATTTCGTCAATCCCTTGGCGACCTGTTCCGTCGTAAACCCGATGGCTTCCGCTTCATGATAGGAGGGAATGCCCACAACAATGTCGGCCTGGGAGATTCGATTCGGGTTTTCCTCGTAAAACGGCATAGACACTCCTCCTCCTTCACTTCCCGGGGACCTTTCCCGCATCCTTCAGGTACTTGAACAGATCGGTTTCCGTGGACAAAACGAAGGAGCTCCTCGAGTTGTCGGAATTCTTATAGTACTCCATGGTCCGGTAGAACTCATAAAAATCCGGGTCTCTGCCGTAGGCTTCCGCGTAAATCCGGGTGGCTTCGGCATCCGCTTTGCCCCGGATTTCCTGGGCCGTCCGGAACGCTTCCGAAGTGATCTTGGCCAGCTCCCGTTCCATCTGCCCCAGGATTGCGGCCCGTTCCCCTTCCCCCTCCGAGCGGTACTGGGCGGCGATCCTTTTTCGCTCGGAGATCATCCGTTCGAACACCTTCTGTTGCACGGATTCGATGTAGTTGATGCGCTTGATGCGGATGTCCAGGAGCTCGATGCCGAACTCGGGCAGGAGTCGTGCGGCGTCGGCCACCATTTCCCGGGTGATCTTCTCCCGCCCCTTGGTCAGGCGGGTACTGATCTCCTCCCCGTAGGGAAGATCTCCCCGGGAATCCATGAACTGGATGTCGGGGATGCCGGCGTCCAGGAGCTTCTGGCGGGCGTCTTCCCAGCCTTCGCTTCGCACCAGTTCCACCAGGTCGTTGTTGGAAATGTGGTCTCGAACCACGGAATCGATGATCCCGTCCAGGCGGCTGTGGGCAATGGAAATGCTTCCCACCCGCTGGAGGAAAAGCAGGGGATCTTGGATCCGCCACCGGGCCGTCGAGTCCACCCAGATGTATTTCTTGTCTCTGGTGGGAATCTGGTTGGGATTCCCGTCCCATTTCATGATCCGCTTCTCGAAGTAATTGGCCTTTTGGATCATGGGGATTTTGAAATGGAGGCCGGCTTGGGTGATGGGCTTTCCCACGGGTCTCCCGAATTGAGTCAGCACGACCTGCTCATTTTCATTAACCACAAAAAGAGCGCCGGACAGGAACAGCGCCACGGCAAGAAAGATGGGGAGGATTGCATGCATGCCCTTGATCATCATCGCCCTTCCCCCTCCTTCGACCCTTTCCCGGTGCCGGAAGCGGCCGGATTCAAGTTAAACAGGGGGAGGAGCCCTCGTTCATTCTCATCCAGGATGTAGAGACGATCCACCCGGCCCAGCAACTCGGGGACGGACTCGAGGTACATGCGCCTGCGGGTGACCTCGGGAGCCTTCCGGTATTCGGCAAGGATCTCGAGGAAACGGCTGGTTTCGCCCATGCTCCGGTTCACCCGCTCGAGGGCGTATCCTTCCGCCTGGGTCACGGTCTGTCGAGCTTCCCCCGCGGCTCGAGGGATCTTTTGATTATAAGCCTGCTGGGCCTCGTTGATCATCCGCTCCTGTTCCTGGCGGGCCTCGTTCACCTCGTTAAAGGCCGTTTTGACGGGATCCGGCGGGTTCACGTTCTGCAGCTTGACCGTAAGGATCTGAATTCCCGCCCGGTAGCTGTCCATGATCTTTTGGATTTCGACCATGGCCTGGTCGCCGATGGATGCACGGCCCACGGTGAGGACCTCGTCTGAATACCGGTTGCCGACGATCCGACGAATGACGGATTCCGAAATGTCGTCCAGGGTGCCGTCCACATCCTGCAACCGGAAAAGAAAATCCACGGGGTCCTGGATCTTGTACTGGACGGTCCACTGAAAGTTCAAGACGTTCAGGTCCCCGCTCAACAGCACCGCTTCCTCTTCGTGTCCCTTTTCCACGAACCGGGAACGGATTCCCGGCTGGGCGGTTCGATAGCCGTATTCCCTTTGCAGGACCCGCCCGGTCACCACTTTGCGCACGGAATCAATCCCAAACGGGACCTTGAAGTGGAGTCCCGATTCCGCCGTGTGGATGAACTTACCGAAACGCAGTACCACTGCGGTTTCCTGGGGCTCGACCATGTAATAGGAATTCATCGCGACCAGGACGACCAACGCGACGGCCCCGATCAGCCACACCGGGCTGTTGCTCGAGAAGAAGCGCGGAAAGCGGCTTCTGATCTGCCGCAAGATCTCCTCCAGGTCCTGCACGTTGCCCATCTTCGGGTTTCTTTTGGGCGGCCTTTCCCAATCCATTCATTCTCCTCATTGCTGCAACGACCTACCACACCCCTGCCGGGAGTCGCTCCCTCGCAAAGCGAACCTCCTCCCCGCGACACCGGGCCTCCGGCCGAGGCTTTTCGCCTCTCCTCGGCGGTCGCCGGCAAAACCATCATTATTGATTCCCTGGACGAACCGATTCGAATAGATAGGCAAAAAAAACCAGCAGCGCCGCCGCCGCCAGGATGGTCACGATTCCCGCCGCGGGGAAGAACCAGCGAATCAGGAGGTAGGCAAAGGCCAAACCGAGCGCCGACCGAAGAATCAGCACCCGAACCCTCATTCCCTGCCCACGATCATTTTCTTCCACGTCCACCCATCCCCATCGTCCGTTTGCCCGCATTTGCCGAATCCTCCCCCGACCGGACCCGCATATCTCGACGCATCCTACTAATGCCCATATATCTTGTCAAGCTTGCGAGGCGCCGATCCTTTCGGCTTCGTTCCGGTTTCCGCCCGAACCCGGACTATTGCCAAAAACGCCGGAATGGGCATATATTCTCTTCCTGTTCATTTTGCGGGCTCGCGCCGTTTCGGGGTCGATTCATCGAGAAGTTCATCGAGAAGGTTTTCCAGGAGGGAATGATGCAGACAAGCTATTTTCAAAACATCGCATTCTGCACGGATTTTTCCGAGAATGCGGACGAGGCTTTCACCGTGGCCCGGGACCTGGCCTGGCGCTATGGTGCAACCCTCCACATCGTGCACGTCATGGTCAATTTCTCTCTGTCGCCTCCCATTCATTCGTCCTACCTGCCCATCGAGTACGACCCGAAGTTCGTGGAACAGGTGGCCGAAGCGGCAAGAGGATCCATCCAGGAACGCTACATTGGCCTGCTCAAGGAAAAGCAGCCTTACGAGATCCATTTGCTTTCAGGCTATGCATCCACAGAGATCCTGCGACTGGTGAAGGAAAAATACGTGGACCTGATCGTGATGGGGTCCCACGGCCTCACCGGCCTTGCCCACGTTCTCTTTGGAAGCACTGCGGACCGCGTGGTCAGGAAGGCCGAGTGCTCGGTCCTCACCGTCCGCCTGAAGAAACCGGGCACTTAGGGTCCGGCCTGCCGACCTGCCCTCCGGGGATTCTCCCCTTGTGTCTTACAAACGATGGTGCCGTGTTCATGGGAACGGATCCGGGGGACGGGGCACGACTCTCCAAAGGAATCCGGAACCACGTTCGGAAACGAGCGAACGGACTCCTTTCAGGCCCTCGACCGGGATGCCTCGAACCGGCATTCCCCGCCCATGGGACGTTCTTTCGAGGATCGCGGCCCGGCGCGGATTCCTCCTCTCACTCCAATCCGGCTTCCGAAATGCCGAAAAGAAAAAAGGAATGTTGCCGACGTGAAATGGGATCGATCGATACTGGTGACGGGTTCTGCGGGATTCATCGGATTTCACCTGGCTGAGCACCTGCTGAATTCGGGAAACCGGGTTGTGGGCGTGGACAACCTCAGCGACTACTACGACGTCAACCTCAAGGAAGATCGGCTGCAGCTGCTGTCTCGATCCCCGAACTTCACCTTCCGCAAGCTGAACCTGCAGGATCGGTCGGGGATGGAAAAGCTTTTCGACCAACATTCCTTCGACGTGGTGGTCCACTTGGCGGCCCAGGCCGGAGTCCGTTATTCCCTGAAAAACCCTCACGCCTACGTGGAAAGCAACCTCACGGGCTTCATCCATGTCTTGGAGGGCTGCAGGCACCGGCAGGTTCCCCACCTGGTGTTCGCCTCGTCGAGCTCCGTCTACGGGGCCAATACTTCCATGCCTTTTTCCGTCCACCAGAACGTCGACCATCCGGTCTCCCTCTATGCCGCCACCAAGAAGGCCAACGAACTGATGGCCCATTCCTACTCGCACCTCTACGGTCTTCCCTGCACGGGGCTCCGGTTTTTTACGGTCTACGGCCCCTGGGGCCGCCCGGACATGGCTCTCTTTATCTTCACCCGGGCCATCCTCGCCGGGAGACCCATCCAGGTCTTCAACTACGGAAAAATGCGGCGGGATTTCACTTACATTGACGACATCGTGGAAGGGATTGTCCGCGTAATGGCCAAAGCCCCCGAGGCCGATCCTCAATGGTCGGGCGACTCCCCCGATCCGGGCAGCAGCTATGCTCCCTACCGAATCTACAACATCGGCAACCATCAGCCCGTGGAGCTGATCTCTTTTATCGAGGCCCTGGAGGAGTGCCTGGGCGTCAAGGCCCGCAAGGAGCTGCTGCCTCTCCAGCCCGGGGACGTACCGGCGACCTACGCCGACATCGAAGACCTGAGCAGGGTGTTCGGCTTTCGCCCGAAGACCTCCGTCCGCGAGGGAATTTCCCGGTTTGTAGAATGGTACCGTTCCTATTACGGGGTCTAGTCGGAGGCAACCCGAGGGGGATTCCCGCCCGGGACGAGGGATTCGAAGACCGTCGGGGTCCCTTGGGGGGGTCGAGTCCGTCCCCCAAAGAAGGTCCCCCTCAAAGGGAGGAGATCACGCTCCGGCTCGGGAAGGTTTGCGCTCTTTGCGACCCGGGTCATGAGATCGCTCGATTCGAGTCCCGAAGACCGGCCGGGTTCCCGGTCGGTCCCGTCAGGGGAGCAGGGAAAGAAGGTCCAGGGGCTTTTCGATGAGGGTCCGGGCCCCGTTGTCCAGGAGCTCCCGAGCCGTTCGGAACCCCCACAGGGCGCCCACCGCAAACATTCCCGCCGCGTTGGCGGTTTTCATGTCCGTCCCCGTGTCTCCCACGTAAAGAATATCCGAAACCGGCAAGGACAAGCACGCCGCGATTTCCAGTGCACCGGCGGGATGCGGCTTCCGGGGTACCCAGGGCCTCTCGCCCAAGACGGCCCGAAAGCTCCATCGGGGGAGCATCTCCCGGACCACGTCCCGGGTGGACGGATCCGGTTTGTTGGACAAGATCGCCAGATGCAATTTGCGGGCTGAGAGCTCATCCAACAGCCGGGGGATTCCCGGGTATGGGCGGGTGTGGAGCCTCCATCGCTCGCTGTAAACGGCCCGGGTCCGGGAAAGAGCCCTTTCCACCAAGGCCTCCTCCTCCCGCAGGGATTCGGGGAGGGCCCGCAAAACCAGATTCTTCATCCCGTCGCCCACAAAAACCTTGTAGGCTTCGATGGGATGAGGATCCAGGTCGAGTTCTTTCAATACCTCGTTCACGGTATCCGCCAGGTCCCGGATGGTGTCCAGCAGAGTGCCGTCCAGGTCGAAAATTACTGCCTTGTACCCCATCGTGCTTTCTCGTTCCGAGTGGGTTTCCTTGAAAATCCTTCCGATCCCAAATCGGTCGGCACAACACGCTGACGCCCGATCTTCATCCCCGGCCCGTCGGGGCCGGGAAAAGGCACCCTGCCCGGCAGCCTCCCCGACGGTCCCGGATCAGGAGCTTGAGGAGTCCTCCCCCAGGATTGTCCGGGCTTCCGCCGACAGCTCCACGAATTCCGCCCCCATGCAAAAGGCGCCCCGGGACTCGTCCCAATTGTACCATCGGCCGCGGACCTCGCCGGTGATTGGTCCGCGAGGAGACGGGATGGTCAACTCCAGCCGGGTGGGAACGTCCCCGACAAAGAGATGGTAGGGACCGACCTGCATCTTCTTGAGAACCAGGCGTACGCCTTCGGGACAGACTTCCACCACCCTGACCTCGACGGATTGCCGCAGGTCCTCGTGAATGCACTCGAGGGAGGCGCTCCAATCCACGGATCGCCGCTTGGAGCGTCTCATTTCACGTAGGGGCCACATGGTTTTGCCTCCATGCCCGGCGTTGCTTCACGGCGGGCGCCTTTGGGCGCTCATGGGATGGTCCTTAGGAAAGCCGGTTCCTGATCTCGGTAAAGACCCGCCCCAGCAGGGGCTCTTGGGCACGGAGGGCTCCGTAAGGACATACCTCGATACAACAGTAGCAACGAATGCACTTGTCGTAGTCGAAAATCAACGTTTTTGATTTCTGTTGGATGGCACCCGCAGGACAATACCGCCTGCAGTCGCCGCAGGCCTTGCACAGGTTGGAGGCCGGAACGGGCCGCTGCACGAGGTGTTTGCGCATGGTCTTGTGAAGGCAGGCGGGGCCGAACACCAGGGGCGTGATCCCGGGCAGCTTGAAGTCGTTGACGGGACGAAAATCCCCGTCGAGCTCCACTTCTTCCCGGAGCAACCCCAGCTTCTTTGCCGCCCGGTTGGTCAAGAGGCGATCTTCTTCGAGGCCCAGAATCCTGCAGACCGCCACGTCCACGGCCGCAGCCCCGGTCCCCGCCAGCAGCCTGCCCAGATGCCGCGCCACTCCGCCTTTGCCCGGCCCTTGACCTTCCATGGCCAGGATCCCGTCCAAGACCGTCACGGTCGGGTTCACCTTCCGGCAAATGCACGCCAGCAGGTAGGCAAACATCTCGCGGTCCACACCGGTGCGAAAGTGCCATTCGGGTTTGCGAAGCCCGACGATACAGCCGAAAAGGTTCTTGACCCCCAGGGTCAAGAGCATCTGGGAATGGGTCTTGAGCTTGGGAAGGTTCAGGACCACGTCGGCGCACAGGGCGTCTTCGGCGATCTCGATGCGGTGGAAAGGTTCCCCCACGTCCACGGAGACGGATTTCTTAAAGGGGGTGCAAAGGACGTCCAGGCCTTGTAGGGCCTGGGATATTCCGCTTTCCTTCAACACCTTCTCCCAGGAACCCATGGCCGGACTGTCCGATACCTGGGGGCGGGCCCCCTTATGCAACACGTACTCGACGGCCGCCTTCACCACCATGGGGTGGGTGACCATGGCCTTGTCCGGCACGGCGGGGCCCAGGAGGTTGGGCTTGATGAGGACTCGGCCTCCCGGCCCGATCCGGTCCCCCGCAAGGGATTCCACCATTTCGAAAAAATGGTCTCTCAGGGCAGGATAGTCATAGCCTGCCCGGCGGATGATGACTTTGGCCATAGAGCTCCTTCTTGTCCTTCTCCCGGGGCCGTGGGGCCCGGCTTGCAGGGGGGGACCGGGGGCGGCGTCCTCCCCGGCGAGTGGGTGGAGGTGGGCAATCCCCGTTCTCCTCGGCAGATCCCGGCGGTCATGAACGCCGGGCAGCCGGGAGCCTCACGTGCGAACCGTGTACCGGGGGTCCTGGATGTGCTCGCCCTTGCACACGGGACATCGACCGGGTTTCTTGTAGGAACCGCGAGCGACGAACACGAATGCGCACTGGAGGCAGCGGGCCGGGCAAACGACCAGCCTCTTGTTCCGACGGGCGACGGACCGTCCGATGTGACTCAGGTGCTCGAAGACCTCCTTTTCGCGAATCCCCAAAGCCTGGGACACTTCCCTGGCGCTGAATTCCCCACCACAAAGCAGATCGACGATGGATTGGCGAACGGTCGGCATTCCCGCTCCCTCGTTGGTTCCCGTTCGGCCCTCGGCCCCCAGCTCCCTTTTGGAGGACCGCCTCGGACCGCAAAATAAACCACGGACATGGGCTGGATCAAAGCCTCCCCGTAGATTATAGTAGCACCGTTGCGTCGGGAGATGCAGGAAAAGATCGGCTCCAGGGCACATTGTCTTGCCCTCATCAGGGGGCGAGTGGTATTTTTTACCAGCGAAGTCGGATTGATAGGGAACATGGGGGGGAGGCGGAACCATGGGGTCAAGCACCCATGCAGCCGGGATTCCCCGGGCAACCCGAGAAGGAGATCGTCATGATTGAACTGATCAAGAAGAGCCTCTACGCGGGAATTGGAGCGGCAGTGCTCACCAAGGAAAAGATCCAGGAAATGACCCGCCGGTTGGTGGAAGAAGGCAAGATCACCACCGAAGAATCCGAGAAGCTCGCGGACGAGATGGTCAAGAGCGGGGAGCGCCAGTGGGAGGAAATGAGCCACGGCATTTCCGAAGCCATGAAAAGGTGGACGGAAAATCTTGACGTGGTGCGCAGAAAAGACCTCACCCTCGTGGAGGAGCGCATCAAGCTTCTCGAACAGCGTGTTTCGTTGCTGGAGGCTCAAGACAGGAAGGAAGGCGAATCCAACCCGTAACCGGGGTCGAGTGATGACCTCTGCTTGTTGGCGTACCGACTCAGGAGACCTTATTTCATGCACATGGATCGTGCGATCTTCGACCTCAAAGCCAGTGTGGAAGCTACTTCTCTCTATATTCTGCTTTGCGCCCTCCTGGACCAGGGAGAACCCACCAGCATCGAGCGTGCCCGAGTACAGTGGAACGGGACCGAGGACGGTTTAATCCAGGCCGCGAAGGAGCTCATGACCCGCGGCGTCCTCGAAACCCGGAATCCACTATCCGAAAAGACGGTCCTTTCCCTAAACCCCAAAGGCCAATGGCGCTAGAAGGGAGCCGTTCCTCCCGAATCAGGGCGACCGACGAGACGGGTTCCGGGAGAATCAGTCCCCCAGGAAGCCCTTGATGCGGATTTTTTCCCTCAGGAGTTCCGGCTTCAGGTAATCCTGTCCCAGTTGCAGGTAGTGAGCAATGCTCTCCTGCATCCTCCGGCGTTCCTTATCGGTGATTTCCTTCTTCACGGTCCCGGGGGTTCCCACCACCAAAGAATGGGGGGGAATCACGGTTCCCATGGTGACCACGGATCCGGCCGCGATGAGGGATCCTCTGCCGATCCTGCACCCGTCCATGACGATGGAACCCATGCCGATCATGCATTCGTCTTCGACCACGCTCCCGTGGACGATGGCCCTGTGACCGACGGTAACCCGGTTGCCGATCTCGAGAGGATATCGGCCTTCGGTCACATGCAGGCTGCAGTTGTCCTGGATGTTGGTCTCGGACCCGATGCGGATATAATGTTCATCCCCTCGAATCACGGTATTGAACCACACGCTGGATCGACTCCCGATGACCACGTCTCCGATAATCCACGCCCCGGGGGCAACGTAGACATCTTCTTCCAGTCGTGGAAACTTATTACTGAACTTTTGCAGA
>Ga0116192_1003018_pt1 | contig 10757 bp, 8 predicted proteins | sample AD_UKC113_MetaG_FD_89876 | JGI IMG/M metagenome (GOLD analysis project Ga0116192, IMG submission 89876) | Active sludge microbial communities of municipal wastewater-treating anaerobic digesters from Hong Kong - AD_UKC113_MetaG | ecosystem: Engineered > Bioreactor > Anaerobic > Digestate | place...
CAATCTATCGGTACATTCTTTCATTTCAAAAACTAGGAAAAAGTGCATATATTTCTCATTTATCGCTCTTACGGGTTATGGAACGGAGTATTCAGCGTGCAGGTCTCATTCCCAGGTTCACCACAGGATTCAATCCCAAACCTTCCCTTGAATTTGCTCAACCTCTACCGCTTGGATTCGAAAGCCTCGATGAAGTTTTCTCAGTAGAACTTTTAGATGAAGTAGATCCAGAAACTCTGATAGATAGGTTAAATCCTGTACTTCCAGAAGGTCTTCGATTTTTCCGTGGATTTAAGATTCAATACCCGGAAATTTCAAAAAAACCTCCCTCTCTTATGTCCTGCTATGGAGGAGGGTTGTATCGAATTCAACTATCAGGAGAAATATTAGATAATTTCTTATCTTGTATGCTTAATGATACATCTCTAAAAATAGAATCCATATCTTATTCAGAGGCTTCCCTCTATGTTCCTGTTTCTTTGCAGGGAATTTTAAAGAAAGCTTCTTCTTCACTTATTTCTTGTAAAAATATAGATTCAATAAATATTACAAGAGAAATTTCCTATTCCATACAAGATCGTGTACCTCTTTTTGAGTATCTATACCAAATAAGAAATAATTTTTCAGGATAGTATTTTTCCAAGAGAACTATGGTTGGACGCCTGCAAGTCGACAGAATATCTCTTATCAGAAGTATTTTATTTGCGTCAATCGTCCCGTGCATTGTAAATACTCTGCGCGATCCAGATCAGTAAGGCAGAAAAGATCAACGGAGGAATAACGTTCATGAGTCCAAATAAATTGGTTAAATATTTCCAGTAATCTTTTAATAAAAAGTCTAAAAGCCCTCCCAGGGCTGCTCCTAAAATCCCTAATACCGTATATCCCCACAACCCGCCGATAAACGGTTTTCGGAATACATAGTAAAAGAATATTCCGAACCCTAGGCCAATGGCAAGATACGTTAATAAAACCAGAAGAAATGGAATGGTCATGTGCATCTCCTATGAGTTTAAATCGATTTTAACTACATCATCGAGCAACGAACTACGGTTTAAAAAAACCACGGTACTATAGAGGTACGTTCCATCAACATCCCGTCCAAAAGACGCTACACAGAACACTACAGATAGAGGTTCTTTATTCTGTACAACTGACTCCACATTCATGCTGACAACATCCGGATCCGTGCTGAGAAACTGATCCGGTTCAAAGGTTTCCTCTTTCAGGTCTTCCTTGCGGGCAGCTCTGAGCAATATATAAGAATGTTCCTCTGTTACCCCATCCGGCTTTAACCAGAGAAATACAGGCGGTTCTTTCGGGGTTTGAGTTGTAAGAGGAGAAAAGTCCAGTTTAAACACCCACGAGGTACTGCGCTGGCCTGGAGAGATCAATAGAAGGGGTTTATTAGTATCATCCACTTCTTTAAACCTGAGCCGTACAAATCCTCTGCTCGTTATAGAAGATTCGGTTCCAATGTAGGTTAAGTCTTCCAACGCTGTCCGATCTTGCAGGATCGTATCACTTCCTGCTGCATATAATTTGTAATAGATCTCATACCCCAGAAACTCGTCTATATCGTTTTCCGTATTATGCCTGAACTGGTAATAACCGATTGTTTGGTCCGATTGCACATCATCGGTACTGATGGGATGGATATAGACGTACGTTTCCAACCCGCATCCTAAAAGAATACTCGAAAGAACAAAAAAAGCGGCCGTAAAAATACATAGCGCTCTTTTGCGTAAAACGGCTTTGAAAAATGAAAGTTTAGAACCCTTCTGGTACATCGATCAACTCGTAGATTAAAACAGGGCGATTTTTTCCCTTTACCCGAATATTATCCAGTTCACGGGCTATCACCCGCTCCTTTACCAGGGCGTAGGTATATTCGCTCAGAATAATATGAGTCTTATACTCTTTATTGGTTCCTTCCAGCCGGGCCCCGAGGTTCACATTATCTCCTGTGAGAGTGTAGTTCATTCGGCCCAGGCTCCCCATGTTCCCCACTGTCATGATCCCGGAATTGATCCCGATTCCAATATCGATTCTTCGTTCCGGAGGCCACCGGGTATTCAGTTCCGCGAGGACCGCCATCTGTTTCAATGCACACTTGCACGCGAGAATCGCATGTTCCTCCTGAGGAACCGGAGCACCCCAGAAGCACATAATTTCATCCCCCACATACTTATCCAGCGTTCCATCGTACCCCAGGATCACGTCCGTCATTGCCGTAAGGTACTCGTTAAGGTGGTTCACGAGCTCCTGAGGAGTCATGCTTTCCGAAAGAGTCGTAAAACCGCGGATATCGGAAAAAAATACGGTAAGTTCCTTGTCTACCCCTCCCAGTTCCAGCGGATGGTCCAGGATCTGGTCTACTACCTTGGGACTTACGTACTTCCCGAACATCTCCTTTATTCGGCGTTTGTCTCGTTCCTCTGTCATAGCGCGATACGCTACAATACTGATAAAACTGAGAAACATTCCTGAGGCAGGTAAAGAAAAGTTCAGGATGTACGCATGCGAATCAAAGATAAGAGTAACACCCAGAAAAAACAGGAGGATCAGTGCCAGGGTAATTCCAAATGACCAGAGGGTAGAAAGTCGGGACACAATGAAGGAAATACCGAGAACCAGGACACAGAGTACAATGAAATTGACCCATCCATCTGCATACCGGAGAAACTTGTCCATAAGGATTGTATTTAACGCATTGGCATGGATTTCTACCCCGTACATAAGGCCAAAGGGGGTAGGTTTTTGGTCCGCGGCCATCCCTTCGGAAAACGGTCCCACCATAAGGATTTTGTTCTTTACGGCTTTAGTACGAGGCCAGGCAGAAGGATCCAGTCCGGGCACCCGGGATGCATAGGCGGCATAACTTCGTATCGGAAACGTCTGGTGACCATCGATAGAAGCGGTTGAAGGGGGGCCCATGAAATTTACCAGCATTTCTCCATAGGAATTGATGGGAATTTCGATAAACTCTTTCGAAGATATTTTTCCCTCTGCATCCTGCCATCGTGGATTCGGCAACCGGATATACTTCCCCAGAACTACCTCGAGGGAACGAATGTCCACTTGAAAGTAATCGCAGGCAAGAGATAGCGTAATAGAAGGTATAAAATAATCTTTATATTTTCGAAGAACGTACCGGAAGATGTCTGGTTTTCCATCGTTGTTCGTGTCCTCCGCTTTTGGAGGAGCCTCTTTTTCCAGTGTACGCTTTAAGGATTCAAGGGCTTCAGGCGTGAGGGGAACAGGTACCCCATGTTCATCCCCTCTCCTATCAAACCACCCTACCCATTCAAACCGGTCAGGATCGGCTATCGTCTCACCGGCTTTTACGTCTTCCACATAGAAAGTTTCCTGAAGAACAGAGAAGCGAGCGATTAAAGGCTGCCTTCGGTACACAGAATCATAGTCCGCCAGGAAATTCGCATGTCCATACCCCTTGCTTGCCCGGCCATAGGGTTTTAAGGGAGGTTGAGCTCCATAGAATGCAGGAAGATGAGTCCACTCACCCGATACATTCTGTATTTCACCAAATCTCTCTATCAACGCTTCCTGTCGAGCATAGAACTCTGTTTCCTGCCCTGCCAGCGGAGGACTCAAATCTAATACGGTTTCTAAAAAGGCCCTTCCGTTATTGGAAATACTTTCCACCAATAAAGCATCGTCGTACGCACGAGAATCCGGTTCAATAAAAAAGATATCGAGGAAAATCGAACGTTCCCGTTCTTCTGGATCCTGAATTCGGGTAAACGAATCCAGAAGATTTGCATGGCGGTAACGTGGAAACGGCCATTTCCCGAACTTGTTTAGAGAGTTAAAATCGATTCCCAGGATCAGAATATCGGGAGATATGCCGGGGTTTCGGGCAGTTATGCTTACCCCTTCCTGAATTCGTCTTTTCTCCGTGATGTTCTTCAGGTTGAAATGGAGATCCAGAATCTTCAGTTCCAACCGTTCAGGGACCAGGGTTGTTTGTTTCAGTAGAAGAAGGAATAGGATAACCAGGGCACCCAGGGCGATTCCAAAAGTACGGGTTGCAAAAATCCCTTTTCTACTCCAGAGTTTCGCCATAGGCTGCCCCACCAGGTTAAGACTGTAAGGTTTTGAAATAAATCAGTCGATTCCGGGCGAGTTTTGTCCAGCTGCTGGACGGGTACTCGTCAATCAGCCGATTGTAGTATACAGAAGCTTCACTGGAAGATCCTTTTGTCTCCAGGATCCTTCCCATAGAAAATAATACGTGGGGAATTTCCGGGAAATTTTTTGCGTAGATACTATCCACCTCCTTCAGGTCTTTCAATGCACCTTCCAGATCTCCTGCCTCTTCCTTACATACAGCTGCACTCATAAGGGCTATGGGAGCCAGGTGGCTTTTCGGATACTTTATTGCCAGAGTATTCCATAGTTCTGCTGCAGTCCCATACTCTTTCTTTTCAAAAGCGATCTCTGCCTTCACATCATAGGCACGAACCGCTGCATAGTATCGCGGGTAGGCATCTATGATAGCATCAAGTTCTGTAAGGATGGTGTTTTCCAGCTTTGCTTTCTCCTCCCCCTCTGCATTGCGAAATTTCTCAATCTGTTTCAATACCTCTTCGATCCGAACGGTCGATTCCTCCCGTACTTTTTTATGGAATTCTTGAGATATCAGAACCCCAACCAGAAGTACTACCACGAAAATTACCGAACCCCATAAAAACTTTCGATAGGTATGGATAAAGTGAGCAATACGATCAATCAGCTTTACTTTTTCTTTTTCTTGTTCTTGCTTTCGGCTATCTTCTGCCATTCCCCCACTCCTTATCGTGTGATTTCTAATTCTTTTATCAGTTTTGAAAGATACGTCCTCTGGATTCCCAGTGCTTTGGCCGCTTCGGTTTGACTCCAGTTACACCTCTGCAGAGCATGGGTAATAAAGCTCTTTTTAAACGCCAGGAGAGCTTCCTTGAACGGTTCTCCTGTATAATTCTCTATCTGACTCTTGTTATCGATGGGAAGGAGGAGGTCCTGGGGAGTGATATACTCATCCCGGGCTATTACTACGGCCCGCTCAACCGTGTTCTCCAGTTCCCGAACGTTTCCCGGCCATGCATAGGAAAGAAGAATCTCCATAGCATGGTCTGAAAATCCTCGAATCTGCTTCTTTGTTTCCCGATTAAATTTTTTCAGAAAGAAATTCGCCAGGGCTACGATATCTTCAGTTCGTTGACGAAGGGGAGGAATATAGAGAGGAAGAACGTTCAAGCGATAGTAAAAATCTTTCCGAAAAGTTCCCTTTTCAACTGCAGCTTCGATATCCCGATTTGTAGCTGCAATAATCCGTACATCTACCGTAAGGGTCTCTGTTCCTCCCACCTTCTCAAAGGATTTTGATTGGAGCACCCTTAACAGTTTCGCTTGAATAGAAAGAGGAAGATCCCCTATTTCATCTAAAAAGATTGTACCCCCATGGGCCAGCTCAAAACGGCCCCTTCGTTCCTGGGAGGCATCTGTAAATGCTCCTTTTACATGTCCGAAGAGCTCGCTCTCCAGGAGGTTTTCGGGCAGGGCTGCACAATTTACCCGAATCAGGGGTCGGTTACGTCGGGGACTCTGAAGGTGGATCTGTTCTGCAAAAAGCTCCTTCCCTACCCCACTCTCTCCCAGGATCAATACCGAGGAATCTGTAGCAGCGATCCGTTTCGCCAGCTCGATCTTCTCCCGAATCGCTTTACTTTCGCAAATAAAGGTATGGTACCCATCTCCTCCAGAAACCTTATCCCGAAGAAGATCCATCTCATCCCGTACCTTCTGGTAGTTACGGGCATTCTGCAAAGTTAAGGAAGCCTGCGTACTGAAGATCTCAAGCCATTCTAAATCTTCCTGATTGAACAGTCTTCCGTTGTTTTTGTTGATGATTTCAATTACCCCGACGCACTCACCCTTTACATGCATGGGTGTGGCAAGAATCGAAGTAGTGGGAAATCCGATCTGTTTACTGATGTCGGCAAAAAAACGAGCATCGGTTTCCACATCATTTACAATTAGGGATGTTTTATGCTCTGCAACCCACCCCGCTATCCCTTCCCCCATGTTGAGAGAGAATCTTTTCATTTCCGGTCCCTTTGAACCGAGAGAGATTTCAAAAAAAAGCTTATTGCTTTCCTTCTCATGCAGCAACAATGAGGAGGCTTCTCCGTCGACCAATCGGGTAGCGGATTCAAGAATATCAGTGAGCAGCGATTTAACATCGGAATAGTCGGAATTGATACGCTTATTAATTTCAATAAAGGTTTCGAATTTCTTGGGATCGATCGTTTGTTTTAACATTTCCTATCCAAGAAGCTATCAATCGCCGTTTTTCTCCTTTAAAAAATCTCCCAGCGTGAATGTAGCTTCTCCGTCCCCTTCATCGTGGATATATTTTTTCAACTCTTCCCTCTGTTGTTTCTTTGCATACTCTCTGAGGGATAAGGAAAGTCTATGCTTGGAGGGGTTGATTTCCAGAACTACGGCGTTCACCGTGTCACCCACCGCATACTTTTTTATTGCTTCTTCAGGGGGTTCTCCAGGAGCGGTAGGTATATTTGCTTTATTTACCAATCCTTCAATATCTCCCTGCACCTTCACAAAAATACCGAAGTCTGTGATATTGGTAATAACCCCTTCAATGACACTCTTCTCAGGATATGCCTTCTTCAACGAGGCCCAGGGATCTTCGGAAAGCTGCTTTACTCCCAGCCGGATGTTCCGTTCCTCGGGAATCACATCCAGTACCATTACTTCGATTTCTTCTCCCTCTTTTACCATCGAGGAAGGATTTTTAATCTTTTTCGTCCAGGAGAGATCATCCACATGGAGGAATCCGTCGATCCCTTCCTCTAATTCTATAAAAACTCCTGCATTTGTAATTTTACGTACCGGCCGCGTTAGCCGCATTCCTACCGGATATTTTTCTGGAATCGAATCCCAGGGATTCGCATACACCTGCTTCAATCCGAGAGAAATACGACCTTCATGAATATCGTACCCAAGGATCATGGTCTCTACCTCGTCTCCAACCTGCAGAACTTCCTTTGGATGCTTGATCCGTTTTACCCAGGAGAATTCGGAAATATGAACTAATCCTTCGATTCCTTCCTCCAGTTCAATAAATGCACCAAAGTCAGCCAGCTTGGTAACTTTTCCTTTTACGATATCTCCCACATGATACTTTTCCTCGAAATGAACCCACGGATCCTCGGTAAAATGTTTCAGGGAGAGATTGATCTTTTGGTTCTCTTTATCGAGACGGACCACCTTCAGTCGGATAGTTTCTCCCTTTTTTACATAATCTTTTGGCCGGGTAACATGACCCCAGCTCATGTCGTTCACATGGAGCAACCCATCAAACCCTCCCAGATCGATAAATGCCCCAAAGGAAGTAAAGCTTTTTACAACTCCTTCCACTTCATCTCCAATCTGAGTTTTTTCAAAAAATTCTGCCTTTCGCTGAGCAATGTCCTTCTCCATCCAGGCACGCCGGGAGAGCACAATGTTTACTCGTTTCTCATTGTACAACCGCTCAATGAGAAACTTCGATTCGAGGCCAACGTACTGTTCTGGGTTTTCCACCCGCTGAATATCGATTTTGGAAATGGGATTAAACCCCAAGATACCGTACCCAATATCTATCTCAAATCCACCTTTTATCGCTTTTGCTACTTTTCCTTCGATAGGAGTATGCTCCTGGAACGCATTCCGAAGTTTCTTCCAGAACAGTTTTTCATCCGCCCGCTGTTTGGAAACAATCACTTCTCCTGCCCGGTTCTCTTTCTTCAAGAGTACAACCTGAACCACATCTCCCACTTTGGGAGGGGCTATAAATTCAGAAAGAGGTACTTTTCCCTCAGACTTATACCCAACATCCAGAAACGCATGTTCCGGACTTATCTCCACTACCTTACCTTCTACAAGCCGCCCCTCTTCCAGCTCGTCCAGGTTTTTTAAATAATGTTCCTGCAGCTCTTCTTGAAGACTGTTTTGTACGGGGGTTTCACGTGTTTTTTGTTCATTATCCGTCATAACTACCATATTACTCCTGCTGATGTTCCGCCTCTGTGGAATGATTGCCACTACTTTCTCACAAACTTGTTCTATCGTCAAGTCCGACGTATCCAGATAGAAAGCCCCTTCTGCAATCATAAGCGCCCCTTCGTGCTTCTCTCTATCCCGGGTATCCCGTTCCGCAATGCTTTCCTTCAGCTCTTCAAGGCTTAATCCACTGGTACCCTGTAATAGTCTCCGTTTGGCCCGGGTTTCGATCGAGGCGTCTAGATACACTTTAACGGCTGCATCGGGAAACACTACGGTGCTTATATCTCGTCCCTCCACAACAATGTCACGCCCCTCTGCTATTTTTCGAAGACACTCGTTCACCCGGTGACGGATAGGGATACTCGCAGAGAATTGGGAAACGTACCTGTCCACCTCATCGGTGTGCAGCTCAGAATCCCGCTCCTCTCCGTCTACCAGTAGACGCCCATTCTTTAGATCAAACTCGGTCTCTTGAGCAATTCGAATCGCCTCTGTTTCCTGCTCAGGAATAACTCCCTGCCGAAGAGCTTTCCACGTAATCGCCCGGTAAAAATTCCCTGAGTTCAGGTACTGAAATCCGCACCGTTCCGCCACACATTTTGAAATAGTACTTTTCCCAGCTCCTGCAGGGCCATCTATTGCAATTACCATGGAATGCTCCTTCTTTTCTTTAATTCCTATCTGGAAGAGTCCTTCTTTTTAAAGCTCCTGACTTCTTTCTCTGTAAGATACCGGAACCTCCCCGCTTCTATCCCTTTTAAAACCACGGATCCGATACGTATTCTATGAATCCGTCTGGGGTACAATCCTCGGGAACTGAATACGTTACGGATCTCCCTGTTTTTCCCTTCGATAAGAACCAGATGAACTCGCTTAGGACTTTTTACCGTGTACGATTGAAGCCGGTAAATTTCTCCTTCTACATAAATTCCTTTTTTATATTCTTCCAGGAATTCCAGGGGAATTTCTTTCTTGGTCTCTACAATGTATTCTTTTTCGATTTCAGAACTCGGATGAGAAACGATCCGGGCAAACTCGCCATCGTTGGTAAAAAAAATCAATCCAGAAGAGAGAAAGTCCAGTCTGCCCACCGGGTACAATCGCGATTTCAGGTAGGGACGTATTAAATCTAAGGCAATCGGCCTTCCTTCAGGATCGTACGTGGTACTAAGATACCGGGGAGGTTTATGGAGAGCAATATATATAAACTGTTTTACAGGATAGATCCTTCGATTCCGGTACTGTACTATATCCTCCGGTCCTACCTTTATCCCCATCTCCCGAACCACGGTCCCATTTACTCGAATCAATCCGTCCCGAATGTACTCCTCGCATTTTCTTCGAGAAGCCAATCCCGAACGGGAAAGAAACACCTGTAAGCGGAGTTTTCCATCTTTACTCGTATTAAATAGTTCTACTTGACGTTGTTTTCGATCCTTCTTTCTATGTAATTCAGCCATGTAATTCGAATCTCTCCTTTTCGTTTTCATCCAACCTGGGAAGATCCGCAATGCTTTTTAGTCGAAAGAGTTTGAGAAACTCTTTCGTGGTACCGTACTGTACGGGTTTTCCCGGGGCATCTTTCTTTCCTACTTCGCGGATCAGGTTTTTCGATAGGAGCAGCCGTATCATATTATCCGAGGAAACCCCACGGATACTTTCGATCTCTCCCCGGGTAATCGGTTGTGAGTAGGCTATAATGGAAAGTGTCTCCAGCGCTGCCCGGCTAAGTTTCCCCTCCTGCTTTTTCCCATACCGTTCTTTTAACAAATCCCACAGTTCTCGTTTTGGGGAAAAAAGGAATCCTCCCCCTAATTCGATCAATTCTATTCCATGTTCGGGCGAAGTATACTTTTCTCGTAAACCGATTAGTACCCGGGAAACCACTTCCTTCGATAAACCGGATATACGGCAGAGGGACTGTTCATCGATAGGCTCTGCTTCGAGGAATAGGACTGCCTCGATCAGAGCCGTTTCCTTATCCAGCGTCACTCCCTCTCTCCTATTCCGCAGCAACGATTCGAATGTCTCCGAACATTCGATTCTGAAAAATGCGGATTTTCTTCATTTTTACCATTTCCAGCACCGCCAGAAAAGCGCATACGATATCCATCACCGAATCAGGTCTTACAATAAGTTCGGTAAAGAGGAATTCCTTGCGGGTTTCCATCAACTCGTAGAGGAGTGTTACCTTTTCGTTTATGGATACCTCTTCGTAGAGGTCCAGGATATGTTCAGACGTCAGGGAAGAGACGATCGTGGAGAATGTTTTTAATAGATCCCATACATCGATCCGTTCCCAGAGATTCTCTTCCGAAAACGGAAGGATTCGTTGTTTATCCTTCCGTTCAACAAGCCATTCTGTTTCCGTCCCTCGCTGATGGATAAGCTCAGAAAGCTTCTTTATCTTTTGATACTCGATCAGTTTCTCTACCAGTTCTTTTCGAGGATCCTCAAACTCATCGTTAAAATCCACTTCCACAGGAAGAAGCATCCGGGATTTTACATAGAGAAGGGTCGCGGCCATTACATAAAATTCAGTAATATTTTCAAGATCCACCCGTTCTACATACTGCAGGTATTCCAGATATTGCTCGGTGATTTGAGAAATGGGAATATCGTATATATTAATCTCGTTCTTTTTTATCAAGAACAGCAGAAGATCCAAGGGACCTTCAAATCCGCCG
>Ga0116192_1003024_pt1 | contig 10737 bp, 7 predicted proteins | sample AD_UKC113_MetaG_FD_89876 | JGI IMG/M metagenome (GOLD analysis project Ga0116192, IMG submission 89876) | Active sludge microbial communities of municipal wastewater-treating anaerobic digesters from Hong Kong - AD_UKC113_MetaG | ecosystem: Engineered > Bioreactor > Anaerobic > Digestate | place...
ATGAACTATATTTTAGAATATAACCAGTTTAGGAAGAGAGTCACTCGTCATACACGTCTTTTAAAAGACATGGGAAAGTACCGTAAATTTAACGGAGACAGATATAGAAATGAATTACTTCCTAAATTTGTACATTTGAATAGAAGATGGGGACATTTGAAATTACCTGAATGGTTTGAGAAAGTACAGCAAATGGATGACATGTTTTATATGTACGTTTTTTCTGGTGAAATAGCACAACCTGACATCAGAGAATTATGGAGAGATTTGACAGGAAGACCTGATTCTAAATTAGCTCATGTATTAAATCCTAAAATATATTAAAATGAAAAAGAAAGTTGTCAGTTTTTGGAGGTCATTAGTTACTGCAGAAGGAGAAATTTCCATCAAGAGATTTGCGTCACTTATTGGATTTTTTTTAATCTGTATTACTTTTTGTATTAATATATTTGTTGATATAAGATTAAAGGACTTTATATGGGATGGTATGTTATGGATTGTATTAGGTGGAATGAGTTTAACTGTTGCTGAGAAATTTAATTATAGAGGAGGTAGAAGATCACAGAGAATAAATGATATATCTCCTTTGGGTGGAATGTCAGATGATTCAGAAGAATGTGAACCTACTCCAACAGGCAGTGATGTTGTTGTTCAAGTGAAACCGAGTCATGTTAGGAAAGTAAAAAAGAAAGGTAGAAACACACCAGATGAAAATTTAGATCAATCAGTAAATAATAATGAATCTGAAGAAATAAATGACATATAAGCCATCTATAAATAATAAAAATCAAAAATTTTTAACATTAATGAAATCTTCAAACATAAGTAAAAAGGTTAACAATAAAAAGAAAACCAAAGTTCCTGTAGGTAAGGATAAACCTTGCAAATGTCATACTGTTGATGCAGATGATAAAGATGAAGCTGTTGACGAAACGACTATTTTAAGTTTCAAACAATTTCTAAATGAATCTGATGAATTTCAAGATAAGTATATGAATCATGATTTTGTTCCTGGTCAAGATGAAGAGGAAGAAGATGATGACGATACTAGAATGCATACTGATGAAGAATTGGAAGCTGCGCATAACGGCGAAACACACGATGATGTTGCTGGTTCAGAAGGTGATGATGAAATGAATTCAGAAGTAAATAATTGGAATACTGCCGTTGAAGATGAAGATGAGAGAGAGCCGGCAATGAGTCAAATTTCAAAGCCGAGAGGAGTTTCTAAAGCAGAAAAATTGAATAACGAATTGATGAGTGTTAATGCAGAAATCGGTCGTTTATTAGATTCTTATAAATCACATGGTGATGTTCAACAATATAAGACCGAAGCAGGTCCATTGTTAGCAAAGAGACATGAAATTCAAGCTAAATTAGACGCGATGTTTGATGTTGGTTTGGAAGATGATGAAAACGATTTGGAAATGGCAGATACAACATCTGACGATCCTTACGTATTTTAATTTGTCGCAACACTACCTTAGAATAAAAGTTGGGGAGACACAGTCTCCCCTTCCTTATTTTAATGGCTTAAATCCCAATTCGAGAATTTCTTCTTTAGTCAATCTCTTATAATTCTCAATAATATGAGTCTCACATTTGATATAACCCGGGATTTTATTTCTTTTAGGCCGCCATCGGAACAGCCTCAGGATCCACATCATATAAATATGACTCTATTTTTGCTTTCACCTCATCGAAATCATATTTTATTTTGATCTCGCCCATCTCAAAGACCACTAACATCTGATCAATTAATTTTTCAAATTCTTCAGGTGACATTCCATTAGAAGAAATAGTAATTAGTTTACCATCATCTTCAACGGTTTTCAACCAGCCTGATTTAGAAGATTTCGATTTATCTGTTTTTGGATTTTTCTGAACATTAACTTCAACGTCATTAATTACAGCCAAACAACATTTAATCGCAAACCTCAAAGTATCACGATTAAATTTCTGCAACAATCCGCCACCTGATCCAAACACTAAATTCTCAGCTGCAAATCCATTCTCCAATACAGCTTTTAAAATTCTGTCGAGTTCTTTATAATCAATACCGTCACCTTGTATGATACGAATTTGTGTAGGCAATACTTTATATCCTTTAGTATTTACAGTGTAGCCAAATTCCTCAGAAAGGATTTGAAGTAATTTAACGTTCACTTCAACTGGATCGCCTGAATCTGGACGCATTACTACACGACCGTCACGACGCATGATCTGAACTTTGTACTTCGCTAGTTTTTTAGCAAAGTCAAATACATCATAACTATCTGCTACCATCGAAACGATTGAATTAGGATAAGCATTCAACATTTGCTCGATATATTTGTATTCGCCTTCACCCATACCGAATGGAGTAGCTGTGCTGTGTTCAGATGCAGATACTGAAAATCCATACATTTTGAAATCTGATTCTTTCTTAGCATGTATATTGTAATACATGTTAGCAAAGATAATGCCTCTCATTGTATCTGTACCCATGAAATTTGTTAAGTGGGCCATTCCGCCTAAACCTGCTGTTTCTTCTGAAGAAACTCCACGATATCCAAAATCATGTAAAGCGAAATTTAATGCATCTAATGTATCGCAGGATTTTTCCATATATCCTTTGATAAGTTTTTTGCAATAGAATGAATTTGTTGCGATGGTTACTGTGTACCAAACTTTCATGAGTAAAGTTTCCAGGAAATTTGTTAACCATGGAAAATCTGGGTCAAGATTTTCAATTACGAGCAAGGCTGTACCGCAATCAGTGAGAGTGCCTTCAGGTAAGGCTTTAATACGAATCGGAAGAACTCCACCATAACGATTGTAAAGATCAGTCCATCCTTTTTTGTTGAAATACTTGCTGCCGAAATGTTGTTTAGCAAAATTTTCAGCAATTTTAATATCTTTACGTGTAAAGGCTTTGCCTTCTAACATTTTAAGATATGGTTGTAATCCGAAAAATATCGATTTTGTAAAGGCTCCGCCTTTACGTGCTTCCATGTAAGAAACGATTTTGGACGTTCCGGCCATGTATTGTTTCCAGTGTGTTAGTTTATACGAATCTGATCTGAGAAGCAGATTGTTTTCGTATGAACTAAATAGATTAGTTCGCATAACGTTTATTTTAATTTTTATTAGATAACTCAAACATTATTAATAATTCCAACCATTCTGTTTCAGGATCAAATCCTGCTTTATCGTCAATGATAACATTAACATAAAATTTAGAATCAAAATCGGCATAATCAGTTGAAGGAACTTCAGGATTCGAATTAATGTGTTCGAAATTTATTCCGAGATTTGCAAATTCTTTTTGATACTTCAAATTATTTTCAGGAGAACTTGAACTCCATAAAATAAGACAAACATCTTCTCTTTTAGATAAATGTCTGAGAACGGTTTGACAATAATCGTAATAGACAGTAGATCTTTCTTTGCTCCATGTAGGCTTCATCATAGTTTCATGAATATCTACTGCAACATATATTTTATCCCATCCGCGCTTTTTAATCATATTTAGCGCACGCTTAAAAGCTCTTGTTACACTCATGTGTTCATCATAATTTTAAAAACTTAACTAATCTATCGAAAAGATCTTTATGTGCACCCATAATCAATTCGCGATTATTAATTAAATGATGTATATCAAAAAACATTACTTCTTCTAAATCATCACCAGCTTCAGGATTTCCATCTAATAATGTACTCGTAAAGAAAGTGGTAATGATCTTATTTCTTTCATTTCTATATCTCCAATCATTAACTCGTAATGATGCGATATATTGAGGTGGGCTTAATTTTAAATTTTTTCCACACTCTTCTCCAGCTTCACGTAACGCAGCATCTTCAAATGAATCATCAGTCGGGTCTGAAAAACCTCCCGGGAATCTCCATAAAGGTTCACCTGGTTTTCTTCCTAATAATACTTTTGTTCCACCGAAACCTAATATTGCTATATCAACTGTTGCATAAACGGCAGGAAATTGTTCAGCTAATGCTCTTATTTTTCCGTAATAGTATGAAGGTACTGAAAAATGATATTTAGCGTTTTGATTTGCAAAATCTCTCATTGAAGTAGATGAGACTTTAGCATCGAATGGATCAATTTCAATTACTTTACACTTTCCACTGTAATAAGGTATGAAAGAATCTCTGCTACCGAATATTGCAAATTGACAAACTTCATCATGTTTTTGTTGGAAATTTAAAACATATTCGTATAATGCTTCATCTAAACATTTAGACCAATATTGATCAGATGCTCTATCTTTAACAACTACAAAGCCTTGAAATTTATCAAATAATCCATGTTTAATTATTTCTGAACGAAGTAAACATATACGTTCTTCTGTTGTAAAAGGGTTTCTAAATGTTGTTGCTGTTTGATGTTCACTTAGTACTATTGCAAAATAATCAGCTGTCTCTAACACTTTGTTAAATAAGTAGATATATCCGTCATGTAAAGTTGGCGCTTGAAATCGACCAACTATAAATCCTATAGTTTTCATTGTTCTGCGAATTTTTTTATTATTTCTTTCATAGTATTATAATCGGATATACCTAATTGATCATCAACTGCTCTGACGAAGTTTGGAGATAAAAAAGAACTCAGGTCATAATCATCAATTGCTACCCATTTTTTAGGTTTGTGGACGTTAATCCAATTTGAGATTTCTTCTGCTCTTGCTTCTTCAAGTTTATCAGCAGTTACTCGTGTATTTAATTTGGTTGTAAATCCAATTATTTCAGGTTTAATAAATTGAGCTTTAAAATATTCTTCCATTTGAGATATGGAAGTTATATTGTTTACTGTCCAGTCGGATGACAATACTATTTTAAAAGGAAAATAATGTTCATGTAAAGCATTTAGAGTATTGATACAATTGTCGTCGAATTTGTCATATAAACCAAAAGAAGTTTCGACTTTAGGTGGATTTAATTGTAAGCTTGGTATCATCACACCATCTATATCTAAAATGAGAACATTCATGGTTTCTATTAGGTATTGAGTTTTACTTTTATATTATACCAATTTTTATTTTAGAGTTAGCTTGTTTCTGACAAAATGATCTGACGCACAAGATGCAATAGGACTATCAGGCTTAGTTTCTGCATAGAATCCAAATGATTGTGCATATCCTTTAGCTGCATCATGTAATATATTAGAACCATGTTGTTGATCAGGATTAACGTCTAAGTGTATTTCTGCTTCGAAGTTACAATTTTCTCTGATCCATTGTCCAAGCTCGACTGTTAGTTCAACTTCTTTCCATAAGCGATCGAACATACTTAATTTGCCTTCTCCATGAATCATCATTTTTCTCATGATGAGGTGAGTTCCGCTATTGCCGAAAGTAAATGCAATGACAGTACCGTATGACACAGACCACCTTCCTTTTTTTGGATGAAATTTAGAATCGGTACCAATAGCAATTCTCATTTTATTTCCGGCTACTTGAGCTCTGTGAGAACTTAGAAGTTCTAAAATGTATTCTTTAAGGTCTTTGATTTTAGTTTTATCAATTTTCTTAAATCTTTTGTGTATTTCAATTGTAGATTCTAACTGTTTCATATAAGATATTATAGTTATAATATACTAACGGTTTACTTAAATAAATAATCGAAAGAACATAGGGTAGTATATAATGGCAGAGAACACAACAATCCAAGACAATTTAAACTCAATAAAAAAGGAGACTAATTCAAGTTTATCATCTATTATTGGAGTAAATTCAAGAAATTTCGAAAGCTTTTTTAATGTCTTAAGCAAATATTTAACTCTCGTTAATTTTAACGAAGAGAGTGTCGCTATGTCAATGAATGATTTGATCTTACAAACTTCTTTGAGATCAAATGGAACAGTTGTAGTAGCTCAGGTTGATCAAGACCCTGTTATTACATTAGATAATACAGGTCAAATAAGTTCTCTTAATTTAGTAACAGGAATCGCGACGATTGATAAAGCTAGACTGCAACCATATTCTTCTTTAAATGTGGCTGGTCTTCCAGGTGAATTTGTTTATGCAGAAGATGGTCCAGACGGAGAAAATCTTTATTATTATAATTCGGTTAATGGATGGACTGCAGTAGGTTCAGATAGTGTAATTTCTTATTATTCAGCAGACAATGGAATCACCATTGATAGTACTGTCATTAAATTAGGTGGTGATCTTATTGAAAACACTACAATCACTTTAGATTCCGGATATACTTTAATTATCGGAAATATAGGAACAGGTGCAGGTGTATCTTTTAATCAAGGTGAAATTGGAATTCAAGCCGCTTCTCTTTCAGGAGATGTTTCAATGTTGACTGTTAAACCTGATCAATTGACATTATCAAGATCAATGTCAACTCAGAACATTAAGATTGACTTTACTCCAATCGCATTAAGACCTGCAATGACATTAGATGCAAATAGAGGTAAACTTAGTTTAATTTCATCAATCGATTCAAATGTATTCGCTGTTGCTAAAATGACTAGCATGTTTTTACAGTTAGCATCGGGGATTGATTCTTATGAAGACTTACCATTAGCAGATATAGACGGTTCTTTATATTATTCTAATTCAGATGACTCTTTTAGAGGTCGTGCCAATGGAACATGGAAAAATTTTATAATGGAAGGAGACTTAGACGTTGTTCCTTATAACTTTAGAAACGGTTTAACTTTAGCAGGTAATGATGTCATTTTAGGTGGAGTATTAACTGAAGATGTTCAAGTAGGCGATTATAATGCAGGTTCATATTTGAATTTATTAGCGAACGGAGGGCCGACATTAGGTTATAACGACGGAGAAAATCATCAAATTGATATCGATGGCGTTCATTTTAGATTCAGTGTAGATGGAACAAATAAATTTTCTGTTAGAAGTGATACAGGTCAAGTTAATGTCGCCCAATTATCTGGTTCAGGTACAAGATTCGTTACGGTATTAGATGACGGTACACTATCAGCAGTTCCTAGTTTTTCGGCGATTTCTATTCCTGCTAATCAAATAGCTTATGGAACAGGTAGTGGTATAACAAGTGATTCTTCTTTCACTAAAAATAGTAATATAGTTTCTTTAACTGGTATTAATCATGCAATAACTGTTGGTACTTCTGGAAGTGGTTTTGCTATCATAGGTACTGCTGCTGGCCATGGTATGATGGGAATTTATAATAGTTTCGGTCAACCTAGATTAACAGTAGGTGCCACAACAGGATATGTCGGTATTAATCAGCCTTCTCCATTATACATTTTAGACGTTGTAGGAAACACTAGATTTTTAGGTGATATGTTGATTGACGATAATGGATCAGGGGTTAATGGTGGTTCTTATAATTTAATTTTTAAAGGTCAAGCACAAACAGGTGTTTATCAAACAGCTTCTATCGGTTTAGATTCCTTGACTAATAATAATGAAAGATTATTAATAACAGTAGGTGCGAATATATTATATGTTTCTCAATATGGAATTGAAGTAACTGGCGGACAATTTGCAACGTCTAATGCTTCAGGTATGTCATTATATGCTCAGTCTTCAACGAATGGTTTCAAAATGTATAATAACACATCTCAAACTTCAGGTTACACATTAGAAGTTAAAAATAATTCTACTTCATTATTAAGATTAGCTTATGATGGTAGCTTATCTTTGACTTCATTATTTTCTGGAGGAACTCCTCCTACTCCAACAGGTGCAACTAAAATGGTAGTAGCTGATGCGTTAGGAAAATTAACATTAGCAACTTTACCTGCACTTCCTAATAATCAAGTTGCTTATGGTAATGGTACTGGTTTGTCTAGCAGTTCTAATTTAACTTTTAATGGAAATTTACTATTCGTTGGAGTAAATACTCTTTTACAAGGAACAGTTCAATTGAATAACGAATTAAAACCTAATGGAAATGCTGGTACTTCAGGTCAGGTTTTAACTTCTCAAGGTACAGGTGTAGCTCCGATTTGGACAACACCAACTTCAGGTATTAACCTTCCAACAAATCAAATAGCATTTGGAACAGGAGCAGTAGGTCTTTCTAGTAGCCCAAGTCTTACATTTAATGGAACAACTTTCAGTGTTAATGTTGCATCGTTCTTCCAAGGTAATATTGTTTTCAACGGTGAAATAAAACCAAATAACGTATCAGGTCTTTCTGGTCAAGTTTTAACTTCTCAAGGAGCAGGTTTCTCTCCGATTTGGACAGCACCTTCATTTTCAATCGCAATTCCTACTGGAGAAATTGGATTCGGTAGTGGTTCAAACATTACAAGTAGTGCGAATTTAACATATTCTAATAGTAACATTAGATCATTAGCTGACACCGGTAAAATTACGATTCAAGCAACTTCTTCAGGTTTAGTTGAAATAGGAACTAATGTTGGTCATGGATATATTCTATCAAAAAGTTCTACTGGAACATCAACATTCGTACATAATTCTGTAACAGGATTTACAGGTATTAATAAAGCTACCCCTACTGTTGAATTAGATGTTAATGGTTTTACTAAAATTACCGGAAAAACAACTTCTGATACTGCTCCATTAAGTAGCGAATTATTAAATTCTTCTGGATGGACATCAGGTGGATGGACAGGTTCTTTTGGAGCCGGTTGGACACATTCAACTGGAAATACTTCAGCACTAACTAATACGTTAGCAGCTGTTCCGGGATCAATTTATTCTATAAGTATAACTGTTTCCGGTAGAACTACTGGAGGTATTTCTTCTAATGGAATTACTTTTGGTGGTGTTCAAGTAATGGATACTACTTTTATTACGAATACTACTAAAACTTACATTGTTTATGCAACAACAACTGCAGGTTTATCAATAACTTCTCAGAGTGCATTTAATGGAACCGTCGTAATTTCAATTAAATCATATATTTCTTCTAATGCTGTTTCAAGTTGGGCTAGTAGTGATGATACGAATAGATTAGAATTAAGAATAAATGCTAGTGATAATATTTTCTTTGGAATAAATTCAGGTAAATATAATTCAACTGGTGTAGGAAATACACATTTTGGTTCAAATACTGGAACTTTATCAATTGGCAATTCTTATAATACTTTAATAGGATATAATGCAGGTTTAAATAATCGAGCAAACGGTAGTACTTTTATTGGAGCAAATGCAGGATATAATTCAACTACTCCTACATCAAACACTTTTATTGGATATAATTCAGGTACACTTAGTGTTCTAGGGTCTGATAATATTCTTATAGGATATAATTCAGCTGCATCTATGACAGGTTATATTAGCAATATTTACATTGGTAATAATACAGGAAATGCAAATAATACGTCGTTTAATGTATACTTAGGACATAATACTGGTCAAAATGATACTACTGGTACAAATAATAATGTCCATATAGGTTATAATGCAGGCAAATTTTCAACCGGAGCAGGAAATGTAATTATGGGTTATAATTCAGGTCCTTCAAGTATAAGTGCGGCATCTCAAAGTGTTTTAATCGGATATGGTGTTGCAGCAGGAACTAATTCTAATAGTGTAACCATTGGTTATAATGCAGGTAATGCGACAGTCGATGATAGTATTTTAATTGGTCACAATGCTGGATCAAATGGTCTTAAAACAAGAAGTGTTCTTATAGGTAAGAATGCAGGTTTTGCTTCAACAATTTTAGATAGTGTAGTTATAGGTGATAATTCTGCAGTATCGTCTACTATTACTGTTCAAAATATGGTTATTATTGGTGGTAATACTACAGCCGGAACTGAATCAACATCATTAGGCTATGGTACTCACTCAGCAAACTATAGTGTTGCAATTGGTAATTTTTCTGGATCTGGACAAGATTATACTGTTGCAATTGGCGCAGGAGCCGGTGGTTTATCTGGTGGTGGAAGTGGAAGTGTTTATATCGGATATTATGCAGGTCAACAATTAAACGGAGGTAATAATGTAATTATCGGTAAAGAAGCAGGTAGATATTTGTCTGATGGAATAACTGATTGGACAAACGGCAGTAATTCTATTTTTATTGGAAATGGAATTTTAGGTTTTAATAATCTTCAAACAAATGAAATCGTAATTGGTCATGGTAATACAAGTTTAGGTTCTAATACGACATTAATTGGTACTTCGTCAACAACATTAACTAAAATTTGGGGGAGTTTACATTTTACTGGAACATTATTACCTAATGGTTCTGCTGGAACATCAGGACAAGTATTAACTTCTCAAGGATCAAGTTCAGCACCGATTTGGACAAATGTCACGACGACTAACTCTTGGAATTTAACAGGAAATGCCGGTACAACTGCAGGAACTAATTTTATCGGTACAACAGATACTGCCAGTTTAGTATTTAAAGTTAATAATCAGTATGCAGGTTCTATTAGTTTTTCACTTAATAGTACATCGATTGGATTAGGAGCATTACCTTTGTCAGAAACAGGTGGTTCTAACACAGCTTTTGGTAAAAATGCATTATCTTCAACATCAGGTGGTACTGGAAATACTGCAATGGGTAATTCTGCATTAAGTGCAAATATTTCAGGTAACTTTAGTAGTGCATTTGGTAATGGTGCATTATCTGCAACAACCGGAAGTTCAAATACTGCAATAGGTACATCATCAGGTAGTTTAAATACATCAGGAACATTTAACGTATTTATCGGAATTCAAGCAAATGCGAATTCTGCAACCGCATCAGGCCAATTATCTATTCAAAATATTATTTATGGAACAGGTAATACTGCAACTGGTTCAAATATTTCAACCGGAA
>Ga0116192_1003028_pt1 | contig 10730 bp, 7 predicted proteins | sample AD_UKC113_MetaG_FD_89876 | JGI IMG/M metagenome (GOLD analysis project Ga0116192, IMG submission 89876) | Active sludge microbial communities of municipal wastewater-treating anaerobic digesters from Hong Kong - AD_UKC113_MetaG | ecosystem: Engineered > Bioreactor > Anaerobic > Digestate | place...
ATATCTACCCGGCCCATTCGGCGGGGTCCGGCGCGGGCCGCCCTCAGGGTGGAGAGCATGCGCATGCCGGATCGGGGACCTGTGCGCGAGCCCATTGTAGATGTGCTGGAGGGAAAAAACGACATAATGGTCATAGCCGAACTGCCGGGAGTCTCAGAGGAGGAGCTGAAGATCAATCTGGAGCAGTCCGAACTGCATATCTGCGCAGGTCGCTTCTCCAAGAGGATAGCCCTGCCCCGTGCCGCCAAAGGCATTCTGGAGAAAAGCTACAAAAACGGAATACTGCAGGTCAAGCTCTCTCTGGATACCTGATATCTTTCAACAGATCTGATGCGGGTCGTATACTCAGATCATTGACAAGACATCCTGAGTATCATCAATTCTTTGATCATCCAGATGTGATCGACGAGTCCTTCAGCCATTGCGGGAGTTCTCTGCATCCATCTCCTTTTGTCTTGATTGACCTCTACCCGGAGTGACTTATGGGGCTTGACGAAATTATACCAGGCTTGGAAGAAGTCCATAGCATGCGTATGCCTTTCCAGGATCTTGCTGCAATTCATGCTTTTGCGCACGAATCTTGCCAAAGAATTGCTAATCGTGAGATTTATCCGCTCAATGTAGGCGGTATTGATCTTTCCACCGCAATCGGCACCAAGCAATCTCATTACTTCCGGCGTTCGAAGTCGGAGCTGCAGTCGTTTGCGTCCTGCTGCCACCCCAAATTCTCATAGTTCTTTAAAATGCAGGAATAGGCGCTAGCATCCGAGTCGAAGTCCCCTATGGCCTCCCAGTGCAGGAATATCCAGGGATAGCTCGCCCCGGTCATATTGAGGCACGCAATCCGGCAGCTCTCCATGTAGACGTTCCTCCGGAATTGAGCGCCGAAAAGGCGGGCCTCCCTGCTGAACCGGGATCTGCTGAAGTCCACCGGCCCCTCGAAATTCGTGCCGCTGAAATCGGCGTCTTCTGCGAAATGAGAGCCGCTGAAGTCCGCAAATCCCAGGAACGCCGCCCCCAGGAAACCGACTGTGCCGTTGTATACGGAGTCGTTGAAGCTCGACTCCACCCCGAACTGCGTGCCGGAGAAGTCGACAGGGCCCTCGTAGGTGCAGCTATTCAGCTCCGCTACCTCATTGAATACTGCTTTATCGAAAGAGGCCGAGCCGTTGAATCTTGCACCATTGAAGCTGGCCGTGCTCGCAAAGCTGGCAGAGTCAAATGCCGCCGACCGGTTGAACTCGGTTCTCACGAAGAAGACGGGAGCTGAAAATCGCGCTTCGCTAAAGGAGATCTCCTCAAACAGCGTCTGGTTGAACGAAGCAAAATCACCGAACGCAGCCCTCAAAAAACCGGCCCCTTTGAAGAACTGGGCGCCGTCGAAGAGTACTACAGACCCAAATTGAGTTGAATTGAAATCGGCATTGTCGAGCAACCTGGATCCCTCGAAGCTGGTCGGCCCTATGAACTTCGCTCCGCTCATAGAAACCTTCCCCAAGAAGTCGGTGAGATAGAATATGGCATAATCACCGAATTGAGTGTCCGTGAATATCGCAGGCCCCCGGATCTGGGACCAGGAGAGGTCCGCCGCTCCTTTGAATTGGGATTTGCTGAAATCAGTCGCCCCGTCAAACCTGCACCCTTCAAAGGAGGCCTCCTGCCTGAATTCGCAGTTTTTAAATGATACATTGCGCGCGAAGATTGTATTTTCGAAGCGTACCGATCTTTGGAATAATGCATTGCTGAGATCGACATCTCCGTCGATCCATGAATTCTTGATGGAGATGGATGAGTTGGCAATCCTGGGAGAGTCGGATGGCTGGACCTTCACTTCAAATGGAATGCGCAGGATCTGCTTTGCAGACAGGGCCAGCCGATCGGAGCTTAAATTCCCGGACACTATGATATGGTCGTATGCGATGGACTCGCCCAGCTTCATCTTGACCATGATCACATCCGCCGGCACAACCTGCATAGATTGAGCTGCAGCATTCTCGGATGCTGCCATGAAAAGAGCCATTGCGGCCAGTATGATAGCCAGTCCAGTAGTCCGGTGCACAACATTCATTACACCTCCAAGCATATATTGTTTTTTCCTGCAGAGAATTGATTCCAAGTACCCTCACCGAAAGACCTATTACCATTAGCCGCCAAAACAAAAAGTATCCAGCGCCGCTAAATCTGGTGCAGGGGTTGTGAGGGAGATTCGGATATGGCGGAAAAAAGCGGCAAATTCAACAGGACCAGGTCCGGAATACCCGGATTTGATGAACTGATTGACGGGGGCTTTCATGTGGGTACGGTCAACACCGTCACTGGATCGTCCGGTACAGGCAAAACGGTCTTTGCCAGCCAGTTCATATATTACGGTCTGAAGATGGGTGAGAGGGGCATGATCATCACACCCTCGGAGAGCGCGGAGTACCTGAGGAGGGAGATGATGTCCTCCTTCGGCTGGGACTTCTCGGCTATGGAGAGAGATGGAAGGCTGTCCATTGTGGATGTGACAGATCCGATTCTGCGCCTGCAGAAGAGCATCGATGTCGATCCCATAGACTTCCTTATAAACTTTAGAAAGCTTGTGGAGAGAAAGCTGGCAGATTTCAAGCCCGTCCGGCTCTTCATCGACGACCTGACCGCCTTCTTCATGGCTGTGGAAAAGCCCTTCCAGCTCCGCTCCCTTACCGACGACCTCTTCGGCACCATTCGCAGCAGCGGCACCACCTCTGTGGTGACTATAGGCACGGCCTTCGGCACCAACCAGTTCCTGGAGTACGGGGCTGACTCGGCCACCATACTCAGCCGGGACCGAATCGGCAACAATCTCATCCGCTCCATTTACATCATGAAGATGAGAGGATCGAAGATCGCAAACAGCATCCGGGTTCTGGACATCTCAGATGAGGGGATGTCCGTATCATCCCTCTCCCCCTATCCATGAGACAAAAATTTCAGGTGTTATTTCAGGTGTTCTAAATGATGGAAAGATGGATCGTCCTGGCGGCGGAGGAGGCTGGCCCTGCCTCCAACAAGATGGGCGGCATCTGGAATGTGGTGGATGCCGAAGCAGTGACACTGGCCCGGCTGGCGGCCAGGGGCAGGATCGAGAGCGGCCTGCATATACTGGTGGCAGGCCCCAATTATCCGGCCTCCGGATCGGATTGGAACACAGGCAAGAACCGGGTTACAGACCTCAGAGGCTTGGAGGCTCTGCAGCCGGGTGAGGAGCTGAAGGGCGTTCTGTCCAGCCTCAATGCCTCCGGAATTGAAGCAGCAACTGCCCAGCGGACTGTGGATGGCGTGCCCATCGCCTATGTTCTCTTCAATACCGATTACTACGAGTCCCATATGGTGCGCTGGAAGGGCCAGGAGATGACCAGGAGCAATGCCATCAAGACGGAGGCCTTCGACCTGCTGGGCCTGGACTCCATGAACTACGAGAGGGCGCACTACGGCCGGGAGTACACTCACTATCTCAATCTATCCTACGCGGTCTCTGAGTTTGTGCGGCTTATTGCCCTCTCGCATGAGGAGATGGCAAGGAAGTACACAGACAAAGCGGTCTCGGATTTCGCCAGGGCGGTGATGCCCAAGGTCAGAGTCTCACTGCACTGCCATGAGTTCGGGGTATTCTATGCAGCTGCCAGGCTTAAGAAGCTGGGTGTGGCCGTCCGCTCCGCCTGCACCCTGCACGCCACAGTGCCTGGCAGAACAGCCGGCTACAAGTCCCTGCAGAAGATAGCCAGCAACGACTCGCGGGTGGAGCCGGGCACTCCCGCCGGATTTGCCGCACTGGAGGCGCTGGCCCGCTATGCCGATGTCGTAACCTTCGTGGGTGATTCGACAATGAAGGAGGCCATGCTCTTTTACAGGATGAAGGGCATAGTCATCAGGAACGGTATAGAGGTGAATGCTGAGGATATCGACTGGGAGAAGAAGGACCGCTGCCGGGCGAAGATCCAGCAGTTTCTGGCCGACAATCTCTACAGGTACTGCGACGGCAAGTGCGTAAAGCAGGAGAGCATCATACCTGTCTTCACCATCTCCAGGATAGAGATCGAAAATAAGGGATACCCCCAGCTTCTCGATGCCCTCATGCTACAGGACCGCTTGCTGCGGTACAGGTTGACGGGGCAGAGGCATGCAGAGGATAGCCGGGTGGTCTGCTTCCTCATTGCAGCGCACGGCCCTAAAGACAAAAGCAAGCTCCCAGAGGGCTTTCCTATCAACCTCCCCCCAGAGGTTTTGGTGGGGGATGAGATCCGCCTGGAGAATATGATTAAGGAGAGAAGTCTGGATGAGAGCGAGCTGATCTCGGGAAGGAGGATGGTGGCGGCCATGCTCTATCCACAGTGGGTCGGCCCAGATGACGGGGGCCTGGGAATGACTGCAGACGAGATCATGGCTGGCTGCGTGGCCGGCATATTCCCCTCCCAGTACGAGCCATTCCTGCTCACCGCCCTGGAAGCCGGGCGGGAGGGGACCCCCTCCATCGTCAGCCGGTCGGCAGGGTTCTCCGATGCCCTGAAGAAGGTCAAGAAGCGGGTCTCCGGCCTGGGTGGCGTGATAGTAGTGGACAACATCGAGGCCTATCCAAATGAGACGGTTCTGGACTATGCCCTGGCACTGGACTACTTCACCTGGACGTACCTCGAAGATGAGGTCAAGTACCGGCTGCTCTGCGAGGAGTCCTTCTCATTAGCCAGGCAGTTCGACTGGGAGGAGCCTGTGCTGGAGTACTACAGGAACCTGGTAGCTTGAACTATGACAGATGGAACGGGTTGACAGATGAAGATCGCCTACTTGAGCCTTGAGTATCCGCCCAGAATATTCGGCGGCCTGGGAGTTTATGCAGATGAGATGTCCAGGGAGCTGGCGAGCATGGGGGAGAGCGTCTCCGTATTTACCATGGGTGCCGGCAACCTCAAGCGTCGGCAGAGGATGAATGGAGTTGACGTATTCCGCTACCGGCCCGTGCCAATAAGGGACGGCCTGGACATATTCCTATCAGACGAGACGCTGGCCTGGGGAGACGGACTGCTCTTCTTCGAGGAGCTCCTGGCCCTAAACCAGCTCTCGGCTGCGGGCATCGTCGATCACGGGCCCTACCAGCTCTGTGTGGCCCACGACTGGCTGGGCCTGTGGGGCGGTATGGCCGTGAAAAGAGAGGGAGTGCCGCTCATCTACCATGTGCACGGCCTGGAGGCGGGCCGCTCGGAGAGGCCCAATCCCCAGATCGTATCCCTGGAGAAGAGGGGCATGCAGGCGGCGGACGGAATCATCACAGTTTCAGAGGCCATGAAGCAGGAGCTGATAGGCCTAGGAGCCGGGGCTGAGAAGATATCAGTCTGCTATCACGGGGTGAATTCAGATTTCTTCGATCCGGCACTGGTGGATCCTTCCGCACTGGATGGCCTGCGGGCCAGGTACGGCATAGCCCCGGGAGAGACGGTCATCCTCTTTGTGGGCCGGCTGGAGCCGGTGAAAGGGGTGAGGGAGCTTTTAGCAGCCATGCCCGCAGTTTTATCCCGCAATCCAAAAGCCAGGCTGCTCATGGTGGGAAGGGGAAGCCTGGAGGGCTTTGTCCGGGAGCGGGCCAGAAGCCTCCCTTCAGGCAAAGTGATCCTGGTAACCGATTTCCTGGATGGGCTGTCCAAGAGGAACCACTATGCTCTGGCGGACCTGTGCGTCTTTCCCAGCCTATATGAGCCCTTCGGCATCGTTGGCCTGGAGGCAGCTGCCATGGGCAGGGCGGCAGTTGTGGGTGCATCCGGAACCTCCGGCCTGCGTGAGATCGTGGAGAGCCCTGCCGCCCCGCGGCCTACAGGAGTTCATGTCAATGCTCGCGATCCAGCCGACATCGCCTGGGGGATCAACTTGGCCCTGGAGGACGAGGAGAGACTGCGGGCCTGGGGAGAGAACGCCCGGCAGAGGGCACTGACTCAGTTTTCCTGGAGGAGGGCGGCTGAGAAGACCCTGGAAATTTATAAGAGTGTGGCAGGACGGGGATCCCGTGATCCGGTCTCCTGAGCCGTATCCACTTGCCCCGTCCTCCGAAAGCTTAATCAATTATCCGGAGAAATAGATGTTAATTTTCCGGAGATTGAACTGCAGCGGCAAGCGATCGCCTATCAGCGCCGCAAGGCGGAAAATAATTCGGAGAAAATATGCGAATTGGAATGTTCTCCTGGGAGAGCTTATACTCGATAAAGGTTGGTGGAGTGGCACCGCATGTGTCAGAGTTATCTGAAGCGCTGGCCAAAAGGGGTCACGAGGTCCACATATTCACCCGCCGAGGCGACTTTGAGTCCTACGACAGGATCAATGGCGTCCACTACCAGAGGGAGGATGTGGAGGCATCCGGCGACATCCTGGTCCAGATGAACCGCATGGGCGACGCCCTTTACGATCGCTTCACAGCCGCGCAGAAGCTCTTTGGCAAGTTCGACATAGTGCACGGCCATGACTGGCACCCCGTGCTATCATTGACCCGCATTAAGCAGGACTACAACCAGCCGTTTCTTATCACCATGCACAGCACTGAGTGGGGCCGCAACGGAAATCACTTCGGCTACGGCATATCCCAGGAGATCTCCCACCGGGAGTGGCTGGGCTGCTACGAGGCATCCCTGGTGATCGTCACCACCCGGTGCATGATGGACGAGCTGATGTGGATATACAGCCTGCCTGAAGAGAAGATCAGGATCATTCCCAACGGCATTGTCAGCGGCAAGCTGAGGCGTGAGCTGGATGCCGGCCGTATCAAGGAGAGGTATGGCATTCACCCCCTGGCTCCACTGGTACTCTTCTGCGGCCGGATGAGTATACAGAAGGGTCCGGACCTGCTGGTGGAGGCTATCCCCCACATCCTGAGAGCCCGGCCCGACGCCCGCTTCATATTCATAGGGGAGGGCGGAATGAGAGGGGAGTGCGAGAGGAGAGCTCGCGAGCTTGGGGTGGCGGATGCCTGCCGCTTCCTGGGCTACGTCCCCAGTGCCGAGAAGCAGGACCTGATCAATGCCTGTGACCTGATGTGCGTGCCCAGCCGAAACGAGCCCTTCGGGGTGGTGGTGCTGGAGGCCTGGGATGCCTGCAAGCCTGTGGTGGCCACGGATGCTGTGAGCATCATCAAGAACTTCGAGGACGGCCTGCTGGCCTACGTCCAGCCGGAGTCCATTGCCTGGTGCATAAACAGGCTGCTCGCCAATCCCGAGGAGATGAAGAAGATCGCCAGAGCCGGATGCTCGAGAATCGATGCCGAGTTCTCCTGGGATCGAATTGCCAAGCGTACGGAGGATGTCTACAAAGAGGTATTGGAGGGCCGCAACCTGGGCTGATCGGATTCTAACCGAAAGGTTCTTGAATAGTGAGCACGAGGGGCTCTGTGCGCCTCGATAGCTTAGCTCGGTATAGCGCGTCCTTGGTAAGGACGAGGTCGCGGGTTCGAATCCCGCCCGAGGCTTAAATTTGCGACCGGAATTCCCATTTTTATTTCGACACCTCCATCCAGGCCCGCAGCACCTCGCCCACAGACCAGGCCTGGGATATGCAGCCTCCTGCCCGTTGCGGCATGTCTCCGTCGAAGAGCTCGGGCAGTGTGCTGATGCCGCTAAAGTTCAGTGTGAGAAGCGGCTTGAGGGCTTCTGTAGCCTTTGAGAGCGTTCTGGCCGACCTGCCCCGCACCGCCAGAAGGGCATCGATGTAGGGCCCAATGAGCCAGGGCCAGGCTGCCCCCTGATGGTAGGCGCTGTCCCTTTCGGCCGGTCCTCCCTCGTAGCGGCCTATGTAGCGGGGGTCGCGGGGTGAGAGCGTTCTCAGTCCGCAGTCTGTGAGAAGCTCCCTCTCCACCACCTTCAGGATTCTCTCTCTCTTCGTCCGGGGCAGCAGGTCCGGGAATTTCAGGGCTATAACCTGATTGGGACGGATGGATGCATCCTCTGGATCTATAACATCATACAGGCACCCCGTCTCGCTGTTCCAGAACCGCTGGTAGCTCCTCCTGACCCTTCCGGCCAGATCTGCCGCCCGGCCAGCCCTTCTTCCGGCGGGTCGGGAGAGCCTCTCGACCTCGATGAGGGCCGAGTACCAGAGGGCATTGATCTCGCAGCATTTGCCGCTGCGCGGCGTGACCGGCCGGCCATCCAGGCGGGCGTCCATCCATGTCTGCGCCGGGCCTGATCTGATGAGGCCGTCAGCCTCCATGCCGAAGTCCTCTCCAGGCCGGCTGTAGCGCTCCACCACCTCCACGAGCCTCGGCCAGATCCGGCGCAGAGTCTGACGGTCACGGGAGTGGTCGTAGTAGCTGGCTGCCGCCTGGACGAACCAGAGGGAGGCGTCGACTGTGTTGTATGAGCCGGCCCCCAGGTCGTTGGGCAGCACTCCATCCCTCATGGTCGAGGCGAGTGTGAGCAGTACATCCCTGGCCTGATCGAGACGACCTGTGCTGAGGAGAAGGCCGGGCAGGGAGATCATGGCGTCGCGCCCCCAGTCATCAAACCAGTGGTATCCGGCGATCAGGGAGCGTCCGGCACCCCTTTTCACGAGGAAGGTGTCTGCCGCCGCGGCCAGTGGGTGATGGGCCTGCAGGCCTGCAAGGCGGTCGATCTCCTTTCTCAGCTCCGCTCTCCAGTCGGGCATGGCCGATCTCCATGTGGAGGCGGCTATGGCAAATGACGCATCCCCCTGCAGGTCGATCTCGAAATATCCCGGAGCCAGCAGGTCCTCCCTCCAGGCCAGGCCCCGCTGATGCTCCTTCTCATACTCGAAGTTGTAGTAGACAGTCTCCCGGGGCGTATAAGCCGCACCATCGGAGTGCAGGCTCAGAAGAGTATCGGAGCGGATGGCTGTCCCCAGCGAGTGCGCCTGCTGGCTGAGAGGCGGCAGTGGCGAGGCGGCATGAAAGCTCCTGCTGTGCACTAATGGCACGAGCCGCATCCTGCCCTTGCCATTTTTGATGCTGTAGCTTATGATTGTGGTGTTCTCCCCGTGGATCATGAAGACCGTCTTTTCCACGGCCATGTCCCCCACCTGGTAGCAGAACCTGGGAAGGGGGTCGAAGGAGAACTGCCGCAGGTATCTGTAGCCCTGGGGGTAGATCGCCCCCGGATACTGGTGATTGGCAAGGGAGGCTCCGCCTATCTCCTCGTCCAGGCTGCTGAGCAGAAGCCTGCGGTCGGACGGCGGCTTATTGGCGGCCACGAGAAGGCCATGGTAGGCGCGGCTGCAACTGCCCACGGCCGTGGCCGAGGCATAGCCGCCAAGGCCATTGGCGACCAGCCACTCCTTTTCTGCGCCCTGCTCGAAGCCCGCGGGGCGCAGTGTGAATGAGGCGGTCATCTCTCTTCCTCCAGGGCTTCCTTCACTGCAGCAATCAGGCTCTTTCGCAGGCCTGCTCCGCTGCCGCCCTGCAGTTTTTCAAATCTCGCTGCCAGCGCTGCGTTCCCCAGGCTTGTCGCAGCCCAGCGGGCAAGATCCCCCTGGCTGCTGTGGTACTTTAGAGAGGCCAGAGGAACCCTCTTCAGAGCATTCATGAGGCCGGCCAGGCTCCAGGCCACCTCTCCCGTGAACCTGTCGATGCCGGTGGCGAAGCGGAAGGGTGCATCCGCCAGGCCGATCCTTCTCTTCAGCCGGAAGTGCAGGTCTGCCAGAATGGAGAGGTAGGTGACTGCGGCATCGTATGGAATGCCGTAAGGAGAGAAGTAGCTGTGCACCTCTCCAGGTCCGCCGCCATGGGTGAATATGTAGTAGAGGTGATCGGAGAGCCCTAAAGTCCTCCATACACGCAGGAGGGCGGGATCGCCGCTCTCCTTGACTGGTGCCTCCAGGCGCTTGCCGTAAATGAAGCAGGCCTGCTGCAGGGCGTTGCCCAGCCAGCAGCTCGTATCCCTCTCCAGGTCCGCCCAGGAGACATAGTTCGGCACGGAGAGCTCCCTCTCTGCTGCGACCTCCCTGGCAATCTGGGAGGGGGTTGCAAAGTGCAGGCCGGGCCGGGCCAGCACCTCATCAGGCAGATGGCGCAGGAATTCGAATATCCCCGTGTCCGCCCATTGGTGTTCACCGAATGTCTCGTAGTCGCAGAAGATGTTTATGCACCGTCCTGGCGTCTTCTCCAGCCAGGAGGCGTATTTGTCGGCGGTGAGGGGATACTCCACCCAGCCACGGGAGGAGAAGCGAAAGCCGATGTCGTCTGTGAGATTGAAATTTCGCAGTAGAAGGGCAATATCGGCTCCGGGCGGCCGGTAGACGTAATTGGGGTCTGCCATGACGCCCTCTGCAAAGACGGCTCTGTAGCCCATCTTCTCAGCCAGCCTGCCGATCTCGTCGCTGTAGATCAGCTCGGTGTTTTCAAATGTGGTGGGCTTGAGGCCGAAGAGCTCCCATATCAGCTCCCGGTGCATCCTTACCTGCTCTACGAACTCGCTACTGTCCTCGTAGAGGCTGGCCAGGGAGTGATAGTAGGTCTGCTCCATCACCTCCACACGGCCAGTGTCCGCCAGCCGCAGGAATGAGTCGAGAACCTCTGGGCGGAAGCGCCTGCACTGCTCCAGGAATATGCCTGAGAAGCTGTAGGCTGCAGAGAATGGCCTCTCAGAGTCTTCATGCTTTTTGATGCACTCCAGAATCACCTCATTGGCGGGCAGATAGCATTTGTCGGATACGCGCTCGAAGATCCTCCTGTTCTCTGCATCATCAAAGTAAAACTCCTCCAGATCTGGCACGACCTCCCTGAG
>Ga0116192_1003030_pt1 | contig 10726 bp, 10 predicted proteins | sample AD_UKC113_MetaG_FD_89876 | JGI IMG/M metagenome (GOLD analysis project Ga0116192, IMG submission 89876) | Active sludge microbial communities of municipal wastewater-treating anaerobic digesters from Hong Kong - AD_UKC113_MetaG | ecosystem: Engineered > Bioreactor > Anaerobic > Digestate...
GAAACCATTGATCAGGAAAAAACATCCTTTTTTCGATTGAATATTAATTTGAAAAAATATCGTTTTGCAAAAGAAAATTGGGAGCAAGCTGTCAGCTTTTCGAGAAACAGAGTTATAAATTCACCTAATGTACTTCCTGAATGTTTACAGTCAATTGAAAATCTTTTTCAAACCATCAATGCTCACACGTTGAAATTAGTAGAAGACGAAATAAAAATTTGGGAAGATGTTGATAAAGAGGGTACTGAAAATTATTTAGATGTTATGGAGTCGATTAAATCAGAAATCATCAATTTTACAAAAGGAAAAGAATGTATCCTTCGTTTAGGACATGCTTCGGGTTGGCGTTTTATTACCGGTGCCTGGCCAGAAAAGTTGGATAATTTTGTTACCAAAGTTGTGCCTGCTGCCCGACCGAATAATGGCAAATATCAAGATTATATTTTCCCGAAAACCAGAAGAGTTGGAGAAGACTATCAGGATTTATTGGGTTTTGTAAGGCTCACACTCATTGATTAAATAATCGTTTAACATTTCTTTAATGCCAAAATTTATGAAAAAACACGTATTGGTAAGCGTTATCTCCAAACAGACCATTCCCAATTATCTTTTTATCAAGGATAGACAAAAGCAAGACGATGAAATGCTTTTTATTGCCACACAGGAAATGAAAAATGAGCTAAAATGGCTTATTCAGACGCTGAAATGCGAATCAAATGAGGTAGATACAATTCTTCTCGAAAAAAATCAGGAAGAAAAATGGAACAAAATGACTGCAGCAATAGCCGAACATCTCAGCAGCGATAAACATTACATAGTAAACCTGACGGGTGGAACGAAATACATGTCGCTTGCCGTTTATCAATTGTTCAGTAAATACGACAGTGAATTTTTCTATATTCCATTTCCCCACAATGCTTTGCTGAAACCTTTTCTGGACGATGAAGAAGCCATTGACTATCGACTCAAAATTGACGAATATCTTTCACTCTATGGTTTAAAATTTAATGCACTCAAAAGGAATACCATAAGAGAAAAAGAATATACAGAATCTTTTTTCCAATTATTCATCCAATCATTTTCGGAAGATGAATCATCCATTTTGAGTAAAATCAGAGAGCCTTATCGTGATAAAGGAATTAAGGATATCAATAAGGTAGAAATAGGTTTTAATCTGAAAGAAAAAGAAATTCCTATCCCCGGATTGAATGATTTTCTCAATAAAATTAAATTTGGAAATAATGAGAACGAGCTTTCCAAGTATGAAGCGCAATATCTTACCGGAGGTTGGTTTGAAGAATATGTTTATAATAAAATAAAAGAATGTATACCGGTAAATGATATAGCCATCGGAGTTAAGTTGAAAAAAGAAGAAGGAGCTTTCAATAACGATTTGGATGTCGTATTTACCTACCAAAACCATTTGTTTGTGATTGAATGCAAGACCGGTTTCGACACCAGACAGAAGGCCAAGATGTTCAATGAAATTGTCTATAAGGCAGTTGCCATAAAAGAATCGATGTTTGGTTTGCCGGCGCATACTTATATTTTTGCATTAAATCAGGATGATGAACAATTTAAAAAAATTGCCAGAAGTATGAATATCACTTATATTGGTAGATCCTATTTTACTGATCCGGACAAGTGGAATGAACTAGTTGATTCAATTTTAAAAATTACGAAAAGATGAAACTCTCATGTTGATTAACCTTTCCAATCATCCCTACGACCAGTGGGATACACTTCAGAAGCAGGCGGCTCAAGTTTTCGGCGAATGTGTGGATTTGCCTTTTCCTGCAGTTGATCCGGCGGGCGACGAACGTTATATCCACGAATTGGCTTTGGCGTATCGCGAAAAAGTACATCAAATGGCAGCACAAAAAGTCAGTGAATCAGTAACGGTACATTTGATGGGCGAAATGACTTTCACTTATGCCTTGCTGCAAATGCTTCAAGAAGATGGCGTGCCCAGCATTGCTTCCACAAGCGAAAGAATAAGCACTGAACTGGGAAACGGGCAAAAGGAAACATGCTTTACTTTTGTACGTTTTCGGTATTATTACAAATAAAAAACAACCAATTTATGGGGGCAGAATTAACTCTTACAAAAATCAAAAATAATTTTGAATTAACTCCGAATCAAAAGGAAGCATTTCAAAACTTTCGCAACTTTATAGCAAACAAGGAACAAAAAGTTTTTATTTTGAAAGGCTACGCAGGAACTGGTAAGACCACACTGATCCGATATTTTATCGACGAAATTACACAGCATAACAATACCCAATACATTTTGATGGCCTCCACCGGTCGTGCTGCAAAAATTTTGACCAATATGACCGGCAAAAAGGCACAAACCATCCATTCGGTCATCTATGTTTTCAACGATTTCAATCAGGATTTGGAGGAAGTGATTAAAATAGAAGATGAAGTGGGAGTCGATAAAACCGGCCAACTTTTCCTCACTTACAAACTTACGCCCATCAAAGAAAAAAATGACAAACAAATATATTATATTGTAGACGAGGCATCCATGATCTCCGACACAGTCGAAGATAATGCTGTTCAAGCTCAATTTGGCAGTGGACGTACTTTGTCGGACCTGCTGGAATATGATCACAACGGTAAATTTATATTTGTGGGAAACGAATGTCAGCTTCCACCCATCGGACAAAATCTTTCCCCGGCACTCTCGGTGGACTACTTTGAAAACGAGCTGAAGGTACATGCCGTAGAATCCACACTCACCAATATCGTCCGTCAGCAATTGGACAATTCCATCATTCTGGCAGCTCATCGTATCCGAAAGTTATGCATTGATCCGCCGCAGGTGAAATGGGGAAAACTTCCGTTGGGCAATTATCAACATGTTTATCTGCATCACGACATTGTATCAATGATCAATGACTATATCAAACTCATTGGAAACCGCAATTTTGAAGCAGCTACGCTTATATCTTCATCCAACACCAAGTGCAATAATCTCAACAAACTAATCTGCACGGCTCTCGGCCACAGAAATACGCTGCAGGAAGGTGATTTGTTGTTGGTTACTCAAAACAATCTCATCTCGGGATTGATGAATGGCGACATGGTGATGGTAGAGCAAGTGAAAAAAGTACGCTATCAACGTGCTCAACTCTCTTTTCTACTCATTGAAGTCAGAGAATTAGTTACAGGACGAAGACTTTCACAATATATTATCGAAGACATTCTTTACGGCAATGCACCTAATTTGCTCCCGGGACAGCAAAAAGCACTGTTTATCGATTTTTACCGAAGAATGAAAGAACACGGAATTAAACAAAAAACACCGGAATTTCATGAGCAACTTAAAAATGATGAATTTCTAAATGCGCTGCGTTGTGTGTACGGATATGCTATCACCTGTCACAAAGCACAAGGCGGCGAATGGGACACTGTGTTTGTGGATATTCCCCGCAACCTGACGCTCAATGCTCGATCGGCCGACTATCAATGGATTTATACTGCTGTAACTCGTGCCAGTAAACAACTGCACATTGTCAACGATTTTTTCATTTCAAAATAATTTTCTCAACATTTGTCTATTATGGATTTAATCATCAATTCTTTCGGAACTTCACTCAGTCGCGATAACAACTGCTTTGTCATTCTTCACAAAGACGGCAAACAACGTGTGCCCGTTCAAGGTATTGCTTCAATCCAAATCGGCAAAGGAGCACAAATCACCAGCGATGCCGTACTGCTTGCTATCGAAAATGAAATTGAAATTCTTTTTCTCAACAATGCCGGTGAACCCGTTGGAAGGATTTGGAGTCCTAAATACGGTTCGGTTTCAACCATACGTAAGGGACAGGTCAATTTCAGCTTATCGAAAGATGCTGTAGACTGGATAAAGGAAACCATTCTTCAAAAAATCGAAAATCAGCAAGCCCTGATTTTAGCCATGCAAATAAATGATGCCGTTACTCAGCGCCTTGTGGATAAAACCATCAATAAATTGGATGATTACAAATCGAAAATTCGAACTCTGACGGGCGAATCGGTTTCCGATATTGCATCAGCTCTACGTGGGTGGGAAGGTTTGGCTTCGAAAGTATATTTCGACACGCTAAATCTTTTTATTCCGGAACAGTATCGCTTCGAGAATCGATCCCAACATCCTGCAATGGATATAGTAAATGCTTTTTTAAATTATGGATATGGCATATTATATGGCAAAGTAGAAGGATCGCTTATCAAGGCAGGAATTGATCCTTACATCGGAATTTTCCACAGGGACAATTACAACCGTCCTATTCTGGTTTACGATGTTATCGAACTTTACCGTATTTGGGTGGATTATGTAGTCTATACCTTGATGGCACAAAACGCCGTAACCGACGAATTCTATTCTGTCAAAGAAGATGGTTCTTACTGGCTCGAAAATCTTGGAAGAAGAATCATCATCCAGTCACTAAACGACTATCTTGACGAAAACATTTTCATGAACGGACTCAACCGTTCTCGTGAAACGCATATCTTTTTGTTCGCTCAAAATCTTGCACAACTATTTAAAAAATATTCGTAATGATTCAAGCTGGAAGAGACATAACGGCAATGGAAGATAGACTGCAAAAAATAACAATAGAACAACTCTATCATTCTATACAATACCCAAAACCGGATATTTTAAATCAAATCAGGTATTTACGCATTGTAAGGAATATTGATAAAAATCAATATTCTCTGTTAAAGAAAAAATTGCCTTATTTTGTTTGCGGTATTTTCAATCCAAATATCAGACGCTTGCAAAATTTTGCCTATACCGAATACTTTTTATTCGATATCGACCATATTTCCGAAAAGGGATTAGACCTGAATACACTGAAAAACGAACTGAAAAAAAATGAAAACGTTTTGCTCTGCTTCGTTTCTCCAAGCGAAGATGGACTGAAAGTATTATTCCAACTTTCTGATCGCTGTTATGATGCCTCGCTATACTCTATTTTTTATAAAACCTACCTGCGGATATTCTCTTCTCAATATCACTTGGAACAAGTAATAGATAAAGCTACCAGCGACGTTACCAGAGCTTGTTTTATCAGCTACGACAGGGAAGCATATTTTAACCCTGATGCAAAACCAGTAGATCTCAACAAATATATCGATCAGGAAAATACCTTCGAAATCTTGCAATTGAAGAAAAAGTACGAACTTCGGGAAAAAGAAGAAAATAAGGAACAAAAAAATTCTCAGGAAACTCAACAAAAAGAAGACGTACCGGATGAAATTGTTGACAAAATTAAAACCATTCTTAAACTTTCCACATCCAGAAAGAAGGAACCCACGATTTTCGTACCAGAAGAATTAAACCGAATTATGAATGCTCTGTTAGACTATTTAATGAATGTGGGAATTGTAATCAAAGAAGTCAGGAACATCAATTACGGGAAAAAAGTCAAAGCTTTTGTTGGGAACAAAGAAGCCGAAATCAATATTTTTTATGGTAAAAGAGGATTTTCTGTAGTACAATCACCACGTACCGGCACTTCTCCCGAAATGAACCAACTACTGGCTGAACTTATCGAAAACTTTTTACAATCGGTTTGACATGAAGAAAAAAAAGAAAGAAATAAGTTTTGTGGAAAAAATGAGAAAATTTCAGAAAGCAGGCATTCCGAATCCACTTTCTGCCAATCGAACTGCGAACGATTTGAACGATATGCCGACATTGGAAGAAAGAATTCAGTTTTTATTAAAATTAATCAATACACCCCAAAGACCCTCAAACGCCATGCTGTTTTTTATTATGTACGATATTGAAAGCAACCGTGTCAGAAATCAAATTGCAAAATATCTGATCAAAAACGGCTGTACGCGTATACAAAAATCTGTTTTTCTGGCTGATCTTCCCCATGAAAAATATGAACAAATTAAAAATGACTTAACCGAAGTTCAGGCTTGTTATGAAAATGAAGACAGCATATTAGTTGTTCCCATATCCACCGACTATTTGCAATCAATGAAAATTATTGGAAAAACCATAGATATTGATTTGATTATGCAATTAAAAAACACCCTGTTTTTTTGAATTTTTTTTAAGAGCTCTTTGACATATTGAAGAAAAAATATACTTTTGCACCCAATAAAATGGAAAGCTTTTTTGTGGTTATTACGCAAAAATACTTCTTTTTTTGAAGGATAAGTAACTAAAAAGCAAAAGATTATAAATTGTCCTCTCAAAAACCAACTTCCACAAAAACAAGGATTAAGACTGTTTTCTTGTCCAGCTTTCTCCATCTTTTTTGAAACTCAAAAACCAACTTCCACAAAAACAAGGATTAAGACAAATCGGCAACGAAACATAGATTTCTTCGTTGCCAGCTCAAAAACCAACTTCCACAAAAACAAGGATTAAGACTGTAATGCTCGTTTATTTCATTCAAGTTTACAAGTCTCAAAAACCAACTTCCACAAAAACAAGGATTAAGACACTGTAGCCAAATTCTTCAGCAAGCTCTAAACTCTCTCAAAAACCAACTTCCACAAAAACAAGGATTAAGACACTCATAGATATTCGGATATTTTTCTGCTAATCTGCCTCAAAAACCAACTTCCACAAAAACAAGGATTAAGACTTTGATAATAGTACTCTTTTTTAATAACCAAATATTTACTCAAAAACCAACTTCCACAAAAACAAGGATTAAGACATCTCTTATAATTGAGATTTCATATTCGTTGAAATCTCAAAAACCAACTTCCACAAAAACAAGGATTAAGACACGAGAATCGTAACCGTTGTTTACCTTTACAATTAACTCAAAAACCAACTTCCACAAAAACAAGGATTAAGACCAATTCAATTCCACTTTTTAGCTTTTTCATAAACAACTCAAAAACCAACTTCCACAAAAACAAGGATTAAGACTCATTTTATTTAATTTTGTGCTCTTTCGAGCGGTTCTCAAAAACCAACTTCCACAAAAACAAGGATTAAGACCTTGATTTTAAAACAGAACCATTTGTTTTTAATTGCTCAAAAACCAACTTCCACAAAAACAAGGATTAAGACACGACCGGCGTATCTTAAACGCAACGTTGTTGGACTCAAAAACCAACTTCCACAAAAACAAGGATTAAGACACTTTATGAATTTTGAAAGTGGCATCATCGAACTGCCACTCAAAAACCAACTTCCACAAAAACAAGGATTAAGACAGAGTTCTTTGCCAAGCATCATTTTCTTTTTTGAAAACTCATAAACCATCTTCCACAAAAACAAGGATTAAGACAAACCATAAGAAATACCAACAGAAAACCCAACACTCATAAACCATCTTCCACAAAAACAAGGATTCATTTCAGTTGCGAGTAAGCGAATTGCGAGTCCTTAAATGCAGCGTTTGAAACAAACAAATGACCTGAGCCGGTGAGCCGAAAAATAAGTGAAGTTGGCGTTAAAAAATCTTTTCTGTTTGAGCGACGAAGGAGCGAGTTTAAAAGATTTTAGCCAACGAACGCCAATTTTTCGTGCGAAGCGGGTAAAGTCTTGACCTTTTTTGCTTACTTTTTTATGTCAAGATAAAAAAGTAAGTGGGGTTTGGGGCAACGCCCCATTGCAATTATAAGCGATGAATTATAAATCCCATTTGTTCGGCTTAACTTATAGACCACGTCGAAGTAAAAATAAAATCCCCAGATTTTTAATAAGCTAATAAGGTTTGATTTTGAGAGAAATTGTCTTGTTACTAAGGTTAACAGCAAAATAAGGTTTGAAATTTAACGTTACCGAACAGCATATTCTTTGGAATTGACATGAACTTGTGAACAACCGAGTTTTGAGTTTGCGAGTGAAAAAGTGGAAATGCAATGGTTGTTGGATAAGTAGCCAACGAACGCCATTTTTTTACCTTATCTTACTAAAAACCTTCATAACAGAAATGATTTTTCCCTAAATTAAGCCTTATTACCTTATTAAGAAACAGAATAAAAATCAATTTTACACTTCATTCATCTTAAAAAATAATAAACAGATAATTAAGCAAATACTTCTGCCAGCACTTCCAACGATTGAATGTTTGAAAGACCTGATATATGCAGTTGATAATATTGCAAAATATTTTCTAACAATTCTTTTCGCTTTTGATGATTTAAAAGCACATTTGCCATAGTTGAATAATTACTTTTCAATAATAAGACAAAATCTACTGTTAGTTCAGGACCTAAAAAGTGTGAATGAAGTGGTGGACGTGAAAGAAAAGTGCCATTTAACAAATCAAAGTAAGTCTTAGAAAGATTATCACTATTGGGTTTGAATCCAAGAAAACGAGTTAATTGAAGTAAAAATATTAAATGAAAATTCGAAGTTCCTTCTTCCATCGTATCTAAAATTTTTATTGAATTCTCCAAAAACGAATACAGTTGTTCATCTGTTTCTGCTTGCGAAAGCACCTTAAAAAGAATTTCGGAAAGAAATAATGCTATTGAATTTTTAACTGGGTCAAAAAAGAGGGTTTGTGGCAAAAAGGAAAGTTTGATATCTTTTATTTGTTGAATTTCTTTCTTTGGAGAATGACAAACATCTAATTCTACCATTGAAAATGGTTGGAAAAAGGCAGGTTTATAGATTGATTTTTTTTTACCTTTGCCGTAAACCATATAAGCATTTCGTCCAAATTGACGAGTATAAATAGTTACAATGGAAGCAAAATCAGAATATCTGGTAGAATGAAGTACTATACCTTCTGTTTTGGTCAGCATTTTCAAAAAATTTTTAGCAACACAAAATTAGCATATTTTCTATCTTCAATCATCAATTATTTCAAATAACCTTCATCCTTTGTAATTTTTTTCTTTGCTATTTTCTATTCAACTTGGATTATAGAGCCTTGATTTACGGTGTATTGGAATTTAAAATGTTTATTTATTTGTTTCATTTGATTGATAATACTCTCCAAGTATTTTATTTGCTTTTTCAAAATCTTTTTCAAAAATAATTAACTTAATTCCTTCATCAATATTACTCAACATGGGATAAAGTTCAACTGTTTTTTCATTGTTAATAAAACATTCGATGCCATTAGCACGTAAGATTTCTTGTTCAAACAAGGCATTAACCATAGAATCATAATTTTTGAAAGTGATAATTTTATCTTGCATGGCAAATTTTTTTAAACTATTAATAAAACAAAAATTAAGGCGAATAGTAAAATCTTTTAAATAAAAACAATTCTTTAGAAGAGTTTGTTTTTAACAATTTAATATTTGAAAATAAAAGAAGTCATAAAAATAAAAGAACTTTCCGAATATCTACTGCATTTTTCTTACTTTTTTAAATTTTTTCAATTAAAAGATGGGAGGATTTTCTATTCGTAGAGGAGTAAGTGTTTTTCAAAATTGTAGTAAAACGCTTATTTTCAACAATATACTTTCCTTATTTTAAAAAAGATTTTTTCTTTCTTCAAAATCCCTTTATCTTTGCCAAGAAAATTAAAGAAGAAAGTAATAAATGAGTTTTCTTTTTTTATTCATAAAGACGATGCAGCTTGAAGATTATATTCTTACCCATTCTGATAAAGAACCTGATTATCTGGCAGATATTCATCGGAATACCCATGTAAAATTGCTCAATCCACGAATGGTTTCTGGACCTTTTCAAGGTAGAGTATTGGCGATGCTTTGCAAAATGATTCAACCACAAGTTGCTTTGGAAATTGGTACTTTCACGGGATATTCCGCTCTGTGTATTGCAGAGGCATTGACTCCTCACGGTATTTTACATACTATCGAAATCAATGAAGAGCTGGAAGAAATTATTCAAGAAAATTTTTCTCGTTCATCAATAGGTGACCAAATCAAATTACACATAGGAAACGCTTTGGAAATAATAGAAAAACTCGAAGAAACTTTTGATCTTGTTTATATAGATGGCGACAAACGTGAATATCTTGCTTATTACGAAGCCGTATTTCCAAAATTGCGTTCAGGAGGATTTATTTTGGCAGATAACACTTTATGGAATGGGAAAGTTCTTCAACCAACTAAACAAAATGACAAGCAAACATTGAGCATCCTTGCTTTTAACGAAGCTATCAAAGCCGACGAAAGAATAGAAAAAATCATTCTTCCAATTAGAGACGGATTAACCATTATACGAAAGAAATAAATAAAATTGCAATGAAATATACTTACGAGATAGAAATGAAAGTACGCAATTATGAGTGTGATTTTCAAGGAATTGTAAACAATGCTGTGTATCAAAATTATTTTGAACATACACGACACGAATTTTTAGCCTCGCATGATTTGTTTCTTACCGATTTGCATCAGCAAGGAATTGATCCTGTGGTAGCACGTGTAGAAATTGCTTACAAAAAGCCTTTGCGACCAGGCGATGAATTTATTTCAAAACTTTATGTGAAAAAAGAAAGCGTGAAATATGTTTTTGTTCAGGCTCTTTTCAGAAAAGTTGATGGGGTTTTGTGTACTCAGGCAAAAGTAGAAACAGTTGTCTTGAAAAACGGCAAAATGTTAAGTGTGTTTGAACCCTTTGAAAAATTGGTTGAATAGTTAGTTATTCGCCAATGAATAAGAAACTAAGAAAACCTTTTTGTTTTTTGTGTGTTTGAAATTAAAATTATTATGATTATCCGCATGAATTCCTATTGTAAATTCTTGACTTGAAATCGGTGTTGTAGCTTACAGCAGCAACAAGCAACCTGTTGAAGATTGCATCACCAAAATAACGTCGGTTAAATTTATA
>Ga0116192_1003031_pt1 | contig 10722 bp, 9 predicted proteins | sample AD_UKC113_MetaG_FD_89876 | JGI IMG/M metagenome (GOLD analysis project Ga0116192, IMG submission 89876) | Active sludge microbial communities of municipal wastewater-treating anaerobic digesters from Hong Kong - AD_UKC113_MetaG | ecosystem: Engineered > Bioreactor > Anaerobic > Digestate | place...
CTCTATTTTATCCGGAGATGCTATTTTATTCCTATTTTTCGAGTAGATTTCTTTTTTGTCTCAACGATACCCTTTCGTGTAGATTTATTATGTCTCAATTCGAAAGATTGACAAAGGAATATAAATGACTTAAATTATTATTAAGGAAAAAAGGGGAAAAATGGTAAAAAGAGAAGAAATTAAAGAAAGGAAACTTGAAGATATAAAAAATATTCTTGCAGAGCATAAAGAAAGGATAAGAGAAAAATACGGGGTAATAATTTTAGATTTGGTTCTTATGCAAGAGGGGAACAAAATCAAATAAGTGATATAGATATTCTTGTTGATATTGAAAAGCCAATAGGTTTTAAATTTTTTGATTTATGGGATAGTATAAAATCAGATATTATAAATGTCTAAAAGAAATTGGGAAGGGATTTTCCTACAGACCAGGTCTGTAGGAATTGTATGGAGGTGGTAAAATGAAAGGGGAAAAGAGTTTTTCTGGTTTCATTGTTGGATTTATTGGAGTTTCGTTCATTATTTCTTCTCTTGTTTTTGCTTCTCCACAAAAGACGACAATAAAAGAGATTTTAGACAATCCTGATAAGTATGATAAACAGGAAGTTATTGTTGAAGGGAAAGTGGAGAAAATTAAGTTAACGGTATCTAAAAAAGATAATCCTTATACTACTTTTAATTTGATAGATGATGACTATAATGGAATAAAGGTTTTTATCTGGGAACATCAGGAAATTAAAAACAAAGATATTAAGAATAATGATAAGGTGGAAGTTATTGGAACATTTCAGAAAGTTAAGTATGTGGGAAAATATAGGTTTTATAATGAGATTGAAGCAGAAAGTATAAAGAAATTAAAGGCAGAGGAAAGTGAGAAAGAATAAGGTGTAATGGATAAAATAGTTTTTTAATTGATATATTTTAATATATTGTAAGTTAATATAGACAATTGAGTATTTATCAATCTTTTTACCAGTAGGCGGGATGGTCTAAAAATTGCGCCTGGCGCGACTCGAACGCGCAACCACCTGCTTAGAAGGCAGATGCTCTATCCTGTTGAGCTACAGGCGCTTTTTCCTTATATATTTTATTTTTTTATCCTCTTATAGTCAAGTTTTCTGATATTATATACCTGATGAAATAATAAAAAATAATATAAAAATTTGAATTTATACAAAAAAGTGATAAGATTTTACAAGGTGGTAGGTGGGAGGAATAGGGGGATTTTTTTGAGAGAAAGTGTGAGTTTATATAGAGAAATCCATCTCAACCTTCCTTTACCAAAGGAAGGGATAGAAAGAAAAAAGAAAGTTGGTAAAAACATATAAATTCTCAGATAATTTTGATAATTGTTTGGAAAAGAAGGGGAAAATGAAAATTGTAAAATTCTTGAAAAATAATAAAGAAAATTATGGAATTTACAAAGGTGATTTTATTGAAGTTATTAAATGGCAACCATTTATTGATGATTTTGAGGAAACAGGTGAAAGAGTAAATATTGAAGAAATTAAATTCCTGCCCCCTGTTTTTCCGCCAAATATTATTGCACTTGGACTTAATTATAAGGAACATGCCCAAGAAAGCAAAATGGATTTACCAGAAGAACCAGTCATATTTTTAAAAGCAACAACTTCAATAACAGGTCATCTATCCCCAATATTTTTACCTTCTGTTGCTCCTGATTATGTTGATTATGAAGCTGAGTTATGCATAATTATTGGCAAAAGAGCAAAAAATGTATCTGAAAAGGAAGTTAGAAATTACATTTTTGGATATACATGTGGAAATGATGTAAGTGCGAGGGACTGTCAATTTAAGAGGGATAAACAATGGGCAAGAGGTAAATCATTTGATACATTTTGCCCTATTGGTCCATGGATAGAAACAGAAGTCAATCCAGATAATTTAAGAATACAGTCAAGAGTTAATGGAAAAGTTATGCAGGACTCAAATAGTTCATATATGATATTTTCACCTTTTGAAGTTGTCAGTTATTTATCAAAGCAATTTACACTTCTGCCAGGAACAGTTATAATGACAGGTACTCCATCAGGAGTTGGATATGCAAGAGAACAACCTGTATTTTTGAGGGATGGAGACATTGTTGAGGTTGAGATTGAGGGAATTGGGATACTGAAAAATTATGTTAAAAGTGAGATTGGTAATTATGTTGAATAGTATTTTCTCCTCTTTGTAAATAAGAACCCAGTTATAATGTTGGGATTTAAATACTTATTCAACCACATTAATTTAAAAGCACAAAAGGGCCCCCTCACCCCGCCCTCTCCCCTGTGGGGAGAGGATTAAGGTGAGGGGGAAATGTTGACTTAAATCCGCCACAAAGCGAAGCGGACGCTAAAATACGCGATTTGTACCTTTGTGCCTTAGTACCTGCCTGTGCGTATCCGTACGCAGACAGGCTTTTGTCACTAAAATATAAAAGGACTTAAGTTATGTGTTAGGGCTTAAAAATGAAATCAAAATACAAAAAATACATTAGAATTTTTCTTTTATTTTTTATGATTATTTCCTTTGACCTGATTGGAGATGAAAAACTTGTTATTATTTCTCCACATTGGGAGGGAGTTCAAATAGAAGTTTCAGATGCATTTGAAAAATGGTATTTAAAAAATTATGGTGAAAAAGTAAAAATTGAATGGATTGACCAGGGTGGAACTTCTGATGACCTGAAATTTGTTGAATCACTTTTTAAAAAAAACCCTACTGGTATTGAAATTGACATATTTTTTGGTGGAGGAATGGACCCATATTTAAGGTTAAAGGAATTAGGGTATCTTGAAAAATATAAAGTTCCTTCTCAAATACTTAAAAAAATACCCCAAATGTGTGCAGGAGTTCCAAATTATGATAAGGATTTTTACTGGTATGGGGTTGTTTTAAGTGGATTTGGAATTTTATATAACAAAAAGGTTCTTGAGTATTTCTCATTACCTATTCCAGAAACATGGAAAGACCTTGGCAGGAAAGAATATTTTTCTCTTGTTGGTGCTGCTGACCCAAGACATAGTGGAAGTATGCATATGATGTATGAGATAATTTTACAGGCATATGGTTGGAAAGAGGGATGGGAGACAATACTTGCTATTGCTGGAAATACAAAAACATTTTCTTCTTCTGCTGCCCAGATTGCCAAGGATACTTCAATTGGAGAAGTTGCTGTTTCTTTATGTATTGATTCTTATGCTCTTTCTCAAATTGAAATAAATGGGGAAGAAAATTTGGGTTTTTTCTTTCCAGAAAATCTTACAGTTATAAATCCTGATGCTATTGGTATTTTAAAAGGAGCCCCAAATATGGAAGTAGCAAAAAAGTTTATAAATTTTCTTCTTTCTTATGAAGGGCAACTTCTCTGGATGCTTGAAAAAGGTAAAGAATTTGGTCCTAAAAAATATTCTTTGAATAGATTTAGTATTCTCCCGGATGTTTATAATCATCCTGATTTGAAAAATAAATATATAAATCCTTATAAATCAGGACAAACAATAAAATATAATTTTATTCTTGCAACAAAAAGATGGGATGTTTTAAATGATATGATAGGATGTTTTGCTATTGATTGTCATCCTTACCTTAAAAAAGCATGGAAAATTGTAAAGGATTCAGAAAATAATTCTCTTAAAAGAATTTTTTTTCAGATACCTTTTGAGGAAGAGGAACAAAAATTGTTATGGTTCAACTGGAATAATTCTATATTTAGAAATCAATATATAAATGAGTGGTTGAATTTTTCAATAAAAAAATATAAGGGTATTATAAAAGAAAAGAGGATATAATAATTATGAATGAAATTTTAGTTGTTAAAAATATTGAAAAAAGTTTTGGAGGGAATAAGGTCTTAAAAGATATAAATTTTTCTGTTGAAAAAGGAGAACTTTTTTTTATTCTTGGTTCATCTGGTTGTGGTAAGACAACACTTCTGAGGATAATTACTGGATTTGAAGTGGCTGATAAAGGGAAAATTTTACTTGAAAACACTGATATAACTAATTTACATCCAAGCAAAAGGAAAATAGGTATGGTTTTCCAAAATTATGCTCTATGGCCACATATGACTGTTTATCATAATATTGCATATGGACTGGAAATAAGAAATCGTGGGAAAGAATTTATTGATAAGAAAGTGGATGAAATAATAAAAATAACTAAATTAGAAAATGTAAAAGACCTTTACCCATATCAAATATCAGGTGGTCAACAACAAAGAGTAGCACTTGCAAGAGCGCTTGTAATTGAACCAAAAGTTTTACTTTTAGATGAACCATTAAGTAATCTTGATACAAAATTAAGAGAAAGTTTAAGAAGAGAAATAAAAAGAATACAAAAGGAAACATCTACAACAATGATTTATGTTACACATGACCAGAAAGAAGCAATGTCTCTTGCAACAAGAATTGCTATTATGGATGAAGGGAAAATTGTTCAGATAGATACACCGCTAAATATTTACTTAAATCCGATAAATAGGTCAGTTGCTTCTTTTATAGGAGAGGTGAATTTTATTGATGGCAAAGTTAAAGAAGAAAAAGCGAAGGAAATTTTTGTTGAGACAGAAGAAGGGGATTTTGTTGTTTCTAATTTTTCTAATTTCAAGAGGGGAGACAATATTACTTTGGGTTTTAGACCAGAATTTATATCTTTTTCAGGAAAAGAAAATCTAATTGAAGGTAAAATAACTGATTTTGAGTATTTAGGAGAAATAACGCGGGTCTCTCTTAAAACAAAAAAAGGAAATAATTTTATTATATGTGTTTTAGTTGAAAATTTCACTGATTTACAAATTGGAGAAAAAATTTCCTTCTCAGTAAAAAAATTTATGGTTTTTGAAAAATGAAAAAAACTATTTATATTTTTAATTTTATATTTTTAATTCTTTTTTTAATTTATCCTCTTTCTTATATTATCTCTCAAAGTTTTATTGTGGATAATAAATTTACTCTTGAAATTTTGAAGGCATCAATTGGAAATTATATTTTAAGAACTTCACTTATAAAAAGTTTTTCTTTGGGTATAATAGTTGTTTTTCTGACGAGTATAATTGGTATTCCTTTAGCGTTTTTCTTTTATAAATATAATTTTAAAGCAAAGAATTTTTTAAGAATTGCCTTTTTCCTTCCACTTATTGCAACTCCTTTTGTAGGAGCGCTTGGGATAAGACAAATTCTTTCAAGGTTTGGTTCTTTGAATTTAATTTTAATTAAGTATGGTATTTTGAAAAATCCAATCTCATGGATTGGAACGGGTTTTGCAGGAATTGTAATTCTTCAAACACTTCATCTTTATCCAATAATGTTTCTGAATATTTCCACTACATTAAGTAATTTTGATATTGAATGTGAAGAAGCATCATATAATTTGGGAGCGAATTTCTTGCAAACATTTAGAAAAATTACATTTCCTTTATTTCTTCCCGGTTATTTTGCTGCTTCTTCAATTATATTTATATGGTCATTAACAGACCTCGGGACTCCTCTTGTGTTTGATTATACAAATCTTATATCTATTCAGGTTTTCAATCATATAAATGATATAAATACAAATCCTGTTGGATATGCTCTTGTTCTTATAATTACATTTATAACTCTATTATTATTTGTTTTAACAAAAAAATATATAGAAAAAACACCTTATGTATCTGGAAGGATTAAAAGATTAGAAAGTGGAAAAAATTTAGATAGAAAAGGGAAAGTATTTTATTTCCTGACTATATTACTTCTTCTTTTTAGTTTAACTCCACATGTAGGAATAATTTTGAACTCATTTGCTAAAAAATGGTTTTTTACAATTTTTCCATCAGAATATACTGGTGAATTTTATAAAACTGTTTTTACACACCATTTAACAACAACAGGAATTTTTAATAGTTTATTTTTGAGTTCTTCCGCTGCTTTAATTGACGCAGTTCTTGGATTTACCATTGGATATTTTTTGGCAAGAGAAAATTTTAAAGGAAAGCAATTACTTGATTTACTTGTTATGCTTCCAATAGTTATTCCTGGTATTATAATTGCTTTTGGATATTTTGCCTGTTTTTCAAATACAATAATTGACCCACGACATAATCCTTATTTTTTACTCATAATAAGTTATAGTATAAGACGACTTCCTTTTATTGTCAGGTCAACATTTTCATCATTTCAACTTATAGGGGAAGAAATGGAACAGGCATCTTATTCATTGGGAGCAACAAATAATACCACATTTAAAAAAATAACTTTACCACTTGTAAGTCCGGGATTATTTGCTGGTTGTATTTTTGTTTTTGCTTTTTCATTTATGGAAGTGAGCAGTAGTTTAATTTTGGCAATAAGAGAAAAATTTTATCCTGTTGCAAAAGTTATATATACACTTGCAGGAAGGGTAACAGATGGTCCTTATGTTGCATGTGCGCTTGGTGTTTTAGGGATGATAATAATTTCTGTCTGCATTGTCATATCTTCAAAAATAACAAAAGTAAGGTTTGGTGAATTTTTTAAATTCGGTTAAGTTATAGAGAGAAAGCAAGGTTAACTGCCTCTTGTGGGGATTTTGCTATTTTGGGTTTGGTTTTAAAGTTTTTGAGAACTTCTTTATCTGAAAATAATTCACATATTCCACCACTTGTGGAAATTAAAATTGTTGGTTTTCCAAGAGCAATTGCCATTGAAATTTCATTTAAAGTCCCCCATCTACCACAAATTCCTATTACACTATCTGCTGAATTGACAATTATAGAGTTCCTATAAAAGCCAAGATTTGTTTCAATTGGAATATCAATATATTTATTTGCTTTGTCTTTTTTCCATGGCATGATACCAACAGTTATTCCACCACCTTTTTTTGCTCCTTTTGCAGATGCTTCCATAACACCACCTAACCCACCACAAATAAGAATACCACCATTTTTTGCAATTAAAAAACCAACTTCTTCTGCTATTTCAAGAACATCTGAATTTAAGTTTTCATCACCTTCATTACTTCCACAAACAGCAATTATCTTTTTCATACTATAATTTTATATCATATTTTAAAAACTGGGTAAAGGAAAAAAATTATATGAAATATCAATTTTAAATCATACATGTAAGTATAACTTCATTCTCTTTCCTATCTCCTGTGGCTATCCCTTACCCACAAGTTCCCACTTTGAAAAACCGACTGAGGTAGCAAAGATTAGCAAGACAGAGTTGGTGCGTCATTTCCCCCTTTGAAAAAGGGGCTATCCCTTACCCATAAGTTCCCCCTTTTCAAAGGGGGTTAGGGGGATTTTATAAGAGGAAATACAGGAAAATCCATCCTAACCTTCCTTTACAAAGGAAGGAAGATGAAGGAACAGAGTGGATTTTGAAAAATATACCACAAACTTTGTTGTATTATTTGAAAAGTGATAAAGTAAGAAAAAGGTGAGTATTTTTCAATTTTATAAAAGAAAATAGGAGCAAAGGGAATCCTTTTACCCAGGAGGATTTTAGAAGATGTGGGTAAGGGATAGGTGGGGCGAGGCTCGCCCGTTGGACTACGCCCGAGGGATTAAGGTGAGGGGGCTTAATTTTTATTATACTTCTAATGTAAGAATGGCATAAAAAAGTTGACGGGTGTTTTTTTTATTTGGTATAATGATTGGTTAAAGGAGAGACTATGGATAACAACTTGAAAGCAAAACTAAATGAAAAAAATTATGAAAAGTTAAGTAATGTAAAAAATAAAAAAGTACTGGACTTTATTTCTTATTTTGTTTCTCTATGTAATCCGGACAGTGTTTTTGTAAGAAGTGATTCAGAAGAGGATATAGAATACATAAGGAATAAAGCAATTGAGTATGGAGAGGAAATAAAATTAAAAAAAGATGGGCATACTGTTCATTTTGATGGATATTATGACCAGGGAAGAGATAAAGGTAATACAAAGTTGCTGGTAACAAAAGGGATGGAATTAGGTTCTTTACTTAATTATACTGATAGAGAAAAGGGATATGAAGAAATTATGCAACTTCTTAAAAATATAATGGTAGGGAAAGAAATGTATGTTCTTTTTCTCTGTCTTTGTCCTGTTAATTCCCCATTTTCTATCTATTCAATACAATTAACCGACTCTGCTTATGTTGCTCATTCTGAAGATATTTTATATAGACCTGCTTATTCTGTTTTTACCGAAAAGGAAGATATTGATTTTTTTAAGTATGTTCATTCTGCTGGAGAGTTAACTGAAGATAAAACAAGTAAAAATTTTGATAAAAAAAGAATTTATGTTGATTTTCTTGAAGATACTGTTTATAGTGTTAATACTCAATATGCAGGAAATACAGTTGGTTTGAAAAAACTTGCTCTTCGTTTGGCAATAAGAAAGGCATATAAAGAAAAATGGCTGGCTGAACATATGTTTATAATGGGTGTAAAAGGGAAGGGGAGGAAGTCATATTTTTTAGGTGCTTTTCCGAGTATGTGTGGCAAAACATCTACTTGTATGGTAAAAGGAGAAACAATTATAGGAGATGATATTGCCTACCTGAAAAAAAGAAATGGTAATGTTTATGCTGCTAATGTTGAAAGAGGAATTTTTGGGATTATACAGGATGTCAATGAAAAAGATGACCCTCTTATATGGAAATCCCTTATGACACCAGGAGAAGTAATTTTTTCTAATGTTTTACTTTCAAATGGGAATGTTTTCTGGAATGGATGTGGATTAGAAATACCTGATGAAGGAATAAATTTTTCAGGTAAATGGTGGAAAGGGAAAAAAGATGAAGAAGGAGAAGAAATACCTCCTTCACATCCAAATGCAAGATACACTATAAGGTTAAATTCTCTTGAAAATTTTGACCCTGAAGGTGAAAATAAAGAAGGTGTTGAGGTCAGTGGAATTATTTTTGGTGGGAGGGACTCTGATACATGGCCACCTGTTTTTGAAAGTTTTGACTGGCAACATGGTGTAATAACAATTGGGGGAACCTTAGAATCAGAGACAACAGCAGCAACTCTTGGAAAATCAGGTGTAAGGGTATTTAATATTATGGCAAATATGGATTTTATTTCAATTCCAATTGGTAAATATCTTGAAAATTACCTTGAATTTGGTAAAAAAGACATTGTTAAAATACCAAAAATTTTTGGAGTGAACTATTTTCTTAAAGATGAAAATGGAAATTTTTTAACTGATAAACAGGCAAAAAGGGTCTGGCTAAAATGGATGGAATTAAGGGTGCATAATGAAGGAAAAATAATAAAAACCCCTATTGGATATATTCCTGAATATAATGACCTTAAATTTCTTTTCAAAGATGTCTTATCACAGGAATATACTGAAAATGATTACTTAGCACAATTTTCTTTAAGGGTTTCAAATAATATATCAAAAATTGATAGGGTAATTGAGATTTATAAAGGGTTAAAAGATATTCCAGAAATTGTATTTGATGTTCTGGAAAATCAAAAAGAACAACTAATTGATTTAAAAAATAAATATGGGGATGTTGTCTCTCCATATCATATCAGAGAGGAAAATATATGATATCTAAAAGGGCAGAAGAAATAAAACCATCGGTAACTCTTTCAATAAATCAAATGGCAAAAATGTTAATTTCAGAAGGGAAGGATGTTGTTAATCTTTCAGTTGGAGAGCCGGACTTTGATACTCCACAACCAATAAAGGAATTTGCAAAAAAAGTAATAGATGAAGGGTTTACAAAATATACAGAAGATAAAGGGATTAAGGAATTAAGAGAAGTTATTGCTGAAAAACTTTTAAAAGAGAATAATGTAAAATATATGCCTGACCAGATTGTTGTTTCAAATGGAGCAAAACATTCACTTTTCAATATATTTCTGGCAATTTTAAATCCAGGTGATGAAGTTATAATTCCATCTCCTTATTGGGTGAGTTATCCTGCTATGGTAAAAATTGCAGGTGGAGTACCTGTTTTTTGTAAATGGAATGAGAAATTTAAAGTAGATATAGATGAATTGAAGCAAAAGATTACCCCAAGAACAAAAGGTATAATATTAAACACTCCTTCAAATCCTACTGGTATTATTTATACAAAAGAAGAGTTGGAAGAAATTTCAGAAATCCTTGTTAGAAATAATATTATGTGTATTTCAGATGAAGTTTACGAAAAAATAATTTATGATAAAATACATATAAGTATTGCATCAATATCAGATGAAATGAAAAAATTGACAATTGTTGTAAATGGTGTATCAAAAACATTTGCAATGACTGGATGGAGAATTGGATATATTGCAGGTGAAAAAGAAATAATAGATGCAGTAAGTAAAATACAGAGTCAAACAACTTCTGCGCCATCTTCAATTTCACAAAAAGCAGCATATTTTGCAATTAAAGAAGGAGAGTACCTTTATAAGAATATGGTTGAGGAGTTTAAAAAAAGAAGGAATTTTCTTGTTGAAAATTTATCAAAGAAAATTATTTTTCCATATCCTGATGGTGCTTTTTATCTCTTTTGTTCTTTTAATAATATGGATTCAAAAATTATTGCTCAGAAATTACTTGAAGAAAAATTTGTTTCTGTTGTTCCTGGAGATGATTTTGGTGCAGAAAAATTTTTCCGTATTTCTTATGCAACTTCTATTAAAAATTTAGAAAAAGCAGTTGAAAGAATTAACGAGTTCGTAAATGAAAATGAATAAAATTAAAATTATATTTTTTATTATTTTTTTGTCCTTTCCTTATTTTTTGTTATCTGAAACATTAAATTATGTCTTC
>Ga0116192_1003032_pt1 | contig 10722 bp, 9 predicted proteins | sample AD_UKC113_MetaG_FD_89876 | JGI IMG/M metagenome (GOLD analysis project Ga0116192, IMG submission 89876) | Active sludge microbial communities of municipal wastewater-treating anaerobic digesters from Hong Kong - AD_UKC113_MetaG | ecosystem: Engineered > Bioreactor > Anaerobic > Digestate | place...
CTACTTCCAGCCGGGGGACCTGATGCTCATTACCGATCACATCAACCTCACGGGGCAAAACCCCCTGGTGGGTCCGCACGTCGAGGAATGGGGACTCCGCTTTCCCGATATGACCCAACCTTACAGCCGCAGGCTGGGAAAGATTGCCCTGGAATCTTCCCTGAAAGAAGGGCTCCTCTTGCAGCGGGGAGTTTACGCGGGAGTGCTGGGACCCAGCCTCGAGACGGCCGCAGAGACCCGTTTTCTTCGTTTGATCGGAGCCGATGCAGTGGGGATGTCCGTCATCCTGGAAGTCATTACGGCCGCCCAGGCCGCCATGGAAGTCCTCGGGATTTCGGTCATCACCAATGTGAACCTTCCCGATCATTATCGGCCTGCAACCATCGAAGACGTGATCGCAACGGCGGAAAGAGCCGGCCCTAGGCTGGCCCGCCTCCTGGCAGGGGTCCTGGCCCGGCTGTGAGGTCCGGATTTTTTCCCGGCACCCCACTCGGGCGCGGTCCACGGAGTGAGGGGCAGCCCGTGCCGGGGCATCTCATCGCTCCGATTCCGCCCGGAGGATGGTACCCTCAGAGAGAACAGACGCGACCATGACAACCAGACCCAACCCGAATCCCAATGAACCGCTGGAAGCGGACCTTCTGCTCCTCAACGGCCGGGTCCTCACCCTGGACGCACGGGACCGTTGTTACGAACGGGGGATGGTCGCCGTTCGGGGCCCTCGAATCGTCGCCGTGGGTGGGCTCGAACCGGGAAGCCGCCCTATCCGGGCAAAAAAGACCTTGGACGTCGGAGGGTGCGTGGTGATGCCCGGCTTGATCAATTCCCACACCCACGCCGCCATGACCATTTTTCGTGGCCTGGCCGATGATCTGCCCCTCATGGACTGGCTTCACAACCACATCTTTCCGGCGGAGCGCCGACTCACCGAGGAGTGGGTCTACTGGGGAACACTGCTGGCGTGCGCCGAGATGATGCTGTCCGGGACCACCACCTTCTGCGACATGTATCTTTTCGAGCACAAAGTGGCCGAAGCCGCCAAAGCGGCGGGAATGAGAGCCGTGGTCGGGGAAGTGCTCTACGATTTCCCCTCTCCTCATTATGGTCCCATCGAGGAGGGGCTCCGCTTCACCCAGTCCTTGATCGAGCAGTGGGCGGGGGATCCGCTGGTGCGAATCGCCATCGAGCCTCACGCACCTTATACCTGCGGGCCCCCACTCCTGGAAGCTTGCAGGGATATGGGAAATCGGTACCGGGTCCCCATCATCATGCATGTTTCCGAAAACGAATCGGAGGTGGAACAAATTCGCGGCCGATACGGGCTTCGGCCCGTCGCCCACCTGGACCGCATGGGTCTTCTGGGACCCGATTTTGTTGCCCTCCATTGCGTGGCCCTGGACGACCAGGACATGGACCTCCTGGCACAGAACAAGGTCCACGTGGTGCACAATCCCGAAAGCAACATGAAACTGGCTTCAGGCATCGCTCCGGTGCCACGGCTGCTGGACCGGGGAGTGAACGTCGCCTTGGGCACGGACGGCTGCGCCAGCAACAACGATCTGGATCTTTTCGCCGAAATGGACACGTGCGCCAAGCTCCACAAGGTGTCCCGCATGGACCCGACTGTGCTCCCCGCGAGGAGCGTCCTTGGGATGGCCGTCGGGAGCGGCGCCCGAGCCCTGGGTTTCGGGGCGGACCTGGGCGAGATCTCGACGGGAAAGTTGGCGGACATCATCGTTCTGGATTTCAACCGCCCCCACTTGACTCCCCTTTACGACACCACAAGCCACCTCGTATACGCGGCCCGGGGAGCCGATGTCCGTCACAGCATCATACATGGTCGCCTGGTGATGGAAGACCGACAAGTTCTCACCCTCGACGTGGATGAGGTCATGGATCATGTCCGAAATCTTGCCCGAGCCGTGCGCACCACCCCGGGATGATGCCGTCTGCCGGGAGGTGGACCTGCTCCTTTTGAATGCCGACTGGGTCGTGACGTGCACTCAGGAGGCGGGCTGCATTCCCCGGGGGGCGGCAGCCGTCCGGGGCGACACCCTCGAGGCGCTGGGGCCGACCGCCGTGCTGCGGCGACAATTCCGAGGCCGCCGGGAGATAAACCTCGAGGGGCATGTGCTCATCCCCGGGTTGATCAACACCCACTGTCATGGAGCCATGAGTTGCCTGCGGGGGTTGGAGGACGACCTTCCCCTGGACCGCTGGCTCCATGAGGTCATCTTCCCCGTCGAGGCCGCAGTAATGACCGAGGAAACCGTCTACTGGGGAACGCTCCTCTCGGCCGTCGAGATGATCCGGAACGGGATCACTACCGTTTGCGACGGGTATTTTTTCGAGGAGGCCGCGACCCGGGCGATTCTGGATTCCGGAATGCGAGGCGTGTTGGGACAGGGGATCCTGGATTTTCCCACTCCCGACTGCCCGGATCCCGCCCAGTCCCGCAGACGGGCCGAGTCCTTCCTGGATTCCTTCCCCACCGAGCACCCCCGGGTACGCCCTTCCCTGTTCTGCCACGCACCCTACACGTGTTCTTCCCAAACCTTTGGCTGGGCCAAGGCCCTTTGCAAGGAACGGGGAATTCTTTTTCAGACCCACCTCTCCGAGACGGCCTCGGAAGTGCGGGACCTCACGGAACTTCACGGCGAGCGTCCCGTTTTCTACCTGGATCGCCTGGGAATCCTGGACGAACAAACCCTGTGCGTGCATGGGGTCTGGTTGAGTTCGCCGGAAATCGACCTCCTGGCCCGCAGAGGAGCCGGGATTTCCCATAATCCCGAAAGCAACATGAAGCTCGCCTCGGGAGTGTGCCCTCTCACGGAATTCCTGTCTCGGGGAGCCCGGGTAGGCCTGGGAACCGACGGGTGCGCCGGGAACAACGACCTCGACCTTTTCTCCGAGATGGACCGGGCCGCAAAACTCGAGAAGGTCTTCCGCGCGGACCCGACCTCCGGCGCCGCCGTCCGGATCTTCGAGCTCGCAACCGCGAGCGGGGCCCGGGTGCTCGGATGGGAGGACGAACTCGGAAGCCTCAGGCCCGGAAAGAAAGCGGACCTGGTCGCCGTCGATTTCCGACAGCCCCACCTGACGCCCGTCTACGACCCCATCTCCCACCTGGTCTATGCAGTCAGAGGAAGCGACGTTCGCCATGTGTGGGTGAACGGACGGCAGGTGCTGGCAGATCGACATTTGGTGGGGGTCGACGAGGCCCGGGTCATGGAAGAGGTTCGCAAGGTTGCGGAGCAGGTCAGGCACATTCGGTCCGGGGGACCCCGAGCCTGAATCGGTGCGCCCCGGGTTCGGACACATCCGTGGTGCGGACCCAAGACGAGTCCCGTGGATTTTCTCAAACACCGTTCTATAATTATTTGCCATGTCCGTAAGGATTCCATTGCAGGTCATCCCACAACAAGGAACGACCTTTGATGCGCGAGAAACACAAGATCTTGATCGTGGACGATGAGGCCCCGTTTCGTTCGGCACTATGCCGCCTGCTCGAAAAGCAATACATCGTGGTGGAGGCGAAGACCGGCGAGAAAGCTCTTGAGCTGGCCTACCGGGAAGAACCGGACCTGGTGCTCCTGGATATCGGCCTTCCCGACGTCAGCGGCCTGGACATCCTGCCTCGATTCAAAGAACTGCGGCCGTCTCCCACCGTGGTCATGATCACCGCTTACGAACACGTGAAGGACATTGTGGCGGCCATCCGCCTGGGGGCTTTTGATTACCTGGTCAAGCCCGTGGACCTGGACGAATTCGAGATGACCGTCCAGAAGGCCCTCGAGCATGCGGGGCTCAAGAACGAGGTGGATCGGCTGCGCCAGGAGGTCCAGCGGCTCCAGAAAGTGGATCGGTTGATCGGCAGAAACCCCAAATTCCTCGACGCGCAGGTACTGGCCATCAAGAGCGCCCAGAGCCTGGATGCAGGGGTCCTGATCCAGGGACAGAGCGGAGTCGGAAAAGAGTTGTTTGCACGGTTGATCCACGCCAAGAGTCCCCGGGCGGCTTATCCGTTCGTGGCGTTGAATTGCGCCGCCTTCAGCTCGGAGATCATCGAATCGGAATTGTTCGGATATGAGAAAGGAGCTTTCACGGGAGCCAGGGCCGAGGGAAAGCAAGGGCTCCTGGAGGTCGCCAACGGGGGAACCCTGCTGCTGGACGAGGTGGTGGAGCTGCATCCGGAGATTCAGGCCAAGCTCTTGCGGGTGTTGGAGGAGAAGGAATTCTATCCCCTCGGCGGGACTCGAAGGAGAACCGTGGACATCCGAATCGTGTCGGCCTGCAACCAGGACTTGTGGCAAGCGGCCGAAGGCGGCCGATTTCGCAAGGATCTCTACTTTCGCCTGGCCACCATTCGCCTGGACCTGCCCTCTCTGAGGGAACGCCCCGAGGATATCCTTCCCTTGGCTCAATTCTTCATGGAAGAATTCAACGACAAGTACGGCAAACATTTCCGCCGACTGAGCCCCGAGGCGGAACTGATCCTGCTCACTCACCCCTGGCAGGGGAATGTTCGGGAGCTCCGTAACACCATCGAACGCGTCGTGCTCCTGGAAAACGACGAAACCATCCTGGGCCGCTACCTCAATTTTCTGGGTCCCCAGTCGGGCGAGCCGCCGGCGGGAACAGGGGGCCTGCGCATCGAGCTCCCGGAGGACGGCATTGCCCTGGAACAAGTGGAAAAGCACATCATCTTACAGGCTTACGAGAAATGTCACCGAAACAAATCCAAAACGGCCCGGTACCTTGCGCTCCCCAGGCACATTTTGATCTACCGGCTGAAGAAGTACGGGATCGAGGATTGAAGAATAGTCTCCAATTCCCGACTTCCCTGGTCAATAGTATCCACTGAGACGTCCATCTAATGGAATTTATTCGTGTTTCTCTGCCTGGGATCTGGAGGGCCGGGATGGGCCGCAAGCATAATGTGGATACTATTCTTCACCTCTTCCCCCCCCCATCCGGGACCGCGGGGAACGAATTGCTTCCAATCCCTCATGAAACCTCGCTATTGGCTTCTTGGCACGCACTTTGCTCTTGTTGACAATCGGAGGCTGACCGTGGATTTTCAAATTCGGGTGTTGTTGGTTGAAGATGATCCTCCCTTGGGGCGCTCTTTGATAAACTTTTTGGAACGGGCGGGGTATGTCTTCGAGAGTTGTTCGACTGCCTGCGAAGCGATCGCGCTGGCCCAGCAGCATCGACACGACATCGTGATCTCGGAATTTCATCTTCCCGATGCAAACGGAGTGCGACTGTTCGAGCAGTTGAAGCGGGTTGTTCCCAATGCGAAAGCGATTCTGATTTCCGAGTTCGATTTTCAAGCGGTTGCGAGTGAAGTGGGGCAAGTGGAGGTCCATGCATTTCTAAAAAAGCCTTTCGATTTGGCCGAACTCGAAACAGCGCTATCTTTCTCCCATGCATACAGTTGAAGCGAAAGCTCAAGTGAAGCATACCGGTTGAAGTGATTTTTCAGGTTCTTACGGTTCTGTGAGGACATACCTGCCTCCGTTTACGTGTAGGGAATCTCAGAAGCGAACGTGACGGCCGAAGTGGAATTCGCGTGGGTTATCGAGAATGCAGGCTCAGGTGAAGGCGACGCTGGAACGCTACTGTTCAAGCCGCAGCGCATGTTGACGTGATGGTTCCTGTGATCTTTGCGGAATTTCCCCTCTCCCATGGTATCGGACACAGCGGTGCGAGTGAGGTTGGATCTGGATCTGAGGTGGTCGCAAGTGGCTGAAACTCCTGTTCCCTTCTAATGCTGACAATTCTGAGATCTCCCTGAACGATAGCAGAGGGCCATGAGGAACAACCTTATGGCCTTCTGCATTTCGTTTGGCTAGAATGAAAGTACGTCCGTGAGGTTCCCGGATCCTTTGTTTGAGATTTCGGGGATTGTTGAAACGGGGATGAACGAACTCACAACGAAGGAGTAAGACCATGGTGGCACAGAAGCTTGAATTGATTCAGAAAATGGAACAGAAAGGGATGACCGTGGCACAAGCCGCAGAGGCAATGGGCTTTGACGCTCAATTACTGGGATTGTACCTTGTCAAGGACGCCTACCCTGTCCCTAAAAGGATATTGGACAAACTGGCAGAGGTCATTTCCAACTAGGAGGGACGGCAATCCTTCACCCGGCGATCCGAACCTTTGCCACGGTCGTTCGGAACCATTGTCCCACGCTTGAACTGAGCTATTGAGACCGTTTCGGTCCTTTCCCCCTCGTGATCCCCGCCGCGAGGCGGAGAAGGACACAGATCGTTTCCACAGCCCGACGACCCCTACGCCGCCTTTCCCCCACCAACCCTCCCCCTTTCTTGCGAACCGCCGCAACCCTTGCGCTCCCGGGCATCTTACGGGCCGCCCAGGCGCCCCAAAGGACCGACGGCCCATGGGTGTGCGATCCCGGATCCCGTTGCTCTCTTGCGGGGAGACACGGGTGCTTCACCTCCGGGATCCTTGCCCATGCCCGCCTTGCCGGATATGCACAAACTGCACAGACTTTGCCCCCTGCACAAAAGTACTTATTTCACGTAGCCCCGATCCCCACCCTTGACAAGAACATCGGATGGTGTTAGCAGTAGCCGCGTATCGCGGACGAAAGCAACTCCCCTCTCTTACATGCACCTCCCCTCTCCCAGGTCCTGGCACCGCTTTTGGGCTTATCGTTGTGTTGGTTTCACCCTGGCACGCCGACGCGCATTGCAGCAGGCAGGATCGTGCAAGGGAGTAGGATTGCACATGGGCGATAACCTGGGTTATCCCTGCGTGGACATTGGTGATACCTTGATCAGGAGGCACACATGAAACAGGAAAAAGTATTTGCACAATTGGAGCAAAAGGGGGTTTCACGAAGAGATTTCCTCAAGTTCTGCAGCTTCGTTTCCGCCACCATGGGGCTGGCCCCTTCCATGACCCCCAAGGTTGCCGAAGCCCTCACAGCCCCCCAACGCCCACCCGTGGTCTGGCTTTCCTTTTCGGAATGCACCGGCTGCCCCGAGTCTTTGCTGCGGACCACCTATCCCTGGATTGACGAGTTGCTCCTGGAAATCATCTCCTTGGACTACAGCGAGACGGTGATGGCCGCTTCCGGACAGGCGGCCGAGGACGCCCTCCATGCCACCGTCAAGAAGCACCCCGGGAAATTCATCTGCGTGGTGGACGGCGCCATCCCTACGGCGGAGAACGGCGTTTACGGGATGATCAACGGCAAGACCATGATCGAGATCGCCAAGGAAATCTGTCCCAAGGCCCTGGCCAACATCTGCATCGGAACCTGTTCTTCCTTCGGGGGCGTCGCCGCCGCCAAACCCAATCCCACGGGGGCCAAGGACCTGGAATCGGCCCTGGGCCCGGCCCTTACCACGCCCGTGGTGAAGATCCCCGGCTGTCCTCCCAACGGCATCAACCTGGTGGCCACCATCGTCAACTTCTTGTTATTCGGAAAGCTCCCCGACCTGGACGCCAAGAAGCGACCCCTGTTCGCCTACGGAAAAACCATCCACGACACCTGCCCCCGACGCTCCCACTACGAAATGGGCGAGTTTGTCACGGAATTCGGTTCCAAGGAGGCCGCTTTGGGCTACTGTCTATTCCAGTTGGGGTGCAAGGGCCCGGAAACGTACAACAACTGCGCCATCGTCAAGTGGAATGACGGGACCAGTTGGCCCGTGCAGGCGGGGCACCCTTGCATCGGATGCAGCGAACCCGATTTCTGGGACAAGATGTCTCCTTTTTACAAGTCCCTGTAGAACGGGGCCGGAGGTCCGACTCGGCAATTCCCACAAGGACGGCAGGAAGCCTTCACCATCAATAAAGGAGAAGTGAGTTATGGCACAGCGAATTGTCGTCGACCCCATCACTCGTATTGAGGGTCACTTGAGAATAGAGGTGGAAGTGGGGGACGGAAAGGTAAAGAATGCATGGAGCAGTTCGACCCTCTTCCGCGGCCTTGAGATCATCCTCCAGGGGAGAGACCCCCGCGACGCGTGGCTCTTTACCCAAAGGGCCTGCGGGGTCTGTACCTACGTCCATGCCCTGGCGTCGGTGCGATGCGTGGACAACGCCGTCGGCGTCACGGTCCCCGACAATGCCCGCCTTATTCGAAACCTCCTCATGGGGGCCCAGTTCCTCCACGATCACATCGTGCATTTCTATCACCTCCACGCCCTGGATTGGGTGGACGTGGTCAGCTCCCTCAAGGCGGACCCGAAGAAGGCCGCGGCCCTGGCAGACCAGGTGTCCCCCGCCGGAGGCAACGTGAACGAGTTCAAAGCGGTGAAGGCCCGGGTGAAGAAGTTCGTGGACAGCGGCCAACTGGGCCTGTTCAACAACGGCTATTGGGGACATCCGGCCTACAAACTGCCCCCCGAAGTGAACCTCATCGCGGTCAAACACTACCTGGACGCCTTGCGCCAGCAGGCGCGCACCGCCCGGATGCACGCCGTATTCGGAGCCAAGAACCCCCACCTTCAGAGCCTGGTGGTGGGCGGAGTCACCTGTGTGGCGGACCTCAATGCCGATCGCATTGCGGAGTTCAAGTATCTCTGGAAGGAGACCATGGACTTCGTAAACAACGTATACATCCCGGACGTGGTCGCCGTGGCCGGGTTCTACAAGGACTGGGGAAAGATCGGCGGCACCACCAACTTCCTGGCTTACGGAGAATTCCCCCAGAGCGCCAAGGAACCCGAGAGCCTGCTCTTCCCCCGGGGTGCCGTCTTCAAGCGCAAGATTTCCAATGTCCAACCCGTGGACATCAACCTCATCGAAGAGCATGTCAAGCGCAGCTGGTACGAAGGGGACAAGGCTCTGAATCCCGCCGCGGGAGAGACCAAGCCCAAGTACGAGAGCCTGGACGTCAACAATCGTTACAGCTGGATGAAAGCGCCCAGATACAACGGCGAACCCATGGAGGTCGGTCCCCTGGCCCGGGTGCTCATTGCCTACGGTAAAGGTCACGCTCCCACCAAGAAGGCCGTGGACGGACTGCTCAAGGCCCTGAAGGTTCCCCAGGAAGCCCTGTTCTCCACCCTGGGAAGAACGGCCGCCCGTGCCCTCGAGACCAAGATCATCGGCGAAGCCATGGAAGGATGGATGGGCCAGCTGGTGGAAAACCTCAAGAAAGGGGACACCAAGACCTACCAACCCTACGAAATGCCGGCCCAGGCCTCGGGAGTGGGCCTCAACGACGTACCCCGCGGCGCCCTGGGCCACTGGATCGAGATCAAGGACCAGAAGATCGGCAATTACCAACTGGTGGTGCCTTCCACCTGGAACCTGGGACCCCGCTGCGCCGGCGACAAACCGGGGCCCGTCGAGGAGGCCCTTATGGGCACTCCGGTGGCGGACCCCAAACGCCCGGTGGAAATCCTGCGCACCGTTCACTCTTTTGATCCCTGCATTGCCTGCGGGGTGCACGTGATCGACCCGCAGACCAACGAGGTCTACAAGTTTAAAGTTGTCTAGGCGTTGTCGCCGAGATATGCTATCGTCAAACAGGAACCTGGCTCAGGAGCCGGGTTCCTGTTTTTTGCCCCGATCGGTTTGCCGAGACGCGAGGTCGTTCTATGAGTGAAAAGCAAATCCTCGTCCTGGGTGTGGGCAACCTCCTGCTGCAGGACGAAGGCGTGGGAGTCCGGGTCATCGAAACCCTCGAGGCGGGATACGCTTTCTCCTCCAACGTCACCCTTCTGGATGGCGGGACCCTGGGTTTGAGACTGTTGGATCCCATCTCCCGGGCCGACCACCTCATTGTGGTGGACGCCGTACAAAACGGAGAAGCCCCGGGCACTCTCTACTTCCTGGACGGCAAGAACCTCTTCAACCGGGTCACCTTCAAGAACTCGATGCACCAACTGGACCTCCGGGAAGCCCTCGCGTATGCAGAGGTCCTGGGCAATTCCCCCACCGCCGTGGTCATCGGGATCGAGCCCGGAGACATTTCACCCTGGGGGCTGGAACTGACCGAATCGGTTCAATCCCGTCTCGAGGACATGGCGGGCCTTGTACTGAAAGAGATTGAAAAAGCAGGCGGCACCTATGTTGCCAAGAATTCCCCCGGAGCCGCTCTCCAATGAGAAAGGAACCCTCCCATGTGTCTGGCAATCCCCGCTGAGATTGTGCAAATCGACGATGAAACGGCAACGGTTCGAGTGGGAGAGGCCCTTCGGAAGGCATCGCTCATGTTGCTGCCCGAGGGAGCCGACCTGGGCGATTACGTCATCGTCCACGCGGGTTTTGCACTGCACAAGGTGGACCCGGAAGAAGCCATGGAATCCCTAAAGCTCCTCCGGGAACTGGCTTCCTTCGGAGAAGAGGAGTCCCCCCTTGGGACCTGACCCGGGCGGAATTGCCTTTTTGATTTTCCCCTAGATCGAGCGATTTGACCGGGACTAACCCCGTTTCGTCGTTCCCGCCCAGGCGGGAATCCGGAAAGAGCGTGCATACCCAATGGATGCCCGCCTTCGCGGGCATGACGCCCGGATGCTCTCGGAATCGCTCAACTCAGGTTTCCTCCTTTGCCGGTTCGAATCCCGGTAACCTCCGGGATATCTTCTTCTCCTGCCGGAATCTTCAGGACCGATCGGAGGGCGGGCGCCTGCGTTGCGCCGGAACCGTAGGGGCCCTCGTCTTCCCTGCTCCCACTTTCTCCGGGGAAGAAACGGGTTTCCGGAAGCCGACGAGGACTCGCGGATCGTCAAC
>Ga0116192_1003034_pt1 | contig 10721 bp, 11 predicted proteins | sample AD_UKC113_MetaG_FD_89876 | JGI IMG/M metagenome (GOLD analysis project Ga0116192, IMG submission 89876) | Active sludge microbial communities of municipal wastewater-treating anaerobic digesters from Hong Kong - AD_UKC113_MetaG | ecosystem: Engineered > Bioreactor > Anaerobic > Digestate...
CCTATTTTAATGAAATTGGTAAACCAAAAAATGTTGTAATACTTTCGATGGATCGATATTACTTTAGCACAGGTAATCCACTCGCAAATTATGACGAACCTGCTGCTTTGAATATGCAACGTATTCTTACAGATATTAAACAGTTAATACGTGGAGAATCAATTTATGCACCTATATATGATTTCAAAACTCATACAACAGATCCATATAATACAACGCTTATTCATTCTGCACCAATAATTATTTTGGAAGGTATTTTCGTTTTGAATAATCCTGAACTTGTAGAGTTAGCGACATTAAAAGTGGTAATTGATTGTGAGGAATGGATCCTTGTTGACCGACGTCATACTAGAGACTCAAGTGAAAGAGGTCGTACACCTATCGATATTTCAAAACAGCTTCCTTCAGTTATGCGAGGTAAAAGAGAATTTATTGATCCACTTATGAAAAAAGCTGACATTGTTCTTAACAATAATGATCATAATGTATTTCAAGGTCAATGTATAATTTTACCGTATATCCAAAATCTTATTGATTCTAACAAAAAAATAGTTCAGGAAAAAAACGTTAAAATAGAAAATTATGCAAAAAAACAAGCACAACCTTTAAAAACTTGGGAAAATTTTTGCACATTAGATGATTAAAACATCTAACGTTTTTTAACTTGAAAAAATATTCAAAACCAATCATGCGAATAATTTAAAACACTTTTAAATATCATAAGTAAAAATGAAAATAATTAATTCGACATAAAGCTTTTCTTTATAACAATTATAATAAACATCAAATTATATGCAAACTCAAAAAACTGAACTTGCTATTTTTGAAATCCCAAGTATCAATTTCCAACATAAAATCGTAGAAGAACTTGAACAAGAAACAAGACAAATAAATGAAACACTTGAACAAATAATAGAATTACAAAAAACTTTGGTAGATCAAATTACAATTTTTGATCAAGAAAATTTAGACAATATTGAAGTACATTATGATAATACACAAAAGAATATTACTATAGCTAACAAATATTTAGATGCTGCAAGTAATAATACGACTAGTTATTTTAATCCTTTTAAAAATTTAAAAAATATTTTTTCACTAAGTAAATTGATATTTTGGTAAAATGCGAGACAAATTAAAATTGATTATTTTATTCACTGTGAGTTTTTATGATCTTCAATATTTAAAGAATAATTACAATATGCGAAAATTAAGGGAATTGCAAAGAGAAAAACAACGAGCTTTGGATAGTTTTAAAAATAGAGAATCAACCAACAATGAGTATATACAATGGCAACATTTAGTTTATGATAACTCTGACAATAACGATAACAATAATAATAGTGAAAAAAATGTTATAAAAGATATCGAAGGCGTAAATATTTGCGGTAATAATTCACCTGAAACTACATCTACACCAACTTTATATCTTAAAAATGTACCAGCAAATGAACAACGAGTGCCAACATTATCACTTGCTTCATGCTCTTCTTCTTTTGTTTTACCATCAAAAACATTTTCAAGTTCGCCAATCAACCTGATACCACAAACTCCACTAATATTTTCAAATATGACTACAAACCTTCCGAAACCTGTATTTACTAAACATTTAAATGTTGACTCGCTTTCGGAAAAAGAACAATTTAATGAATTTGTAAACCAAAATTATACAAATAAAGGTACTATCAAAATAAATTTACATACGCCGCCTAATTGTGTTAGTACACCCAATAATATAGAAACACAAAAAATAACAACTACAATAATAAATAATTTTAATACTATAGATGATTCATTAACAAACGATTTTATTTGGACTAAAGCTGAATTTGACAAATGTGAACAAATGACTAAATATTATCGTGTTAATGATTACGGTGTCACAGTTTTAAATCCAAATTATAATAATGGTAAAAAAAAAGTTAATATACATACAATAGATTTTCGTAATACAGGAATTGAATACAGTAATTTATACACTTTTGAATTTCAATATCTGACTGAAATTAAATTTGAACATAATAAATTAAAAAATATACCTTACTTAATTCCAAAAACTGTTCAAGTGTTAAGGCTTGATTATAATATGATAAGTACTATAAATAATAATATTAGAGACGATATATATTCAACTCATAATTTAAGAGTCATCACATTATCTAATAATCTAATAACAACAATACCTGATGAAATAGGTAACTTGCGAAATTTAGAAAAACTTATATTGAATAGTAATAAAATTACTAAAATTGGTAATGGCTTATGTACTTTAACAAAGTTACGTACTTTAAAATTACATGATAATCAAATAAAAGATTTGCCTGAAAATTTGGGTAATCTTTCTAATTTGAAGTATTTAACTTTGCATGATAATCCATTGTCTTTGTTGCCCTATTCTATTATGTTACTTAGGCTAAAAAGATTAGATCTTCCTCAGTCACTTGTAGAACAAATAACTGATCCAATTATGAAAGATTATATTAATGATTATGTTAAATTATAATTTTTTTTATATTAGTTCATCATGAGTCGATATGTCACCTTTTATATGTTTAATATTGATGCACTTTTTATTTGTGTAATTTCTACATTAAATATATTCATAATTAATAATATAATACACATGACTAAAAATCATTACCAAGTAAAGAAGATTAATAAGAAAAATAATCGTAGGGATAAAAAAAGAGCAAGAAAATGTAAATAAAATATATCATAATTGTTGATTTATGAAAAAGTCATATTGTTAATAAGAATATATTGTGTAAGTTAGGTTACTACAAGTGACAATGCAATCAATTAGTGGTGTTTGCGATTTGATGGTACGTAATTTAAGAACTATTGATAAATTAGAAGTACAATTTAGTAATGCATTAATTTTTTTCCAGCACTAATATATTCTTTAATAATTACATTGATGGGTGGAATAGAATTTGATGTTAATAAATTCGCAAATGATTATAAAACGCCAGCAACAGTTATTGCAACAGGCACCTTAGTTTATTTTTATTTGAAATTATTATTATATTTTATTGTCGCGTATATCGTTTTAAGTATTATTTCATCATGTGTTTATTGTTATGCTACTGGGATGATGCAAGTTGGAAAAACAAATCAAACTACGAAAGAAGAAAAGACACAAAAACGAACCACTAAAAAATCAAAAAAAACAGGTTTAAATATTATTACAAACGAATCAACAAATCCTGTACCTACAGTTGAAACTTTACCAATACAAAAATAATAAAATTGAATAATTATATTTTAAGGTAATCCAGATAAATTTATCATATATTAATACAAAAAATAATGTTTGCTATTGATAGAGAACAATTACGACAACATCCATATTCTTACATTTTCCCAATTACTGTTTCAATTAATGGTGATTTTACTAATAGTGAAAACTTGGATGATTTTTCACTATCTCCATTAACATTAATTACAACACTTACACTTGATTTCTTAATGTGGATGATTATTTTTGTAGCACTCATATTTTCATTAGGTGTTTTTGTTGTTTGTTACATACCATATTTAACTTTTATTAGTTGCCTTAAATGTGCAGGTCTTGCATATAATTACGGTAATATAAACAAATTAGATTAATTTTTTATTTCGTTTTTAATTTTGAGGTGTTATGTCACATTTTTTATCAGGTAACAATAATGTACAACTTGCATCATATTTCTCGTTTTCTCGTCCACCATAAGCTGTAGTGTAACCTAATGGATTACAAAGTAATATCGTATTTTCTACTACAATATCAATTTTTGAATGTGTATGACCAAACAACCAAGCAAAAATATTATACTTTTTTATAATATGATCTAAATTGCTTGCGAACATACTATTACAATTACTATTACGATATTTTGGCACGATAGCTTTGTAAGTTGGTAAATGATGCGTCAATATAATAATTGTTGCATTATCGTTGTCTATACTATCTAATGTTGTTTGTATCCATTCTACATTGCATTTATGGAGCTCATTTATTTGATTTATCGTAATAGGTTGACCATCTAAAAATATATTGCATAAATCATTTGATACTTGTTTAACAATTATTCTTTCATTTGGTAAAATAAATGACCAAAGAGTAGAACCTAAAAATATTATTTCTTTATCTTCATATTTATAACTATACGTACTATTATTTAAAAATATAACGTTTGGCAAAAGTTTGCATAATTCAGATATAGTAGTATTGACACTATCCATTGAAGTTTCAAAATTTGCATAATATTCATGGTTTCCTGTTATTAAAAGTACTAGTTTAAAATTTTTAGAGCAATCATTAAGGAATATTTTATACAAAGATTTACTTGGATAGCCTATATCACCTAATAATACTAAAATGTCACTTTTAGGAACAATAAAATTTTCAAATTTATATTCGTGCAATTCGTAAAATTCCAAATGCAAATCTGATGCGTATTGTATTGAATCCATTAGAGATACTTTAACATATTGGTTTGTTTTCCATAAAAATACAAAAAATCATTTTTATTTTACTAGTAATCATATGAAAATCATTTTATTTTCAAACATCATAAATAAATTTGTTATTACCAATTTTAAATTGTAAAATATTTTCATTTCTAAAGAATAAAAAAAACAATTTCACTATGGCAATAAATTAATTGAAACTTTAAATACATCCTACCAGAATAGCATAAGTAACCCACACTTGTATAAAGCACAATTATAAATGATACATAGTTAACAAATATTTTTATATGAAATAAAATAATTTTAAAAACATACATTCTAATAAAAGTAATATCATAGTAAAACTAATTATCTGAATAGGATATCCTATTTCTTCTCCTCCAAAAAACATTAGGAGAACTAAAATAGCAATAAAAATTATAATTATATAAACTGAATCCATATAATATTTGTTTTATATTTGCTTTAAATTTGTTCTAATATGTATAATATAGAAAAAAGATTTATAAAAATTTATTTCAAGCAATAAAAATGAAAATTTAATGTTATATTTGTTGGTATCAAAATATAATCTTATGTAATTATGAATCATTCAGATTTTTATTCATTATTTGATGCTGAATATATCGATATTTTTTTCGTTGATACAATATATAAAAATGGTTTTGAATGTTATTGTTGTGACAAAATCTATTTTTTAAGTTTAGTAATAAAAAAAACAGTTAAAAAATATATTGAAACACAGAACGAAAAAAACATTGTTTTTGATAGTTTATTGAAACTCACGAATGGAAGCGTACTTTTTGACTTTTTTTTGCGAAATTTGGAGGTAATATTACACAAAATAAAATGTGATGCAACATGCAAATCATGTAATGATTTTAATAACTTGATAAAATCATGGATTAAATCGAAAAACTATGATAATTATTTAAAATTCGAATGCGTTAATAAATGTCCCAAATATACAAATATAATTAATCTTATGCTTAATTTTGTGTCATCAATAAATACATTTAGTGAAAAATTCACAGCTTTAACACAAAACACTATTTCTGAGATATTTTCATTTGTTGAAAAATTAAATGATTTATATATATATTATTTGTTTGCTGCAAATGTTAATAGTATAATTAAAAATAGACATAATAATTCGATACGTTTGAGTTTTGTTATTATTAATGATCTAGAGAAAAAAATAATATTAATGTTACAAGGTTTCTACGCAGGGTATATCTTATTAACTAAGTCTAAATATGAGGAGAAATATTTAAATTTTGTTATTAGTTATTTGTTTAATAATAACAAAAAAATATTAATTGAAATACTAGACGATAAAAGATATTATGAACCATCTTTTAAACATTTTTTTTGGAATATTATTATAAAAAACAACTTTTTTAATTTGTCTAAATATGAAATAATTAATGGTATAGAACTTGATAATAAAAGCGATAAGATTGGCTTATTTAATGTAATTTTAGAATGCTACGAATATCATTTAAATAATAAAAATATTGAGTTAATGCATCAAATTAATAATTTCATAGAAATTTTAATCGATGATTTAGATTTGAACCAAACCTACACAAAAAAAATAATAACAGAATTTGAATTCAATATTTTACCAATTGCAATAAATAATAAAATCATCAAAAAAATTATTGAATATGAAAATCCAAACGAATTTATTATACCGTTAAAAAATTATATCACTACAACACTAAATATCGCCCTTCTTAGTTATAATTATGTGAACATACATACTAATAATTATAATCAAATAGAAAATATTGATTGTGTTGTAGATGACATTTTCAACAATTGTTCATTAACTACAAATAGAAAAAAAATAATATATCGCATTAACACCGTAACAGAAAATAATACTTCTTCAGGACGTGGCGTTACAGCATCAAATTTTCAAAAAATAGCTAGAGACCTTTTTGAACTAATTAGCAAAAATGGTGTTCTTGACTTAGATAATAATGATCCTCAGCACGCAAAAAGAGTAATGTTATATGGTTTCATATGTGCATTATCTTTCGCAAACTTAATTATTATACCGATACCTAACTATATTATTAAACTAATGCTAAATCGAGAAATTTTGTTAAGTGATGTTTGTGATACGCAATTTATCAATTCGTTATATGGTTTAAAAAATTTATCAGAAACTGAATTGAGTGACATTTCATTAACAATGAGTGTACCAATAACTGTTGATAATAAAATTTCTAATTTTGATTTGGAAATGACAGACGAAAATAGCTCAGAGGTTACTATCACACATGAAAATCTTGATAGATATATTACTTTAATGGAGAACTATTATACTTTTAAAAATATAAAAGCACCAAGATATAAAATAATTAATGAGTTTATTAAAGGTTTTACTCAAATATACGAAGGCATTAATCTTCAATCTTCACCAAATATGATTTTTGAAATATTGACATGTTTAAATAAATACCCACCTATTAGTAAAGAAAAAGTTATAAAACTAATACGATGTGACTATTATCAAACCAAAGATTGGATTATAAAATTTTTAACCCAAAATAATTTAAAAACAACAAAAAAATTTATTAATTTTGTTACTGGTGTTGATTATTTAGCGTCAAATAATCATATAGAAATAAAATATAGTTATTCCAATAAAAAATCTCTTCCTGTAGCATTAACATGTTTTAATAGGTTGGAAATTTATAACGAATACAAAAATTATGAAGAATTTAGTGAAAAACTAATGTATGTTCTTGATAATTACATTGGATTTCAATATGGTTAATATCTTTTTCGTCAATAAAAATTGAAATTTTAATCTAAGAGGGAATTTAATGTTATTTTTTATTTGCAACACTTAAGATACCAAACACACATAAACCTCCAATGGATACAACAGACAACGAACAAAACTTTTCTATTTTAGAAGATGTTTTTAAAGATTTTCTCGTAAAAGGCCAATTAATTAGTTATCCTTACAAACTTGACGGTAAAATATCTTACGATTTTGGATTAAAGTTTAAATCTGATGTTGCTGTTAGTAGTCTTGTAATATTGGAGGAAAAACTACAAAATTACAAAGAAAGTATAATTAAACTTTTTTCAAAAAATTTTGTAGTTATGTGGTTTCCAAGATTTCAAAAAAAACAACAATATTCATCAAATCCTATCGCTGACTCAAGTAAAATACGTTCACTTTTAATTAACACTATTAATTCGGATGTATTAATACATAGACGTAATGAATATAGTTTTAATAAAAAATATTTATGTTATGTTAATGAGTATGCGTTAGCGATGTTACCTATTTTAAGAAGAGATAATTTTGCAGAGAAATGCATGTTACTTTTATTAGTAGACAGTGGTAATTCTTTGTACATCTTATTACAAAAACAACATGGTTTTTACAATTCTTTTGGTGGATTACTGATGAATGTAGCAAAGTCATACGCAAAAACAAAAACATTATTAGCGAAGGATTTTGCTGTCAGTACTTTGGAGAAATATTTCAATATTTCTTTAGATGCTAAATGTTATGATTCTATTTCCAAAATACAAACGATTGATAAAAACCTTGATTATAAAGTGTTAGGAAAAACATTTATTTGCAAAAACACAACAAATATTTTAACACTAACATTTGATGATTTAGAACGTTTAGGTTTAGGTGATCATTCTGTATCGACGATGTTAAAAAAAAAACAGAAAAATATTATTGTTGGTGACGATTTTATAATGGTTGGTATTAATTCTGATGGCAGTTTAAAAAAGTACGATAAAACTTTGTATCCAATTGCCAATAATATACCAGCATTTCTTGGCAAATATTTTAAGAATACCATATAATTTTTTTTTATTTTTAAGACACCATATGTGTCCACGTGTGTAATTAGGAATTTTGCTTTTAAAACATTTTTTACGACTTTCAACACATTTGTCACCTCATTTTTGTCTCCTTGCTCAAGTAATGAATGATTGGTTGGCTGATTTTAATTCTTTTATTTTTGATCTACTATATTCTTCTAAACGTTTACCATAATAGAACCAGAATGAACTAATTTTCTAATACTAAATACAACTGTTTTTTTATTATTTCTTTGCTAGTGTATTCAGCAATACTAATACGATCAGTACAAAGCATTGCATTAGGTAATATTTTATCTGAATTATCATCACAAAAAATATTAATTCTATTTGGCTCTCTATGTTTGTACATATCTTTAATAGAATATCGCAATGTAGAATTACCATGTATAAATTTTAACATTCTATCATATGTCCAATTGTCTATTTCGTTTACTATTTGAAAAAACCATATATGTTGCACTCTTATTATTTTATTTAAATTATGAGAACATGTTTTATTATTTTCGTAAATTATTTTTTCTGTTATATTATCAGTATTTGTTACTTCATTTACCATTGTTCTCCAAAGTAAACCTTCTAATTCTGAATAGGTAATCCAATCAATAATACTATCACGTTTTTGTTGTTTAGTAAAAGTAGTACAAATAACTTGATTTTATTTTATATTTATTTATTTTCATAAATTCATTTTTGATAATTTTTAAAATTTTTGCCTATTACATTGTTTTAAATAAAATTTAAATAACTTTTAAATAACTTTTCTTTGTAAACTGTAAATAAAGATTTTGATATTAGTATTGATTTCCGATTACATATCAATAATAAAAAATCAATATTAAATCAATAAAATATAGTAAAAGTTTGGATTACATAATTTTAAAATTTCAAGTATGGTAATATTAAAATTGCTATTATCTATAATTCTTGTTCTCATTGTTGCATAATAGAATGCTCTAAATTTTGTTTCATCCTTGTATAATTTTAAATAATAGGTCTTCATTTTGTTTAAAAAGCAATACATCATAATGTAATTATGGTTATTAGCTAAAGTAGTTAAACAGTTTATAAAAGATTTAACAATAATTTCCATTTTATTTATACGGGTTTCTATAGAATCAAAAATTTTAAATTTTCTAAAAGTGTAACTTGTTTTTTCAAGTGCTATTTTATCCATTTTACAACCATAAGTAGCTATAAATAATAATGCATAAATTTCTTGTAATTTGTTAACCAATTCTAAAAATATCCTAACTCTACACGAATTTATTATATTATCATATCCTTCACACGAAAATATTAAATTATTAAACGTACTACTGTCAAAATCTGTTAAATTACCATCGTCTAATTTTGTTAAAAAATTTTTATTAGCATCATCAATTAATTTCTGCATTTCTACATTAATTGATTCAATAGCTATTTTGAGATAATCAAACTCAAATATGTCAATAACAACTGTATCATCTAATAAAAATTTAAATGTATGATACATACCTTTACGTATTGGTTGCAACAATACATATTTAGAAAAATATATTTTCGATTTTACATGATTACTTTTTTCGTCTACATTTTTATTTGCACAAATTTCTGCATACGTTTTAATGCATATTGGTTGTGCATTTATTTGTATTTTTATGGTATCAGTCTTTTGTTCTTTATTACATGATCCTAAATCATTGGTACTTGCGCAAATTTTGGCATATGTTTTTGGGTGATTAATTCGTTGATCCATTTGAGTAAAAGTAGATGTTTTACAAGTTAAAATAAAAGTTAAAATGAAAGTCACAATTTTTAGAGTACTACGTAATTTTTTAATAATATTGTTAGATAATCAAATTTTCAATTTTTAAGTAAAAAAAAATATTACCAGCCAAAAAAATTATCAATACTTCTAATTATTGAAAAAATATAATTTGAAAACCGTAAAGTGATTAGAGAAGCAAATAGAATAACGCATAATAATTTACATAATGAAAAAACTATTCCAATTAAATCAATCATCACTTAACTTATTGCTAAATCATATAAATTTAAAGAAATATTAAAAAATATATTATTCAATTTTATATCTTGTGACTTATCATGTCCAGAAGACATTTTATAGCAATAACAATACACTAATAAAGGTGCTATACAAAACGTTTTATTCAAATTTATGATATTATATATTTCATAATGGGTTAAGAAATAAAGTTACATATTCGAAGAATAAAAATAAATAAAAATAAATAAAATAATAAATAAAATAAAATAATAAATAAAATAATAGAAAAATACTAACATAATTAAAATTTTAATAACAATATTACATATGCTATTTTCTTGACGATGACGAAGAATTTGAAAGAATCAGAATTGAATATAATACAGGAAAAATGATGACTAATAAA
>Ga0116192_1003036_pt1 | contig 10714 bp, 17 predicted proteins | sample AD_UKC113_MetaG_FD_89876 | JGI IMG/M metagenome (GOLD analysis project Ga0116192, IMG submission 89876) | Active sludge microbial communities of municipal wastewater-treating anaerobic digesters from Hong Kong - AD_UKC113_MetaG | ecosystem: Engineered > Bioreactor > Anaerobic > Digestate...
CATTGAAACCCTTAGCCACCAGATTGCTGAAGTACGCCCGGATAGTATCCTGATCTTCCATCTTCACTAGACGAGCTTCAACAGTCTGAGCAAAATCAGACACGTACTTCATGTCCAAGCAGTCAGGATCAGCAGCCTTAGACGATGAAATACCAGCAGCTAGTACCAAGGTACATGTTAGGAGTAGGGTTTTCAGAAACATTATCACATATCCTCATCTTCAAGAACCACATCGACTTCAACAAAGCCTTCTTCATTTAGTTCAATACCAAGGTCAGCATCCACTAGGATGAAACCTGGGTATGGCCACAGATTGTGTGCTCGTAGGTAAAAGTCTAGTGCCTGGACTACATGTTCATGACTGATCACGAAAGAAGTCTCATGGAAAGTTCGAGTATCGGCTTCCTTGCGGGGGAAGAGAAGTAGCTGGGCCTTGTTATCATTGCTCGTCATCTAGTGTTCCTTCAAAATACCGCTTGATAATTTCGCTAGGCTTAGGGGGTGCCTTATACCGCGCGTCGTGAATTCGTTTTTCGTATTTGTTTAAGCGTTGCTCTTTGTCTTCGGCAAGGAGTTTACGCTTACGTTCACCCAAGAGCTTACTCGTCTCCGAGCCCATCTTCCAACTCCATTGGGTCTAAGTCAATTAGACCGTGTTCCCACATGAGCATAATTGCTTCTAGGCTTGTCATGTCTCCATGACGCTCAAGGAATTCTTCTAATGTTTCTTGCTCTAACATTGTCTCTACGTAGTTCTCAATTTCCTCTTTGGGAGTCATTTCCATACACTTTCTTTAGGCGATCGATACTGATAAACTCAGGATCGTAGTTTCCATCTTCTACGTTGTGTTTGACTACTACACCTCTCCACCACAACTTGTTGACTTCACCCGCCCATGGTGCATCGTAATCTTGGTATACACCACATACGAGACCGTTAACTTTTCTGCCATGTGCATTAGACCTTTGGCAGAAATCCAAAGTGTGAATATGTCCTTGAGTAGCTGACGACAACTGTTTTGTAATCAGACTGTAGGCGGGATGCTCCCCAGATATACCCCGACCCATAACCCCACTAACAAAATAATGAGCATAAGTAATTCCGTCAATCGTGATACTTCCTGGGGTATTCCCTTCGTAGTCTACAACTTCATTGTAGTACTTGTCGAGCTGTAGATCTTTTAGTGAGATTGCACCTTCTAGCTCTGGTTGAACATTAATAGCTTTAGTAATACGGAACTCGTGGTTACCAATTAGGTAGACACGCCTAGGAAGCTTCTTCTTGTGCTTTCTTAGTTCCCAATGCACCTTATCAAGAAAGTCACAATGAGCGGCAATATCAGCACTGTAAGTACGGCCAATCGCAGCGCGTGTTCCCTTTTCATAAGAGGCCAAAGAAGGTAGGTCAGCCCCATCGCCGATATTGATGATAACATCAGGATTAACATCATGGATCAGTTTTCCTAGCCAGTGGGCTCTTTCGTTGCTGTAGTTCGGATGCGCATGAGAGTCTGGAATTACAAGGTGTGTTGTCACTCTAGCCACTCATCAGGAATAGACCCAAAGGCACACATGTAGCCGTACTTAGCGCACCAGTCACTATAACGCATCTTTGAGTTTTTTGCAATCTTGTTGTCTCTGTCAAAGACCATGCGGATGTCGAGATCAGGATGAGCCTTCTTAACGGCGTACATCTTTTCTCTGTCTTCCCACTTGAAGTGTCCTTTAACTTCAATGAAGCGTTTGGTTCCATCTCGGAACTCAAGGAGAAAGTCAGGAGTATACTCTTTTTCAAGGGTATACCCCAGCTTCTCTTGCTCATAGTAGAGCTTAGCAGTACCTCCTAGACGTGGTTTAACGTCATTGAATACCCTAAGCTCTAGCTTTGAGCGAAACTTCTTGGGATTAATTACACTGACTGTCAAATCAGATCGTCAAGGTTACCAAGGACAACAATCGACATGCGTCGTCCTTCATGATCCAAGTGGTCAATTGTCAAGAGCATTTTGCCTTCGGTATCTGCCACTGGAGCTGCCCACAGGATGTGATTGGTATTGAGGACAATAGTACCATCATCCATCTCAAACTTCTTTAACATCTGGTTCCCTTTCAACTTTTGTTAGGTAGCGTGGACCAGACGAATAGATAAACGTTCGTAGCCCAGGCCAACACTTTTCTCGGAACTCACAATAAGAGCAATAAGTTCCTAGCTTTTCGTTACCACTCTTACCATCCGCTACCGCTCTGAATGTACGGTCTGGTTCACGAGCTTGTGAGACAATCATCTTCTTGTATTTGATAATTGCCGGAAGATTTGGTGGATGAGCATCGTACACATCCAGGCACATATGACCAAGCTGCTTGTCGATAGCAAAGAACGCTACTTTGTCTTTAACCTTGAGACGAGGGTCGTCCATGCTAGCGTAAAGATAAGCATTGATCTGCGAGAGATAACCAAATGGGTCATCCTCTTCAAGACCATGGTTCTTAAACTTAGAAAACGCTGGTGAAGAAGCAGACTTAACATCAACCAAAACGCCATCGATAATAGCATCACGATGTCCTTTCACACCGTCAACCTCTAGGGTATCCTGCTCACCTTCAACTGTATGTCCTGCTTCACGAGCAAGGAAGAGAAGAAGATGTTCTAGGATGTCTCCGAAGAGGAACTTAATCCGTGCCTCAGGAGGGAGAGGAATTGCTTCTCCAGGTGTGTTAAGCTGGTACCAGAGCTTTCGTTCGCATGCAGTGCCGAGATTGCTGAACCTAAGAGCAGGTCGCTCATCCCCTCGAAAAAGACGGGTGCTGATGATCTCAGATAGCTTACTTCCGAACTGATCCTTAAGACTTTCGATGACATTGTGCTTTTGTCCACCAATGAGCTCATAAATGTCAGAGATTAGAGTGTCAATTGTTTTGCTCAAGCTCTCGGATCCGATCTTTTATGTCTTCTAGTTCAATACGGATATCTTCTAGGATACTTGCAATTGTAGCAAGTGCTGGACCAGTCTCCCTCATATTTAGGTACTTGTACAAGCGGTCTAGTTGATCAGAAAGGAGCAAACTCACGACCTCCAACAACGAGCTTCTGGGCTTCTGACTTAAAGTCAACCAGAGTTACGACCTTGACTTCTTCCAGGCGATGACCACGACCCTTACGAGTGTCAAAGGTAGCAACCTTAATAATCACTTCAGAACCGTTACCGATATAATCCCTAAACCCAACACCTTCAGCATCAGTTACTTTGGGTGGTTCAAACTTGACAAGATCGTCCTTGATCACCTTGCTGAACGGGCGTCGGAAAGTGACATACCGTCCATCCTCATCTTCCTTGGCCTTAAGCTGCAGGCCACTACGAGCAAAATCTTCCCATGAGTCATCAGAAAGATACAGGTTGAGCTTCCACGACTTATACTCCTTGTCGGCATTATCCTCAGGAGTTGGGCCTAGACCGAGCTGAGCCCACTTAGCAGTACCGTGAAAATATAGAACCTTTGTTGACATTCTTTCAGTATTCCTTATGTTGGCGGCGGGCCGTAGGATTTGAACCTACTCCGCAGGGTTTTGGAGACCCGCATGCTACCGTTACAATAGACCCCCGTAATCGTCAATGTGTTTCAAACCAGTTGTAACCTGAGTTGGAAGAACCAGCCAAGCTACAGCGTAAGTTTAGTATCTTTCCTACGTCGACAATAGACTGCTTTTGAGTTTCCTCAATGAAACTTGCAATCTCGTCATCATCAACTGTCTCTGTCTGCCATTCATCGTGTACAAAGTTGACCTGCCAGAATGGGATCTTTTCTTTGAGCAAACGCTCACGCCACAGGATGTTGGCCATCTTCATTACGATAGCTTCACCATTCTGTAGGTAACCAGCAAGCATCAGATGCTCACTATCGCAGGCTACGTACCTGCCATCGATACCCTCAAAGAAACCACGCTTGGCATCACGAGGGATTTGCTTTTCTTTCAGGTGTTTAAGACCTGGATAGAAGTTAAGGAAGTTTTGTCGAGCTTCACGAGCTACAGGCAATGAACACGAAAGAACTTCGGCTGTTTTAGCTTCACCAGCACCTAGAAGCCATGAGTAGATAAAGGTTTTGGCTACACCACGAGTCTTACAAGGTTCACCTAGAGCCTTCTTGTTCATGGTGTGAATATCAGTGCCAAGGTCTTTGTCACCAGAAATCAAACTGTGTGTAAAGACATCGTCATTGATGTAGTGAGCTAGGATACGAAGCTGAATACCTTCTGCGTCTGTACCAACTAGACGTCTACCCTTAGGTACTGTCCAAAGTGATCTGAACTCTTTGCCGTAAGGTGAGACTTGACCCTTTCGGTTAAACTCGGAAGGGATGTTGGCAGTGTTCGGCTTGTCGTGAGACATGCGTTGGGTCCATGCACCAATCGGGTGAATAGTCCCGTGGACACGATGGTCATGTTCGCATGCCCTTATCCACTCATTAAGAGAAGATAACCTAGACGCAAGTAGGATGCGTCTAGCCAACGATTTAGCCGACTCTGGAGCGTCATCAGGAAGTGTCTCTAGGTTTTCTTCAGAGACTTTCCACCCAAACTCAGCGTACTCGACAAGGCGTTCTTTTAAGCGTTCACGTTCTTTAGGATCACGACATTGCTTAAGATCCCTTTCCGCTTTGATGTGTCCCTTTGTTTTTTCCACCGGCTTCCATCCGGCTTGATTAAGTCGTTGAACGATTTGCTTGGGGGAGGCGGGATTGAACGGTTCGAACGCAATAATAGTAACATCGGATCCGACAGCATAAACCGTGTTAACGCTTCCAAATCCACTTGGTTCAAGTCGTCTGCAATTAGCGTGCGGGACACCAAGCCTTGTATATTTGATGGTGGTAGTTCCCACAGGTACGACTCGATCTGGGAAGCCCGTCTTGATGAAGGCATCTAGTCTCTCCAACTCCAGAGAAATCTCCTTATGGAGATCATGGGCTCTGTCTATGTCAAAGTAAAATCCATTCTTGTGCATCTCAGAGCAGACAACAACGATGTCGTGTTCTGTTCTAAGAGCTTTGTGCCAGCGCTCTTCATTAATGTAGCGCTCAAACTTCTTGTAAATTAGGTAGGTAAGCTCTACGTCTCGTTGGCAGTACCCAATCATTTCATTGGAAAGTTTAGACCAATCGTTAAAATCACCTTTTGGATAACCTAAACGTTGACCCCAAGCTTCAAGAGAATGACCACCTTCTACATCGTAGTTAAGAAGGCGAGATACGACAAGAGTGTCGATAGCAAACGTATGAGGAATGTTTATGTCGAGAAGCCTGTTGATAACAGGCAGGTCGTATTCCAGGATGTTGTGCCCTACGATCAGTGTGTACTTTTCGCACTGTTCCTTAAAGTCATCAAATGGTGCTGTAAATGTGTGCAGCTTACCGGTATCAATGTCCTTAACAACAATGACCCAAATGCACGTAGGGCGTAATCCATCTGTCTCAATGTCGAGGATAACTCTCAGCTATTTTCCTCCTTTAATTCCACCCTGTACAGATATGATAACATGCCTAGAAAGGGTTGTCAATGGGCATTTTGTTTCCTTTCAGCGAGTAGTAGACTGATGTAGTCGTCTCGATTTGTAATTTCATAGTGAAGGTCAAGGTATATCGTAGACGATAAAACATCCACGTAGTACCGAGCCTGTTCTAAACGGTCTTGTCGTGCAGATGGAGACATTCGGTCTAGGTTAAGACCATCATCTGCTGCGATCATATCAGCTAGATCTTCAGCCCACGCGCGTTTTAGGTGTTCCACAATGGTACTCTCCACACTTAGGAGTATTTTCCGAGACACGAGGCCGAATGAACCGTTCGAAGTCTCCGTCCATGATGACGGTCGGAGGATACCGATAGCAAGTCCCAGAAGGCTTCTCAGCGGTATCCTTTCGGAAGTAGGTGCAACTACCACAAGTCATATGAATCCCTTCTCTGAGCTTTCTAGCGTACTCTGCATGGTGCTTAAAAATGCCAAGACGAATAGCTTGTTCAACTAGAGCATGTCCCATTCCGAATCTCCATCACAAGAGAAATAGACCTGCTTAATTCCAACAGATGCTATCGCCATTCGACATCCGCTGCACGGGCGAGCCAGACCGTATACAAAGGGCTGTGATACCCCGGAGTGTTTCGCACGCGCCACAACCAACATAGCGCTCGAAAGGTCCTCACCAGTCGATGTTGCTTTGAGGATAGCTGCGACTTCAGCGTGTAGATGGATTGCATGTTCGTTTTTCCCGTACATCTTTTGGAAGGGGTGTGTTTTAAGACTGTTCTTGCCCGTACCCAGCAGTCGTCCATTCTTATAGACAGCCGCTGAGATACGAGCTCTAGCTACAGGTTCACACGTTTGGGCCTCACGAAACTCAGTGTGAATGAGTTTAGAAATTAGGCGCTTGCGGTGAGGCATTAGGAGGAGGGAGTCCGTCCTTATCGACACTGATGATCTCCATTAGCTTTGACGTGACTGAGTCGTACCATAGTTTACCACCGTCACCCGTTTTGCCGCTGAAGCGGTTCTTCGAGATTGTGAGGTACGTGGTATTTCTTTCCGCGTCAGAAGTAGCTGTTGGATTGCGTTCAAGGTCAATTCGGATGTCTGCGACTTTGGCGATAGTACGACTGCCGCGTGTTTGTCCGTTGTCATTGACGTGACTCACTAGGAAGAGGGTGAAACCAAGCTCTTGTGCGAGCATCTTTAGACGAGTAGACAAGTAGTCGAGCTTCTTGCGTTCGTCTGTCTCTTCAAGTCCAGATACTACAATAGAGATGTGATCAAAGAAGATATACTTGCAATCGCACGCACCAGCAAGGAAACGAATACGCTCAAGAACAATGTCAGGGTCATCGCTGCCAAAATGAGTGTAAATATGGACTCGGTCATCATGGCCGGCAGCGCTTTTATACGCAGCCAGAATTTCCTCAACAGAGACATTAGTGTCGGGTAGATGACAAGGTACACTAAGTTCATAGCTTGCCACTCCCTGAATAGTACGCTGGCGGTCGTCTTCGAGGTGAAGAATTCCAATGTTCTCAGTTGTCGATTTAAGAAGATGATGCTCGATGGCCCGTAGAATCTCTGTCTTTCCAACGCCCTCTGCTGCGGTGATGAGGACCACTTCTCCATCTCGGATGCCATAAGTCATGTCCTGAATTGTAGGAAATGGATAAGTTGCTGTCGGCTTAAGACGGGCTTCACGCAAAATCTTCTCAATGTCCTCAAAAGAAGACACAATACCATCAGGTAAAAACCGCTTAGCCGAATGAAAAGAGTTCTGAAATTGCTTGACTTCCCCAGCCATAAGGAAGTCATTAGCATCTTTATGTGTCGTGATAGGAATGTGGTAAATCTTCTTGACATCAAAGATGTTAGCAACTTCTTGAGCTGCCTTCCATCCAGGTTCATCATTGTCAAAACAGATATAGATGCGTTCAAACGAGTTTAGGTAATCAAACTCAGCACGACAAGCTTTCTTAGCGTTAGATGCGCTAGGCACAGAGACACAAGGGATTTTACCATCAAGCATCTGGTAGGCAGACAAAGCATCTAACTCACCTTCTGTGATAACGATACACCCATGAGAACCTGCATTGAACAATGTCTTACCAAAGAGTGTAGCGCCTGACAGTTCACCTTTGCCCCAAAATTCTTTCTTTAGGAGTGACCGTACCTTGATTGAATTGTTCTGGTATGGAAAACCTAGTTCGACAGGCTTGTCGTTAATGAACTTAGCAAAAACGTTGTACGTATGCATAGTGTCTCGTGTGACACCACGCCATGCAATAGGAGCAAATGTTGGTTCAATATTGCTGGAAACTTCTTCCATTAATTCTCCTGGAAAATACTTGGCACATGAAAAACAGTAACCGTGCCCGTCCTCGTAGGTACAGTAGGCATCACTACTGGACCCACAAGGACAGGGAATGTGACGATCAACTACTTTCGTCATCGTTGAAGTCAACGAGTGTGTCTTCAATTACTTGATTACACTCTTCACAGATTGGTTCTTTACCTCGAAAGAACACACGATTACTTGAAATCTGGGAAGTCAGGCCCTCATTATAAGAAGACCTGACGTCACCATCAATTACGAAGTCACAGATGCTACAACGGTACGACATCAGGTTTTAATATAACCTCCAAACTTAACAATTTCAATCATGTGGTTATAGGTGTAGTACTTTCCATAAAGATTTGACTCTTTTTCCTTTACTTCATGGAAGCCAGCAGCCCCCTTGAGGCGATCCCCAAAGTAAAACCACACATCACGAATAATCGGCATCTGTCCCTTGCTGTCAGGAGCACCATTTGCGTACAAGCACGAGATGCGCTTACGATCAAACAACTTACCGTTCTGTTCCAAGCGATCAAGAACAGTCAGGCATGCCGAAGGTACAGACCAGATCTCCCCATGAATACGGCCAGCGCGTCGTTGGTCAGCAGTGTGGAATGCAATCGGGAACTGTCCAGAGACTGAGTACTTGAAATCAAGGTTAGTGTCACACGTAAAAGCATGACACATAAACTTAGCATCATTCTCCATCAGTACACTGTGTCGAGAGAAGTTGCTACGAAGAGTCCCGTATGCAAACACCAACTGTGTTTTGTATACGTTCAACAACGGGACATCTTTTGTAAAATCGTTATCCATGATACTCTTGATAACGAAATCAGTCAAAGCATTGTTGTTAACCTGAGCCATCACGCAGCATCCATCGTAAGCTTGTCGTCGTCAACTACTTCGTCGCCGTCTTCTACTTGAGTCCAGTAGATCTCATCCAGCAAGTCAAGAATAAGACTGACAGCATCATCAGGGTAGTTCTCGACAAGCTCACGGATATCATGCTCAGTAAAAATGATGGCGGCTTCCTTTAGGCTATTAAGACCAGCCTTGTCGATGAACAAATCACGGGGCTTGGGCTTGACTTCCGCTGCCGGCACAGCCTTCAGTACCGGCCTTTCTTCTAGCCTAACCGCGGTGGTCTGCCCAGTTTTCGAGGCTGCTCCACCACCAGTTTCTTTCGTCGTCCCAGTCGATTGACCTGTCCCGCGAAAAGGGACAGTACTTGAGGAACCTCCCTTACCATACGAGTACGACGTGTAGTCCTCGAACGAATGAGCATTAGAAGCCCATACGCCAGGAATAACCTCGCAGCCGGCATCCTTGTTGATGATGATCGAACTGCCAAGATTGTTCATGACAACGATTTTGTTGTATGTTCCAACACCAGCAAAGTTTCGTACCAGACGTTTGAAGTCCTCATCGAGCAGAGGATTATCATTCTTCCAGTTGTTGACAAGAGGCTTGACAATCTCCTGGGCAAAAACCTCAGAGTCAGTCATACCCTTGCCCCGGTTATAGTCCTGCATAGTGCCATTATGCATTAGAGCATACTGACGATCATCTTCGTCGATGAACAGGAACGGATGAACATTGTCGATACTGATGTTACCGACACTGCGAAGTCGAAGATGAACAAAGACTTCGTGGTCCTTGGCTTCTTCGAGCATCTTGGCCAGGAGTTCCGGGTCATTACCCTTGGGTTCCCAGACACGACGAATTTCAAGCTTGCCACGATCGAAGACAGAGATGCCGAAGCCATCATTGTTCTTCTGGCAAGCCACCTTGAGCTTGTTGAAGGGAATTTCCAGGGCAGCAGGGCGGTGAATGATAACACACATAGTTTATTTCCTTAGATCAGGAGGCGCGGGTATAGCGACGAAGGTAGGTGTTGCCAAGTTCTTTGAACTGAGCATCGGAGACACGGGGAACAGTATCTTCTTGGATAGACAGAGCCTTCTTCTTGTAGTCCCACACGAAAACAGTAGTACGGAACATTTCGTTGAGGACACGCATAGAGCTCGGATGAGTAAAGACAATACCCAGCTTAGTCATCTTCTCCTTAACCTGGAGGGGAGACGACAGCCCGTGGGCAACTTCCACAGCGAACGACTGGTTCAGATGTTCTTCGACATCCATCACCTTGAAGATGTAATCCTTCAAAGCTTCGTACCGGTTCTTAGGCTGGTTTTCCAACCACTTGAGGAAACCAGACAGCGGGTTGCTCTGGTAAGAGATACCTCCCTGCGTAAAGTGGAAGGCAGCATCAACCAGCTCCAAGTTCTTGAGAACCGAGGCAAAGTTGACGATACCCTTGAACAATCGAACCTCAATGGTCGCTTTAGAACCACCGGTGTTGATTACTCCACGAATTCCAGACACAAAATTGAGGGCATCGCGTCGAGCAACCACCTTCTTCGTCGTGTTGGGGTTGATGTTGGGCATGCGACAGTAGTCGTTCAAGGTGCCGCGTTCAGAGAATTCGATCATAAACGCCTTCATCATCGGTGTGGTGAAGAACCATGTAAAATCCCGTTGATGGCGGCTGTTGTCGAAAGACTCACGGCTGACGTGGATGTGCATGCCGTTGTTGGTGTCGCGAGAAGTGTCAAACTTCCGCATGTCAAGAGCACTGAACCACTTGGCCCAGAGCATCTTGTGAGCCTTGAAGGACATGGGCAGTGTCACCATTTCGTTACGATGGGATTTGCTGCCAGTAATCGAGCTGTCCTGCTTAGCGCAGACCCACAGCGTGTCAGGGACAGCCTCGATCAACTGTCGCACAGAGTAATCCGTGGAGAGTTCCAGCTCGACACCATAGACCGGCTGATCAGCTTCCTTGGGAC
>Ga0116192_1003040_pt1 | contig 10711 bp, 8 predicted proteins | sample AD_UKC113_MetaG_FD_89876 | JGI IMG/M metagenome (GOLD analysis project Ga0116192, IMG submission 89876) | Active sludge microbial communities of municipal wastewater-treating anaerobic digesters from Hong Kong - AD_UKC113_MetaG | ecosystem: Engineered > Bioreactor > Anaerobic > Digestate | place...
CGGGCCTGTAGCGCAGTTGGGAGCGCGCTTCAATCGCACTGAAGAGGCCGGGGGTTCGAATCCCCCCAGGTCCACAAGAGCAGCAGGCTCGAGCAACAAACCAAATGATCTTTGGGCCCATAGCGCAGTTGGGAGCGCGTCTCAATGGCATTGAGAAGGCCGGGGGTTCGAATCCCCCTGGGTCCACTAAAGCAAAAGCAGGAGTACTAGGTCATCCGCCAGCGAACCGGGAGAGTGAGGTGAAAGGCCGGCATGTGTTACGGAGCACAAAGACTGAACTCGCCTGAATCCACTTGGATAGCTTTACCGGTGAAAACAGTAACCGGTGACGGAGACGCCCGTTATCGCGTTTGAGCGGTCTGCGCAAAACTGCAGGCAAGCAGGGTGGTACCGCGGAGGTTTCCTTCGTCCCTGAAAAGGGAGAAGGATTTTTTGTTTAATCAACGGAGAAAAAAATGGCTAAAACAATTCCAAATTACAACCCGAGTGAGATCGAACCGAAATGGCAGAAGAAATGGGAAGACGATGGACTCTACAATGCGGACATCGACAGGACCAAACCCAAATTCTATGCTTTAACCATGCTCCCGTATCCCTCTGGTGACCTTCATATCGGGCATTGGTATGCCATGGCACCCTCTGACGCGCGTGCGCGTTATAAACGTATGAATGGTTATAACGTACTTTTCCCGATGGGCTTTGATGCCTTCGGTTTGCCAGCCGAGAATGCGGCTATCCGGCATAACATTCACCCCAGGCAATGGACTTATGCCAATATTGACCGAATGCGCAGGCAGTTTCATACCATGGGTGCGATGTTCGATTGGCGCCGTGAGATTATTTCCTCGGATGAAAAATATTACCGCTGGAGCCAATGGTTCTTTTTGCAATTGTTTAAGCATGATTTGGCGTACCGGAAAATGTCTCCTGTGGATTGGTGTCCCAATTGCAACACGACGCTGGCGCGCGAGCAGGTATGGGGTGAGGACCGCCACTGTGAACGCTGTGGTACGCCGGTAATCAAGAAGGATCTTGAACAGTGGTTTTTCCGCACCACCAGGTATGCGGATGAATTGCTTGATTATGATGAAATTGACTGGCCCGAAAGGGTGCGCACGCTGCAGACCAACTGGATTGGACGCTCGGAAGGTGCCCTGGTGACGTTTACCACTGAATTTGGCGATAAACTGGAAGTTTTTACCACCCGCCCGGATACCCTGTGGGGAGTGACTTTCATGGTACTGGCACCAGAACATCCGCTGGTGGATAAGCTAACGACGCTTGAACAGAAGGCTGAAGTTCAACAATATGTTCTGGACGCTTCCCGTCAGACAGATATTCAGCGTGAAGCAGCGGATAAGGAAAAAACCGGGGTATTCACTGGCAGCTATGCCATTAATCCAGTAAATGGCGAACGGATTCCCATTTGGATTGCCGATTATGTATTAATGACTTATGGAACAGGAGCCATCATGGCTGTACCCGCTCATGATGAGCGGGATTTTGCCTTCGCCCGTACCTTCCACCTGCCGGTAAAGATCGTCATTCAGCCTCAGGGGTTTGAATTGCTGCGCAGTGAAGATATGACGGCAGCCGTTCCAGCCAGTGGAATGATGGTGAATTCCGGGTTGCTTTCGGGGACATCGGCGCAGGATTCCTTCAGGCGCGCAATCGATTACATACAACAGCTCGGTGTCGGCAAACCCGCTACCAACTATCGTCTGCGCGACTGGCTTATCTCCCGGCAGCGCTATTGGGGCACTCCCATCCCTATCCTTTACTGCTCAAAATGTGGGATTGTGCCAGTACCTGAAGATCAACTACCCATCACCCTGCCTGATGATGTTGAATGGAAACCCACCGGAGAAAGCCCACTGAAGCTGCATCCCACCTGGCGCTTCACCACTTGCCCGCAATGTGGTGGACCTGCGGAAAGGGAGACCGACACAATGGATACTTTCATGTGTTCCTCCTGGTACCATTTGCGCTACCTTAGCCCGGATTACGATCAGGGTCCTTTTGACCCGGAAGAGTATGATTATTGGATGCCCGTGGACATTTATACCGGCGGCATTGAGCACGCAAATATGCACCTCATCTACACCCGGTTCTTTCATAAAGCTTTACGCGATATGGGAATTACCAGAGGAAATGAACCGATGATCCAACTGCGTAATCAGGGCATGGTGCTGGGGGAGGATTCAGAAAAAATGTCCAAGAGCCGGGGTAATGTGGTCGCCCCGGATGATCTGGTGCGCACGTATGGAGCCGATACAACGCGGGCTTACTTGATGTTCTTTGCCCGTTGGGATATGGGCGGTCCGTGGAGCAGTGGGGGGATTGATGGAGTGATGCGTTGGCTGCGGCGTGTCTGGAGTATGGTGCTGGAAGACGCAAATTCAGTTGCAGCGGGCACGGATGATGTAAAAATTCTCCGTCGGAAAGTACACCAAACGCTTCGCTCTGTAACCCGTGATTTTGAGGAATTCGAATTCAACACCATCATTTCAAGTTTGATGGAACTCTCGAATGAAATGGTCCATCTCAAGCCTAAAGTGTCACAGGACCCTGCCTGGAAGGAGGCAGTGGAAATTTACATTCAAATGCTGGCGCCAGTTGCCCCTCATCTGGCTGAAGAGCTCTGGCAGCAACTTGGCTTGCCTTATTCCGTCCACACCAGCCGATGGCCAAAGGTGGATGAAGCCGCAGCAGCTGAAGACGTAATCACTCTCGTCATTCAAATTAACGGAAAGGTGCGGGACCGGATTACTGTCCCGGCTGACGTGACAGAGCAACAAGCCCGCGAAACGGCACTTGCCAGTGAAATGACGAAGAAATTCCTTGAGGGTCGAACACCCAAACAGGTGATATACGTAAAAGGGCGTTTGGTAAATATTGTCCTTTGAGTTCTACCATGATCAACACAGCAGCCGGAAGGTGTTACCATCTCCGGCTGCTTTCTTTAATTGGCAAAGCCTCCCCTGTTCTACTATAATTTAAAACGTATTTGGATATTAAGAGGAGGTATGAAATGAATCTGGGTGATCTTTCATGGATGGAAGTTGAGCAATACCTGAAGAATGAAGACCGCATTATGGTCGTGTTAGGTGCCATTGAGCAGCACGGGTATATCAGCCTGAAAGCGGATACAGAAATTCCCTACCGGTTGGCGTCTGCAGCTGCGGAACAAACCGGGGTTCTGGTGGCGCCACCAATGAATTTTGGTTGTTCCTCTTATTTTGTCGACTTTCCCGGCACCATCAGCCTGCGGGTTCAAACGCTGTTAAGCGTTGTTGAAGATCTGCTGCGCTCATTACACCACCATGGATTCAAGCGGATCCTGATCGTCAATGGGCATGGTGGCAATGATCCGGCAAAGGTTGCCATGGGAGAACTGGTGAATGAATTAAACGACCTTCACCTCGTCTGGTATGACTGGTGGAAGGCTCCTTCCATACAGGTGGTGGCTGAAACGCACGGACTCAAGACGTATCATGCATCCTGGATGGAAGCATTTCCATTCCTGCGCACCCACGGCATGCCGGCAGGTGAAAAAACTCCGTTTCAAACGGCAGCGATTCTTCCTTCGCGGAAAGTGAAAGGTGCTCTGGGGGATGGAGTTTATGGAGGTGCCTATCAGGTGAGCGACTCAATCATGGACGAAGTCTTCAATGCCGCTGTGCAGGATATTCTGGCTTTATTAAACTTCGCATAGGCAATTCTTCTTTAATGAATCTTTCATCCCGATTATTCCGTGAAGCTCACACCGGCAGCTTTTTATTTGCGTCGATTGTTCTCACTTCATTTCTGGCTGGTGGATTAGCTATCCTGCAATCCTTTCAATTGAGCGGAGTGATCTCACAGGTTTTCCTGGAAGGCAAGTCCCTTATTGAAGTGCTTCCTGTCTTGAGAATGATTCTCTTCATCGTTCTCGCCAGAGCAGTATTCATCCTTCTCAACGATGGGTTAGCTGGAAAACTGGCAGTTGTGATCAAAACGCGATTACGAAATTTATTGCTTCAAAAAATCGATCGCTTGGGACCGGAATTTCTGAAAAATGAGACCACCGGAGAATTGACTACTACTACCCTGCAGGGAGTGGATGCTCTCGATGCTTATTTTTCTCAATATCTTCCTCAGGTTATCCTGGCAGCTATTCTCCCGCTGACAATTCTGATCGTGGTCTTTCCGCTGGACACGCTCTCAGGGATCGTATTCCTTCTCACTGCCCCACTGATCCCGATCTTCATGATCTTGATTGGCAAATCCGTGCAGACGCAGACCAGTCATCAGTGGCGCGCATTGACTCAACTGGGGGTGTATTTCCTCGACACATTGCAGGGAATTGCGACGCTTAAAGCGCTTGGTCAAAGCCAGAAGCGCACGCTTGAAGTCAGGGCGACCAGTGATCAGTACCGGATCATAACGATGAATGTGCTGCGAATTACATTTCTAACCGCATTGGTGCTGGAACTGGTCGCCACTCTTTCTACTGCTGTGGTTGCCGTGGAAATCGGTTTACGCCTGCTTTACGGGCGTATCGAATTTCAGCAGGCTTTCTTTATCCTCCTCATTGCCCCGGATTTCTACCTGCCCATGCGCACGCTTAGCCTTCGTTATCATGCCGGAATGACAGGCGTCACCGCTGCTGAGAAGATCTATCAATTGCTCGACACACCGGAAAGGAAGATCGACCTTCCTGCCAGCAAGCACAACCTGGCAACCCTTATGGAGGGAGATTATCAGCTCGAGGTAAGGGATCTATCGCTCACTTATTCAGGACAGGCGACTGCTGCTTTAAACCAAATTTCCTTTAGCCTCAATAAGGGAAAACACTACGGGCTGGTCGGACCGAGCGGTTCGGGTAAGAGTTCGCTAGCGCGGCTTTTGCTTCGCTTTATCGAACCAGATGGGGGTCAAATTTTATTGAATAGCGAGGATATCCATGCCTGGTCCAAAGAAGAGTGGCGGCGCCTGGTAGGTTGGATTCCACAAAAACCAGCCCTGTTAAACGATTCCTTAATCAACAATATCACGTTGGGGATGGACTGCTTTTCACAAGTGGACCTGGCGCAGGCGATTGAAGCTGCTGGATTATTCGACCTGATCGCCCGCCTTCCAGAAGGTGGAAGAACTCCGCTGTTGGAAAGCGGGTACCGTTTCAGTGGTGGAGAAATCCAGCGCATTGCTCTCGCCCGAGGGGTTTTGAGAAATCCACGCCTCATTGTTATGGATGAACCTATGGAACATCTTGATCCCGAAGGGAGTGAAGCGCTTAGTCGATCTTTCTCGGATTTTATGCACGGAAAAACCTCAATCACCATTGCCCATCGTCTTTCAACGATCCTGCATGCGGATGAAATCATTTTTCTGCAAAGTGGTCAATTAATGGGATTTGGAACACACTCTCATCTGCTCGAAACCTGTCCTGAATATCGGAGTTTTGTCTTTCCTGTGGGAGGTGAAAAGTGAAGACCTTTTCACCTTTGTTTAAGATCTTTAAATCCTTCACCGGAGAAATTCTCCTCTCCGTTGCTTTGGGTATCGCGGCGATTGGAGCCGGGATTGGCTTAATGGGAACTTCTGCTTACATCATTGCCAGTGCGGCGTTGCACCCCTCCATCTCCACTCTGCAGGTTGCCATTGTGGGCGTGAGATTTTTTGGTCTCAGCCGGGGTGTTTTTCGTTATCTTGAAAGGATAGTCTCTCATTCTGTAAACCTGCGTGTTGTCGCCAGGTTGAGGGAAGATTTTTACCGCCGTATCGAACCGGGTGCTCCTGCCAACCTGGTTTCTTATCGCTCTGGAGACTTGTTGCAACGGGTTATCGGCGATCTGGAAACGCTTGAGAATTTTTACGTTCGGGTGATCGCCCCCTTTGTGGTGGCTGCAGTGGTCGTTCTGGGGGTGAGCCTTTTTGTGGGTGGGTATGCGGTTGAATTGGGGATTCTTCTTGCGGCGGGGATGATCCTTACAGGTTTTCTTCAACCGCTGGTTTCTCTGCTGCTCACCCGGAAGCTAGCGCGCCAACAAGTTCAGGCAAGGGCTCAAAGCTCCGCCAAACTGGTTGAGCTATTACAAAGCCTTGAAGATCTGCAGGCTGGCAATGCACAGGATCATTTTTATCAGGGCTTGAGGACTGAATTTCAGCAGAGTGCGAAGACGCAGGTCGGGCTGGGTTGGCTAACCGGTGTCAATAATGGCATGGTCTTTCTGCTGACAAATTTAACCTTGCTGGCGCTGCTTGTTTTGGCAATCCCTCTCGTGAATCAAGGTTCAATTAATGGAGTAACACTGGCAGTGGTGGCGTTGGTAGCCATTTCAAGTTTTGAAGCTGTAAATCCCATGTCGGCAGCTATGCAGCAGTTCAACGCGAGCCAGGCAGCCGCTCAACGTTTGTTTTCAATCGGTGAAAAGGAACTTAAGCCTCCATCGGAGCAGGACGAGTTAAGAAACATCAAAAGCCCTCTGATCAGATTCGATTCTGTGTCGCTCGTTTACCCTCTGGCGAAGGAGAAGATTCTCGATCAAATCACATTTGATCTTCCTTATGGCAAAAAGATTGCGGTAGTTGGAAGTAATGGAGCCGGAAAGTCGAGCCTGGTTTCCATGCTGTTAGGGTTTGTTCAGCCAGCGGAGGGGAACCTTTTCCTGCTTGGCGAGGAAACACTTCGCCCGGGAGCAGAAATAATTCGTCCATTTCTGGCGGTTCAGCTCCAATCACCCTATTTGTTTAGTGATAGCGTGCGCAAGAACCTGCTGCTTGCTGCGCCCGAAGCTACAGACACCCGCCTGCTTCAGGTGCTGGCGATGGTCGGGTTGAGCGAATGGGTTCAATCTCTCCCGCAGGGGTTGGACACCTGGATTGGGGAACATGGAGAAAAGATGAGCGGCGGCGAACGACAGCGCCTTTCACTGGCGCGGGTCTTCCTTCAGGATAAACCCTTCCTTATTTTAGATGAGCCTACTGCCAGCCTGGATGCGGTCAATTCGCAACGGGTGATAAACGCTTTTCTAGAGGAAAAATCTGAAGCGGGGATGCTGGTGATTACACACGATCTCCACTGGTTTCCAGTGGTGGATGAGATTCTTGTCATGGAGCAAGGCAAAATAATTGAACGCGGGACTTATCAGGCTTTACTATCGCAAAACAGTCGATTTCGCAAACTCTATCAACAGGAGCTGGATAGACTGGTTGAACAATAAAAGAGTGATATTTACTCGTGATATTCAGCCAGGGCACGTTCGATGGCTTCCTGGCTGATCGCTCCGTTTCTTAGAATCCTGACTTCATCTGTAGAACAATCCACCACCGTTGAAGGCACTCCACCCGGGCATCTCCCGCCATCCAAAATCAATGGGACACGTTTATTAAGCTGCTGGTAAACGTCCTGGGCGTCGTGCGGATTGTTTTTCCCTGACAGGTTCGCAGATGTGGTGGCAATGGGTCCAAACTTACGCAGCAATTCCAGCGCCACCGGATGGTTGGGCACGCGAACGCCGATGGAACTGCCGGCGGAAAGCAATTCCGGTAGATCGCTCCTCTTTGGCACGACAATTGTCAGTCCGCCAGGCCAGAAAGCTTTGGCAAGAATGGTGGCATTGCGGGTCATCGTATCTGAAAGTAAGGGTACCTGGTCAATATCCCCGATTAAAACCGCAATGGCTTTGTTGGCATCTCTGCCTTTCGCTTCGAATAACTTAATGATCCCGGGGGAGTAAAAGGCATTGGTTCCCAAGCCATAAACCGTATCGGTGGGGAATGCGATGATTTCACCTTCCTGCAGCAGTTCTAGCGCAGTTTGAATGGAAGCTGGATTATCTGCTGGGAGTGTGATTGTCTGCATTTGCACCACCTTTAGATTAGAATTTTTACCACACGCGGCAAATCAGCCAGGTCTTTATAGATTGTTACTTCTGCCTGGGGGAAAAATTTGGCAAAAATTTCTTTAACTTTATTTCCTTGATTATATTGTATTTCCAAGAATAAACAGGCTGGAAGGGCAAGGGAATCAGCACAAGTTTGAACAAGTCTGCGAATCTGATCCAGACCATCGCTTCCACCATCGAGGGCTATGGCAGGCTCAAACCTTAATGCATGCAGTAATTCAAGCTCAGCCGTGGGGATGTAAGGGAGATTGGCTACCACCAGATCGTATGTGCCTTGTATATTCGAAAATAAATCGGATTGCAGGAAATTGATTTGCTCTTCGAGGTGGTAAGTGGCGGCATTCAATCGGGCAACCTGCAAAGCCTCTGGCGATGTATCTACAGCCGTAACCGAGAGATTCGGGAAGCGATCCGCAAGTGTAATGGCGATGATTCCAGAACCCGTGCCAATGTCGAGCACATTTTTTCGCTCCGGGTATTCCTCAAGCCAGGATATCGCCAGTTCGACCAGCAGTTCGGTTTCAGGGCGGGGGATTAGCACACTCGAATCTACATAGAAATCCAGCCCGAAAAAGGCTTGTTTGTGCAGAATATAGGCAAGCGGTTCCCGATTTTGCAAACGCTGCACAAAATCATTCAATTGAAGGAGAATTTGGGAGTCAAGGACTGTTTCGGGGTGAGCATAAATCCATGAGACTGGTTTCTGAAGCGTATGAGAAAGAATGGCATTGATTTCGACGGTTGGAAATTCACTGAAGTCGCGTAACTTCGCCTGATTCGTGCGCATCCAACTGCCGAGGTCAGTGTTCGTCATTCTCTCCGCTGCTTGCCAGCCGTTCCGTCTCGTCGCGGATGGCGAGTTCGTCGATAAACATGTCTATATCTCCCGCCATGACTGCAGGCAGATTGTAGGAAGATAGGTTTATCCGGTGGTCGGTCACCCGGCTCTGAGGATAATTGTAGGTGCGAATTTTTTCAGAACGGTCACCCGTGCCTACCTGAGAGCGGCGGTTTGCATCCCGTTCCTGGCGTCGTTTTTCTTCTTCCATTTCAAATAAGCGTGCTCTCAAGATGCTCATCGCGCGCAATTTATTTTGCAGCTGTGATCGTTCATCCTGGCAGGCAACCACTATCCCGGTGGGCAGGTGGGTGATCCTTACAGCAGTGGCATTCTTTTGAACATTCTGTCCGCCAGCGCCGGAGGATCGAAATACATCGATATTAATATCTGAATCAGGAATCTGAATATCCACGTCTTCCACTTCAGCCATTACGGCAACGGTAACGGTGGAGGTGTGAATACGCCCGCTCGATTCAGTGGCAGGGATGCGTTGCACCCGATGTACCCCTGATTCAAACTTGAATCTGGAGTAAGCAACCTTGCCTTTTACCATGAAGATGACTTCTTTATACCCGCCAATGCCGGTTTCATTTGCTGAAATCATTTCCACAGTCCAGCCTCGAGCCTCGGCATAATGAATATACATGCGCATCAGTTCTGCGGCAAAGAGACCTGCCTCATCTCCTCCAGCACCAGCGCGTATTTCGATAAACACATTGCGATCATCCCGAGGATCTTTGGGAACCAATAGTCTTTTTAACTGCTTTTCAAGGGTTTCAATTTGCGTGGGTAATTCTTCCAGTTCCTGATTCGCCAGAGCGCTCAATTCAGGATCACTGGACGCAGCCAACTCTTTGGCTTGTTCGTATTGATCCAGCAAAGAACGGTATTTGGCGGAAAGTTGAATGACCGGTTCAAGTTCCGATCTCTCCTTGGCTAGTTCCACCACTTTTTGGTAGTCCTGACTATTCTCATCCATCATCTGGGTGAGTTCAGCGTATCGGTGCTCAATTGAAGCAATTTTTTCAAGCATGATCAACCTGTTGAAAGCAAAATTTCCCACGCCGATTATACCAGCCTTGGATCATCTGAAAGGCAAGGAGGGCGGTTTGATAGGAAAGTGCTCAGGCTTTCATTTACCTTTTTTGCCAGTTCGTTTAAAATGGGAGAATACCAGAAATCGGAGGATTCCATGCCCTGTCACGATAAAAAAGTCTATCAAAGTCCGGAAGCTCCGGCAGCCATCGGTCCGTATTCCGTTGCGGCAGGCGGTGGTCCTTTTGTTTTTACCGCTGGTCAAACCCCCATTGATCCAGCAACAGGCAATCTCGTGGAGGGCGGCATTGAAGTTCAAACCCGCCAGGTACTATGCAACCTTCAGGCGGTGCTTAAGTCTTCCTCTTCCTGTCTCGAAAATGTGGTAAAAACGACCGTCTACCTGCGGGATATGCAGGATTTTTCAGCGATGAACCAGGTTTATGCCGAATTCTTTCCGAAAAATTCTCCAGCCCGGACAACCGTGGCTGTAGCGGGCTTGCCCAAGGATGCCCTGGTGGAAATTGATCTCGTCGCCTTACTTTGTTCCGATTGTGATTGTGAATAGCCATTCAAGCTGGCACCTGATTGACAACTGATGAATCCTGTGAGAATTTCAGTCATCGTTCCCTGTTTAAACGAGGAAAAAACCATCGCAGAATTACTTTCCGCGATCCTCTCACAGACGATTTCCATTGAATGGCTTGAAGTAATCATCGCAGACGGCATGTCAACAGATCATACGCGGGAGAGAATTACTGCATTTTCTCACGCCCATCCTGAGCTGGATGTTAGAGTGGTGGATAATCTTCAACGGACGATCCCGGCAGCGCTCAATCAAGCCATACGCGCATCAACCGGTCAGCTCATCGTTCGAATGGATGCACACGCTATTCCCGCGCCCGATTACATTGAAAAAAGTTTGGCAGCGCTTACAGCGGGGTTC
>Ga0116192_1003041_pt1 | contig 10711 bp, 10 predicted proteins | sample AD_UKC113_MetaG_FD_89876 | JGI IMG/M metagenome (GOLD analysis project Ga0116192, IMG submission 89876) | Active sludge microbial communities of municipal wastewater-treating anaerobic digesters from Hong Kong - AD_UKC113_MetaG | ecosystem: Engineered > Bioreactor > Anaerobic > Digestate...
GAGTGCGCCTCGACCCGCCGACCCGCCGACCCGCGACTGAACGGTACCCCTAGGCTGCGAGGATCGCGGCGAGTTCGGTGTGCTTGAGGCCGTGGGCCGCGGCAACCGGCGCGTTCACGATCGAACCCGCATGGGAATTGAGACCGAGTGCGAGAGCCGGATCTGCGCGCAGGGCGTCGAGCCAACCATGGTTGGCGATCGCCCGCACGTAGGGCATGGTCGCATTCGTCAACGCGTACGTCGAGGTGTTCGGCACGGCACCGGGCATGTTGGCGACGCAGTAGAACAGCGAGCCGTGCACAGCAAAGGTCGGGTCGGCATGCGTCGTCGGGCGGGTGTCGGCAAAACAACCACCCTGGTCGACGGCGATGTCCACGAGCACACTGCCCGGCTTCATCCGTGAGACCAGGTCATTGCTCACCAGCTTCGGCGCCTTCGCTCCGGGCACGAGAACCGAACCGATCACGAGATCCGCGGTGAGCAGGGCACGTTCGATCTCGAATCCGTTCGAGGCGACCGTGTGCACTCGGCCCGCGTAGAGAGCGTCGAGTTCGCGCAGGCGTTGGATGTTGGTGTCGAGCACGGTCACCTCGGCTCCCAGGCCGACTGCGACCGAGACGGCGTTCGTGCCCGCCACCCCGCCGCCGAGCACGACAACACGGGCGTTGTGCGTTCCGGGGACGCCAGGCACGAGAAGGCCGGGCCCCCCATTGGGCTTGAGCATCGCGTTCGCTCCCACGATCGGAGCGAGGCGACCCGCGACCTCGCTCATCGGCGCGAGAAGCGGGAGTGCTCGGTTCGGCAGTTGCACCGTCTCGTACGCGATGGCGGTGACGCCAGAAGTTGTGAGGGCTGTGGTCAACTCGGGCTCGGCGGCGAGGTGGAGGTAGGTGAACAGCAGCAGGTCGCTGCGGAAGTAGCCGTACTCCGACTCGATCGGCTCCTTGACCTTGAGCAGGAGTTCTGCTGCGGCCCAGACCGTGGCCGCATCCGGCGCGATGGAGGCGCCAGCGGCCACGTACGCGTCATCGGGGATAGACGAGCCCAGGCCTGCACCAGTCTCGATCAGCACCTCGTGGCCGTGCCCGACCAGGTCGTGCACGCCTGCCGGCGTGATCGCAACACGGAACTCGTTGTTCTTGATCTCTCGGGGAACGGCGACCTTCATGCCCAACAGCGTACTGGGCGTACACCATGGATTCCGCACAAATTTCGGGCGTCTTCATGCTGATTTCGTGAAATTTGTGTTACGAAGTGCGCCTTTTGCTCCCTCGGGGTGTGTCTGGGGACTGACCTGTGTCAGTATCGACGCACGCGTGAACCGAAGGAGCTGCCCCGATGACTAGACAACTTCCCCAGGACCCGATCGTCCGTGAGCTCGTCGTGCAGGCGCGGAGGATGCAGTTCTCCCGGCGCAACATTCTGCAAGGCGCGGGTATCGGCGCCGGTGCTCTTGCCCTTGCCGCCTGTGCTCCGACCAGCGCCGGAGCGCCGAAGCCGGCCGAGGACATCTCAGCCACCGACAAGACTCTGACGTGGTCGAACTGGCCCGCCTACATCGACGAGGATGACGACGGCAACTACCCGACCCTCGTGCGCTTCCAGGATCAGACGGGCATCAGCGTCGAGTACAAGGTCGATATCGACGACAACAACACCTACTACGGCACGATCAAGGATCAGCTGGCTCTCGGTCAGTTCACCGGGGCGGACACCTTCTGCCTGACCGAGTGGATGGTCGCCCGCCTCATCCGCTTCGGTTACGTGCAGGATCTGGATGCCCCGAACATCCCGAACAAGAAGAACCTCGCCCCCGCCCTGCTCAACCCCGACTTCGACCCCGGTCGCGCCAAGTCGCTGCCCTGGCAGAACGGTTTCGCGGGCCTCGCGTGGAACACCGAGGAGATCCCAGCCGGCATCAAGAGCGTCGACGACCTGTGGAAGCCCGCACTCAAGGGCAAGGTGACGGTGCTCAGCGAGATGCGCGACACGATGGGCATCCTCCTGCTGAGCCAAGGTGTCGACATCTCGACGGAGGACTGGGGCACCGACGAGTACCAGGCCGCGATCGCTGTGCTCGAGGAGAACGTCTCATCCGGACAGATCTTCGGCATCAAGGGCAACGAGTACATGCAGGACTTCGTCTCGGGAGATGCCATCGCCGCGATCGCCTGGTCTGGCGACATCACGGTGCTCAATGCCGAGGCCGGGTACGAGAAGTGGAAGTTCGCACTGCCCGAGACCGGCGGAACTCTGTGGGGTGACACCTTCGTCGTGCCCATGGGCTCCCCGCGCAAGGCCAACGCCGAGACGCTCATGAACTACTACTACGAACCCGAGGTTGCCGCCGAGGTCGCAGCATGGGTGAACTACATCACCCCCGTCGTCGGTGCACAGGAGGTCGCCGCCGAGAAGTTCCCCGAGGTTGCCGACAACCAGCTGATCTTCCCGGATGCCACGACCCTGTCCAACGCGCACATCTTCCGCACGCTCGACTCGGCTGACGATCAGGCGTTCAACGCGGAGTTCCAGCGCGTCAAGCTGGGCGCCTGATGGCCGCTGGTGCATTCGCGGAGGCGGGCGCGGATCTCGAGCTGGTTGGTCTGCACAAGCGGTTCCCCGGGTTCACGGCGATCGAGGATATCGATCTCACCATCCCCGCGGGCTCGTTCTTCGCGCTGCTCGGCCCGTCCGGTTGCGGCAAGACGACCACGCTGCGACTGGTTGCCGGGCTCGAGCAGCCGACGTCGGGTCGCATCCTGATCGGTGGCAAGGATGTCACGTCGGTCAAGAGCTTCAAGCGGCCGGTCAACACGGTGTTCCAGAGCTACGCGCTGTTTCCGCACATGACCGTGCTCGAGAATGTGTCGTTCGGCCTCAAGCGTCGTGGAATCGCGGATGCCACGGGCAAGGCCCACGAAGCACTGCGCCTGGTCGAACTCGACCACCTCTCGGCGCGCAAGCCTCAGCAGCTGTCCGGTGGGCAGCAGCAGCGCGTCGCACTCGCCCGAGCGGTCGTCAATCGCCCGGCACTACTCCTGCTCGATGAGCCGTTGGGCGCGCTCGACCTCAAGTTGCGCCGGCAGATGCAGCTCGAACTCAAGGCCATTCAGAACGAGGTGGGGCTGACCTTCCTCCACGTCACCCACGACCAGGAGGAGGCCATGACCATGGCCGATACGGTCGCGGTCATGAACAAGGGCCAGATCGAGCAGATGGGTGCCCCCGAGGAGCTCTACGAGTTGCCCAAGACGGCATTCGTCGCCAACTTCCTGGGCCAGTCCAATCTGTTCACGGGAGACGTCACCAACTCGAAGGGCGACTCGATCGTCGTCGACATTGCCGGCGTCAAGATCGAGGTGCCGAAGGATCGGGCACAGCGTCACACCGGCGAGATCACCATCGGCGTGCGTCCCGAGAAACTCATGCTGCACACCGAAGCGCCGAAGAAGGCGCCGGGCGTCAACATCCTCGGCCCTGGTCGGGTGACGGATGTCTCGTTCTCGGGCGTCAGCACCCAGTACCAGATCGCCGTACCGGGCATCGGACTCATCACCGTCTTCGCCCAGAACATGGTCTTCGGTCCCGTCGTGAATCTTGGCGCGGAGGCCTGGGTCAGCTGGACGGTCGATCACGGGTTCGGTCTACTCGATGAGCCGGAGCACACTCCGAAGTTCTCGGCCGACACCGACACCGCCACGATCGCGTTGCAGACCCGGCACGAGCTTCTCGCGGAGATCGAGGAGGCCTAGCGCATGGCCTTCGCTGCATTCGGCTCGACGGCCGGTCCGGTCGAGCAGGCGCCACGTCGGCGCAGTTGGGTGGCGCTTGTCCTGCTGCTGCCGGGGCTCGCCTACCTCGCCCTGTTCTTTCTCACGCCCCTCGTCTCGCTCGTTCTGACCTCGTTCCAGGAGCCTGTCGAGTTCGGCGATGTCGGCCAGTTCCAGCAGGCGTTCAAGATCGAGAACTACGCCACAGTGATCGAGGCCTACTGGCCGCACTTCCTGCGCGCGTTCGGCTACGCGATCGTGGCCACCGTCGCGGCGCTGCTCATCGGCTACCCGCTCGCCTACTTCATCGGCGTGAAGTGCCGGTCGAAGCCCCTCCTGCAGGCGATGCTGCTGACGCTCGTCATCGCCCCGTTCTTCATCTCCTTCCTGCTGCGCACCCTCGCCTGGAAGCAGTTGATGGCGGATGACACCCCTCTCGTGCAGGCATTGAAGTCGCTCTCCGTGCTGCCCGCCGACGGGCACCTGACTGGCACGGCCTTCTCGGTCATCTTCGGCCTGACCTACAACTTCCTGCCGTTCATGACCCTGCCGATCTACACCACGCTCGAGCGCCTCGACACCCGCTACTTGGAGGCGGGAGCCGACCTGTACGCGAGCCCTGCGACGACATTCTGGAAGGTCACCCTGCCGCTGTCACTGCCAGGGATCGTCTCGGGCACGCTGCTGACCTTCATCCCGGCGTCCGGTGATTACATCAATGCGAGTTCGAGCTTCCTCGGATCCGCGCAGACCCAGATGGTCGGTAACGCGATCGAGGCCAACTTCCTCGGCTTGCTCAACTACCCGGAGGCCGCAGCTCTGTCGGTCATCCTGATGGGTCTGATTCTCGTGATCGTCGGCATCTACGTGCGACGCACCGGAACGGAGGACCTGCTGTGAGATTCTCACTCGGCAAGTGGCTGCTGCCGCTGTATTCGGCGCTAGCGCTCATCTTCCTTCTCACGCCGATCGTCTACACCTTCGTCTTCTCGTTCAACGATTCGGTGAAGTCCAACATCGTCTGGGTGGGCTTCACACTCGACAACTGGACGAACGTCTGCGATGCGCAGGGCGTGTGTGCGGCCTTCGTGACGAGCATCCTCGTCGGTGTTGTTGCCACCCTGATCGCAACGGTTCTGGGCACCCTGCTGGCGATTGCGCTGGCCCGGTACCGCTTCCGCGGGCGTTCCGTGATCAGTCTGCTGCTGTTCCTGCCGATGGCCACTCCTGAGGTCGTGCTGGGTGCGGGGCTTGCGGCCCAGTTCCTGACCGCCGGGGTTCCCAAGGGGCTTGGCACGATCATCATCGCCCACGCGTTGTTCTGCCTCAGCTTCGTTGTGGTGACCGTCAAGGCGCGCGTCGCGAGCCTCGACCCGGCGCTGGAGGAGGCCGGCCGCGATCTGTACGGGTCTGCGTTCCAGGTCTTCACCCGCATCACTCTGCCCCTGCTGATGCCGGGCATCATCGCCGCGGCGCTGCTGTCATTCGCGCTGAGCTTCGACGACTTCATCATCACGCGCTTCAACAACGGTGGAGTGGAGACGTTCCCCGTCTTCGTCTACACCGCCGCGGCGCGCGGCATGCCGCCCGAGGCCAACGTGATCGCCTCCGCGGTCTTCATCCTCGCGCTGGTGATCGTTGTGGTCGCCCAGACCACGTCGGCGGCGCGGCGCAAGCGCCTCGCGCGCGCCCAGTAGCGGCATCCACGCAATAGATCGGCACCATCATGTATGACGACCGGCAGCGGCTGTCTGCGCTCACCGCTGCACTCGTGAGCCTGTATGCCTGACCCCGCGGACATCGCTGCCCCCATTCCGCCACCGCGGCCTGAGACCTTCGTCTCGGTGGACATCGAGACGTCGGGTCCGACGCCCGGCCGGTACTCGATGCTCTCCGTCGGTGCGTGCCTGGTTGATGTCCCCGAGCACGGCTTCTATGTTGAGCTCAAACCCACCTCGCGGCTCGTGGTCGAGTCCGCTCAGGCCGTGGGTGGGCTCTCGCTCGACGATCTCGCCCGCGACGGGGTGGATCCTGCCGAAGCGATGGCGCGCTTCGCCGACTGGCTCGAGGCCGAGGTGCCCGCGGGCACGGTTCCGGTTTTCGTGGGGTTCAACGCCGCTTTCGACTGGATGTTCGTGGCCGACTACTTCGACCGATTCCTCGGCCGCAACCCCTTCGGTCACGCCGCGCTCGACATCAAGAGCTACACGATGGGGATGGCGGGGATCACCTGGGCGCAGACGAGTATGCGTTTCCTTGCGCCGAAGTACCTCAATGGGCGAAGGTTGACGCACAACGCCCTGGGCGACGCCCGGGATCAGGCCGAGATCTTCGCCGCTGTGCGGGCCGAATCGGCAAGGAGCCAGCCTCCGGGCGTCTGATCGAGCACGCGGCAGCGGGAGGACGAGCATGAGCGACACCAGCGACGCAGACGTCAGGAACATTGTCGAGTCGGCCCGGCGTCTGGGCATCGAGCTCGATGAGGTGGGAACCATCCAGTGGCTCACTGCGATGGCCGCGAGTCAGGACGACGACCAGATCGTGGTCGACACCGCGAGCGGCACCTTCGGGCACAAGGTGTCGATGCTCGACTTCAGTCCGAGGGACCTCGAACGGTTCCGCCGCATCGGTCAGATCGTCGAGGTGACGGGTCCCGAGGGCGTCGCCGAGAGTGCCTTGGCACTGTCGGGTTCGGCGGCGCAGTCGAAGATCCAGAGCTTCCCCGGGGACTGCGATTACTTCCAGCGGCTCAACATCAAGGCCGACACGCGCGAGCAGGCGTGCGGCATCATGGCCGGCCTGATGAGGGACAAGGTGCTCTCGACCCTTCAGGGTCCCACCTACCAGTTCCTGGAGGCCAAGCTCGGTTCGTTCGCTTGGGACTGCACCCAGAACGGCGAGAAGCGCTGGAAGGGCAGCCCGATCACCTGGAAGGCGGCCGATATTGCCGCCGGGACCATCGACGTGGTCAAGGACGACGGCACCGCCGTCACGTTGCGATGGGACGAGGTCGCCCTCGATCCCGGATGGTGCAAACTCGACTGGGTCGTCGCCGACCCGGCGCGCACCCAGCTCTCGAACGCGAGCAATGTCATCGACGTCACCTGGGAGGCGCCGAGCGGCGAGATCGTCTCCCTCGACGGCTACCTCGACGCCTTCTTCCAGGAGGTCTACCTCGACTCCGACGATGTACCGGTCTTCGCGAAGCTTGCGAAGTTCGTCTCGGACGACGCGCTCGACGAGTACGTCGACCGGCTCGAGGGTGAGGTGCGCAAGTACCTCACCGACCACCTGAATTACGGCAAGGCAGCCAAGCGCATGTACAACGTGTTCCGCTTGTCGGGGCGTCACCTGGATGCGGCCTTCGTGCGTGAGCTCTTCGACGAGCCGACCACGATCCTGTATCAGGTCTGGTCTCTCATCGTCACGCTCGAGAACGCGACCGAGCCGGGCTCGTCGATTCCCATCGAGGCCGTGCAGGCCCAGGCCGACACCCTGATCGTCGACGTCGTGAAGGCCCTTGATGGTGATCAGGAGGACGCGATCGTGCAGGCGCTGCTCCAGTTGCGGCGCACCCTCGAGGATCAGAACTCGGGGGAGGCCCGCAACTCCGAGGTCGAGGCCGCTCAGGCGCAGGTGGTCAACCTCATCAACACCTTCTACCGCGACAAGCTCGTGGCGATGCCGTCGATCAAGGAGTACATCGACGCCGTGCAGGCCGAGGGGCCAGCGCACTAGCTCGTAGGGTCACACGAGGGCGATGAGCTCTCCGACTGGTTCTCCGCCGCCGAGCACGGGCTGGGTCGTGGCGGCGAGGACGGTGGTCGCTCGCTCGGAGTCCACGATGCCCTGTTCCCCCAAGAGGGCGAGGGCGACTGGGATTGACGCCCGGGTCGAGCCGTCGATGATCTTGAGGGCGACGGCTGTGCCATCGGGGGAGCCCGCGACGAACACTCCTTCTGCACCGTTCTTCGCAATGAGTCCCAGTTCGCTCATCACACTGGCGACGGCGGGGCTGTCGAGCGCCCAGGGATCCCGACGGATCGCCCGCGACAGTCTCTCGGCGTCCGCGTCGGCACCGCGGGCCACGAGTCCGGTCGCGCGGGCGAGCCCGCGCAGGGAGACGGCGTGCAGCGGCGCGCCGCAACCGTCGATGCCGGTGTGATCCACTGGTTCTCCCGTGTAGTCCTCGACCGTGCGCTGGACGATCAGCTGCAGGGGGTGACGCGCAGCCAGGTACGAATCGATGGGCCATCCGTTGCGCACACAGGCCAACAGGAAGGCCGCATGCTTGCCGGAGCAGTTCATCGTGATGCGCGCCGGGCCGGATGCCTCGTCCCGGGAGTTCGGGTCGGAAGGCCAGTCGGCTGGGCACTGCAGTGCCGACTCATCCAATCCGGCCCGGTGGAGGATCGATCTCACGACCTCTACGTGCGCTGCCGTGCCCGTGTGACTGGCCGCGGCGAGCACTAGCTCAGGGCCGTCGAGATCAACTCCGGACCTCAGAACGGTGATCGCCTGAAGGAACTTGAGAGTCGATCGCGGGTAGATGAGCGCGTCGATGTCACCGAGGGCACGCACGACCTCACCGTCGGGCCCGACGACGGCAGCGGCGCCGAGGTGGATCGACTCGCGCATCCGCGAGCGGTGCACTGCGGCAAGGGGTACGACTCCCGCCGCCGAGAGGTTGTCGAGCTCGGGGTCGCCTGCCGCGCTCCAGCTCACAGGCTGGCGAACGCCTCGTCGATGACTCCGACGGCCTCCGCGATCAGCTCGTTGCTGATGGCCAGGCTCGGGAGGAACCGAAGAACGTTGCCGTAGGTTCCCGCCGTCAGCAGCAGCACGCCCTTCTGCGCGGCGAACGCCGAGATCGCCGACACGGCGGCTGTGTTGGGCTCGTGAGTTCCCGGCTGCACCAGCTCGATCGCGATCATGGCGCCGATTCCGCGCACGTCGCCGATCACCGGGTACTTCTTCTGCAGCTCGAGCAGGGCGCCCTTCAGAGCATTCTCGATGCGCACGGCCTCCGCGAGCAGGTTCTTCTGCTCGATCTGCTCGAAGACGGCGATCGCCGCAGCGGCCGACACCGGGTTGCCACCGAAGGTGCCGCCGAGTCCGCCGGGCTGGGCTGAATCCATGATCTCGGCGCGACCGGTGACGCCGGCCAGCGGCAGGCCGCCCGCGATGCCCTTGGCCGAGAGCACCATGTCGGGCACGAGGCCGAAGTGCTCGCTCGCGAAGTACTTGCCGGTGCGGGCCATGCCGCTCTGGATCTCGTCGGCGATGAAGACGATGCCGTTGGCGGTGCACCACGCCTGAAGGGCGGGCAGGTAGCCGTCGGCAGGCACCTGGAAGCCACCCTCACCCTGGATGGGCTCGACGACGAGGCACGCGAGGTCGGCCGCGCCCACGGTCTTCTCGAGGTACGAGATCGTGCGGGCCGCGGCATCCGCACCGCTGAGTCCATCGTGGTACGGGTACGAGTTCGGCGCGCGGTAGACGTCGCCGGCGAAGGGCCCGAAGCCCAGTGAGTACGGAGACGCCTTGAAGTTCATGGCCATCGTGAGGTTGGTGCGACCGTGGTACGCGTGCTCGAGCACGGCGACGCCATTGCGGCCCGTGTACTTGCGGGCGATCTTGACGCCGTTCTCCACGGCCTCGGCACCCGAGTTGACGAGCACCGTCTTCTTCGCGAAATCGCCGGGGGTGTGGGCGGCGAGGTACTCGGCGACCCGCACGTATCCCTCGTAGGGCGTGATGGTGAAGAGGGTGTGGGTGAGCTTCTCGAGCTGCTCGGTTGCCCCGGCCACCACCGCGTCATCCGTGTGCCCGATGGTGGTCACGCCGATACCAGCACCGAGGTCGATGAACTGGTTGCCGTCGACGTCGACCAGGATCGCGCCGTGAGCACGCTCGATGTAGACGGGAAGAGCGGCGGTCACGCCCACCGGCACGACCTTGAGTCGTCGCTCGTGCAGGGCCTGTGACTTGGGCCCGGGAATTGCCGTGAGAACGCGGCGTTCCTGAACAACGGCAGAGGTCGTGGGCGCAAGAGTGTCAGTCATAATGGGCTCAAGTTTATCCGCCTATTGACCGGAGCGAGCCATGCAGATTGAGCATCGGTTCGAGGTGCAACTCGAGTGGCAGGGCAATCGAGGAACCGGCACCAGCAACTACCGCTCCTACGGGCGCGACCACGTCATCAGTTCGCCAGGAAATCCGCCCATCCAGGGTTCGAGTGCGCGCGTGTTCCACGGTGATGCCGACCGCTGGAACCCCGAGGAGATGCTCATCGCGTCGCTCAGCCAGTGCCACATGCTCAGCTATCTGCACGTCGCCACCGCGAACGGCATCGTGGTCGAGAGCTACCGGGATGACGCCACCGGAACGATCGAGCAGACGGCTGACGGCGGCGGACACTTCACCGGAGCAACCCTGCGTCCCGTGGTCGAGATCTCGGCCGGGGACCCCGAGCTCGCGCTTGCGCTCCACCGTGAGGCCAGCGAGAAGTGCTTCATCGCATCGTCGGTGAACTTCGTCGTTGCGCACCAGCCGATCATTCACGTGGTCGCCCCGTAGGTCACCCTCGTTCGCACCACACGTTCAGGCTCGGTGCGCCATGATGGATGCCTTGCCCTCACCATTCCTGAAGAAAGTTGCCCTGTGAACGTCACTCCGCGACGCGCTGCACTCTCCCTACTCGTCACGGCCGGACTCGTCGCCTCGCTCGCCGGGTGCACCGCCGGCACCACCGGGTCCTCAGACTGCGCTGCAACGCCGTCGGGTTCTGTCTCGAACGCCGTGAAGGTCTCCGGCGATTTCGGCACGAAGCCGGATGTCACGATCAACTTCCCGACCGCAGCCCCGGCCACCGAGCGCACGGTCGTGATCAACGGTGACGGCGACACAGTCGTTGCGGGTGACAACGTCAACGTCGACTA
>Ga0116192_1003044_pt1 | contig 10700 bp, 11 predicted proteins | sample AD_UKC113_MetaG_FD_89876 | JGI IMG/M metagenome (GOLD analysis project Ga0116192, IMG submission 89876) | Active sludge microbial communities of municipal wastewater-treating anaerobic digesters from Hong Kong - AD_UKC113_MetaG | ecosystem: Engineered > Bioreactor > Anaerobic > Digestate...
CCCCTGATACGGTAGAAGAGATTCTTGATGCGATGGCTCTCCTGGAAGAGTGGACAGGAAAGGCATACCTGTCTGTACATCCGGAGAATAAAGAATCTTTGCGGACACGGGGACGTCGCCTTCTCCTTGAAGAAAAAGATTCCCTCCGGGAAATACCTGTGTATGGAGAACGGATGGAAAACTCCCATCGTCCTGTCCTGATCCTGAAGCCTGCGGAAGCGTACAGGGCGTATCGGGAGATGCTTCTCTACTACGGGGTAAAGAATCTTCTGGATCACCAGGAGGAATCTGCGCCTCCTACGTTTGATGCCTGGGTTGAGAGCCTCAATTCCTGCACTCAAAGCCGCCTTTTCCCGCAAGGTCGTACTTCTCCCGGGAGAGAGAATGGATGGTATAACCTCGGGGGGCAACTGGTTCCCGGATTCAAAGTTAAGCAGCTTCTTGCAGATATCAGGGAAGGGTGCCTTACCTCCTGGAGGGACATCCATCAGAGGTACGATCAACTCTGGGAAGAGTATCGTGAGGATAAACTGCAACATGCCTTTGACATTTTACAGATCCTTTACCCGGAGAAGTTTGATTTAGAGGTATGGAGGACTATGCTAAAAGAAGCAGAGGAGATCCAGGAGTATATACGGAATGGGGTTCGAAAGAGCCGGGAGAAAGATTATGAAAATCCTTTTCGGAAACGTATCTTTCGCAATGATGCAGAGCAGAAAGCTGTGTTAGGCTCTATCCTGGACAACTCCTTTGTGAAACAGGTGGAGGAGGAGACCAGGCAATTCAATGAGCGGCTTGCGAAGGCAGGCTTTGGAGGAGGTTTTTATGCTACCAAATAAGAGTCCCTATAATCGATTCATGCTTTGCAAAGATATGCTGGAAGCCCCGGACATTGTCCGGAGCTTTGATGAGGGATCTGTGCGCCCCTTTATCCAGAGTTTCTTACTGGGAACCGAGAACGATTCAGATGAAAAAAGAACTCCGATCCAGGGTTTTTTTCTTACAGGGGAAGGTTCCAGCCGGATCTTTCCTGCTAAACGGGCTATCTATGATTTTCTCCGGAACCCTCGATTCAAAGGGTTGGATCGACCGATCTCTCTATACACCGAGGGTGCCACACAGGCCCTGGAGTACGATCTGAGTTCTTTTGTCGTAATTGGAGCAAGCAACTCCGGAAAAACGAAAGAAGTAATTCGGTTATTACAGATACTGAAATCTCGCAGGCATTCCCACCTCTATGGGATTACAACGTATCGGGATGCTCCGCTCTGCCGGCTCTGCAGGAATACCTACACTCTGAGGTGCGGGGCCGAAGGAGCGGTTGCGGCTACCAAGAGTGTTATCGAACAGGCCTTATTCTACCAGGCTCTCTTTTACCGCTTGCAAGGAAAAAAATTGAGCGGGACGAACGAGGCGGGAAAAAAGATGGAAGCAGTTCTTAAGATGCAGTTGGATTCAGAGCTGGTAGAAAGAATTGCAGGAGCGGAAACCCTATACATCGGAGGTAGGAATAACGGAGTGGCAGAGGAACTTACCCTGAAGACCAATGAGATCACCCGTAAACAGTCCGATTTCCTTGAGGGTACCTACGCTGTACATGGAATTGAAGAAGTGATGAATCCCCAGGATGTGGTAATTCTGATCGATCCGTTTCCGGAGGAAGAAGAAAAATTCACCGATGTACTTGTCCGGGGTGTGGGTGCGTTTGTATGTGCTATAGCCAGTAGAGACACGAGTTTCCCAACCATCCGCATCCCGGATGATCCGAATTTTAAAAATTACCTGGAACTCACTGCGGGGTGGAACCTCCTTGTGGAAATCGGGATACAGCTGGGGATCGATCTGGATAAACCGGTCCGTGCCCGGAAGGTGGGCAATGAAGCCATCCCGATAGAATAAGTACAAGGAATGGAACAACCTCTTTCAATTCTTTTTGAAGACGACGCTCTTCTGGTCCTGGACAAGCCTTCAGGTATCTCCGTTATCCCGGAAAGGTATGAGGGAGGGAACGCTTCCTTATTGGAACTCCTGGAGCGGCTGTATCGTCCCTTACATCCCATACAAAAACCTCGACCCGTACATCGCATCGATAAAGAAACGAGCGGGATCGTGCTCTTTGCAAAGACGGAGGAAGCCTTCCGGGTTCTTTCCCAACAGTTTGAACAACATACCATTACCAAGACATACCATGTTCTGGCGATCGGCAGTCCTTCCTGGGGAGAAACTATATGCGATGCGCCTCTGCTTCCCGATGGAGATCGGAACCATCGGACTGTGGTACGGATAGAAGGAAAACCTTCCCGTACCCGGTTTCAGGTGCTGGAGAGATTTTGCTCCTGCACCCTGGTTGAAGTGGTTCCGGAGACAGGGCGGATCCATCAGATTCGGGCCCATTTAGCTTATCTGGGTCATCCGGTGATCGGAGATACCTTGTACGGTGGAGGGGCAGGGTTGTACTTATCCACATTCAAAAAAGGGTACAAGGGAGGAAAAGGAAAAGAAAAGCCTCTCATCGGAAGGGTTTGTCTTCATGCGATGACTCTGGAGTTTGATCACCCCGAAACAGGAAAAAGAGAGCGGATTGCGTCCCCCTATCCGGAGGATTTTGAGCGAGCACTGAAAAGCCTGCGGAAATACGGAAAGAGCGGAGTCCTTTCCCGGGCTCTTTATTAAAAATAAGTTGATCGGCGGCTCGTACCTCAGTCCCTGGGTTTATTGTCTTCTGATTTCTTTCGTTTTATCGTTTTCTTGTTTGCTACTTCGATAACCTTGAATGAACGAACTCTTGCAGTAGCTTCCTCTTCATCGGGCAGCTCTTCGATCAATTGGACGGTCTGGAAGGGGATCATTAAATGTTTTGATTTTCCGAAACTCTTGATTAGTTCATCCTCCGCGGGGTTGATAATCAGTTTTGACCCTTCCGGAAGGATCAGGTCTTTAATGGAAACAAAGTAGGGATGGGTTAGGTCCAGACTTTTTGCTTTAAGCTCCAATTCTTTCCCTTTCCAGGTAAACAATACTCTATAGATAGACAACGATACGCTCCTGAAAATCTCCTCATGAAAAAACCCGCCTTGTGGCGGGCTTACTTTTCCTGCCCAGAGGGGGACTTGAACCCCCAAGCCCTTGCGAGCACTAGACCCTGAATCTAGCGTGTTTGCCAATTTCACCATCTGGGCGTTGTACTCTTGATACTACCCAGCAGACTTCCGCTCTGTCAAGAGTGATGGCCTTACTGTGTAGACCAAAAAAGGCTTGCAATTTTTTCGAAGGTGGGTATATACTACTACTATTATGAAACCATGTTTTGAATGGTGAAACACATGTTAAAGTATAAGAATGAGGAGGGCAGAATGAAGAAAATCTTTTTGGCGTTCTTTCTGATCGTAGTAGCAACTGCAGGCTTTGCAGGCGGTGGAACAGAAAAGGCGGTCGAAATCAAGCTAGGCCACTATTCAGCGGAATCTCACCCCATGCACCTGGCGGCCGTGCAGTTTGCTGAAAACGTGGCCAGGCGTTCCAACGGTACCGTTACAGTTGTAATCTTCCCTAACAGTAAACTGGGAAACTCCCAGGAAATGGTGGAGCAGACTGTCCTTGGAGCTATTGATTTAGTGCTCCCAACCGAGCCGGCTTTGGCGAAGTGGTCTCCCAAGGTTAACCTGGTAACAGGACCGTTTGCATTTAAGGATTACGATGCTGTCGATAGGTTCTTTGCAGGAGACGGATTTGTGAATTGGATAAAGCCAGACCTGGATAAGGCAGGGCTCAAGTACATTGCCCGGTGGGAATATGGTTTCAGGACCTATACAAACTCCAAGAGACCGATCAATACTCCGGAAGACTTTAAAGGATTGAAGATCCGTACTCCTCCAGATTTTGTGAACCAGGAAACCGTGAAGGCGTTGGGAGGAGTTGTACAGACGATCGCTTTTACAGAACTTCCCATGGCCTTAAAACAGGGCGTAGTAGACGGCCAGGAGAATCCCATTGCAACTATCTATGCAGGCAAGATGTGGGAGACTCAGAAGTATCTCTCTATCCTCAACTACACCTATGTGGCCACGCACCTCATCATGAATAAGGCAAAGTTTGAATCGCTTTCTCCAGGCCAGCAGAATATTCTGGTAGAGGAAGGTGAAAAGGCGGGGAAGTACATGCAGAAACTGATCCGGGAAGGAGAAAAGGCCCAGATCGAGGAAATAAAGAAGAATGGGATGGAAGTCAATTATCCTGATACCACCCCGTTTCAGGCTGCAACCGCATCTGTATGGGACACGCTGAAATCCCAAGTAAGCGCAGAGGATTGGAAAACTTTCCAGGATTTACTGTCTAAATCCAGGTAATGTTATTAAACTAATGATTATTGGATGTGGCGTCCGTATGGACGCCTCTATTTATTACATGACCCGAGGTGTTTAAAACAAGTATAGCCTCTGGGGTCTAGGGAGACTGACATGGTCACTGCGTTGGTATTTATTGTGCTTTTAATTCTAATCTTACTAAATGTCCCGATTGCGGTAGCCATTGGATTGACAGCGGTCATTTTTTTTGTCGGACAAGGTCAGGGTCAATTTCTTGCCCTTCTGCCCCAGCGAATGCATTATGGAACTACAGGTTTCACGTTGCTTGCGGTTCCTTTCTTCATCCTTGCCGGTAACCTGATGAATACGGGAGGGATCACGAACCGAATATTCAGGTTTGCGAGGGCGATCGTTGGCCGCATCCCGGGAGGACTGGGACAGGTATCGGTAGTTGCTGAGATGCTTTTTTCAGGAATTTCGGGTTCAGCGGTTGCCGATGCTGCCGGTCTCGGACAGGTCCAGTATAAAGCTATGGTCGACAATGGGTATAAAAAGGAAGTGGCCGCTTCTATTGTAGCAGCTGCATCGACACTGGGACCCATCATTCCTCCATCGATATCTTTTGTTCTCTACGGTGCTCTGACCGATGTCTCTGTGCCGCGTCTTTTCCTTGCAGGCTTTTTGCCTGGCTTCCTCATGGGCGGCGCCATCATGGTGGCTATCGGCCTTATGGCTAAACCTCGGGGTTTTCCACGCTATCCTAAGGCAAATGGTCATGAAATCTGGGAAGCAACCAAGAGAGCATTCCTTTCCCTTATGGCGATCGTCATTGTTCTGGGGGGTATCTTCAGTGGTCTTTTTACCCCTACGGAAGCGGCTGTAGTTACATGCCTCTATGCGCTTTTTCTAGGTTTCCTGTACAAGGACTTAAAGCTCAAGGACCTGCCGGAAATACTCTGGGAGACAATCAAGCAATCCTCGGCACTTCTATTTATCATGGCTGCTGCGAACTTTTTCAGCTATTTTACCATGTACCAGAGAATTCCTGATAATCTTATTGCAACATTGACCAGTATGAATATGTCTGGTACAGGCCTTATGGCCATTATTTTTATCATAATACTTATTCTAGGTCTGTTCCTGGAAGGGAATGCGATATTCCTTATCACGATTCCCATATTTCTTCCTATCATCTCGAAGTACAGCTTTGATCTTGTTAACTTCGGCATCGTAATGACATTACTTATCATGATCGGCAACATTACTCCTCCCGTCGGCATGTGCCTCTATGCAGTCTCTAGTTTCACAAAGATCGGCGTCTGGGACCTGGCTAAAGAGTCGCTTCCTTACCTTATCGGAATTTTCATTGTGACAATCATCATTGCCTGTGTTCCAGAAATCTCGACTTGCCTTCCGAACCTGCTCATGGGAGTGGCAAAATGAAACCTAAAGATATATACGCGATGATTGACAAAGTGCTAATTAGTATTTTCAAGAGGATCTGCATTGCAGCCCTAGTAACCATTGCTGTTCTTGTTACAGCAAATGTTTTTCTACGGTACGTTCCTATCGGGTCGCTGAACTGGTATAGTGAGATTATAGAGCTGTGCTTTGCATGGATGGTGTTCTACGGAGCTGCTGCAGTGTGGATCGTGAAGGGGCATTTTAGCGCGGGAGACTGGATAGGCAAGAGGCTAAAAAGCGAAAAGCTGTGTGCGTTGTATCAACTTTTCGTAGAGATCATTACGTTTGTTTTTATTGTAATTTTCTTCTGGTATTCTAGACAGCTTTTCAACCGTGCCCTTGAAGTGACTGAGTCACTCCAGTTTCCCAAGAAAGTTATCTATAGTTGTATGCCGATATCTTCATTGGTTATGATGCTGTACTCGGTCAAGTTTATTGTTCTTGAGATCATCGACATAATCAATGGAGATGATAAAAAATAAATATTGAAGGAGAGGGGGTTAGAACAATGATAGTGGATCATATTTCTAATTGCGAGACGTACTATGTGTTTGGCATAAACGTGCTCTTATAGGTGTTCCTGTCCGGAAGGCCTGCATCAAAGTCCGCGTATAGAAAAAAAACACCACCGAAAGGGGTGGGCTTTCGGTGGTGTTATCTATGTGAAGTCCAGTCGCCTGGACGACCCGGCGTAAAGGTTTTACTCTTCTTTTACAATATCGATTTTGATGGTTTTTACATCCGCGGTGTTTTCTTTGGGGGGGATCTCTACCTTTAGTACGCCATTGCGGAAAACGGCTTTTACATTATCCCGGTTGAATTTATCCTCCGGCACATAGTATTTTTGCTCGGTGATGTCTTTAAATTTCAGCCGATGTTTGAAGAATCGAACATTCTCATCATGGAGAAATTCCTCCGCTACTTTAGCGGAGAACACCATATAGTCTCCCTTAAAGGCAAGATTGATCTCCTCTTCTTTGAATCCTGCCAGGGCAAACTCAAATACCAGGGTTTTATCCGGTTTCATATAAACATTCAGGGGCGGGTACGAATAGGCAGGATAATAATCTACATTTTCGTCCCATTTAGCTTTGATCCGTTCGCCAATTTCGTTTAGATCAAACCGATCCTGGAAGGCAGAGCCAACTTTCTCTGCCGTTTCAAAGATCTCATCCATTATCCTGTTGAGATCTACTACGATTTTTTCTTTCATCACACACCTCTCTATGAGCAGGATTGGGGACCTTTAGGCTCCCCCTTCATCTACGATGAAGACGGCCCAAACTGGCACCGTATACTATTAAATATGCAATAATAATGCCAAGAATTCAATAGAGGATATTCCAATAGATATATGTACCTATTTATACTGTAAGTAGTTATTTTGATTGCATTTTCTGGTTAGCTGAGGGTATGCGTTTCTCCTGGGTAAAAATGATGCAGTTTTATCCTTTGAGGGACAGAACAGGATCAATTTGACTCATTACAGCCTATATGGTTGCGAAAGCTTTTTGATACTGATATGCTCTCCCCGTCATGCGTATTCTATTCATCGGGGAAATTGTTGGAAAAGCGGGTGTATTTTGTGTAAAGAATCTTCTCTCGAAGCTTCGGAAGGAACGGGAGATCGATTTTGTCGTTGCTAACGGAGATAATGTTACGGGGGGGTTCGGTCTGGGGAAGAGCCATGCTATCTACCTGCGAAAACTAGGAATCGATGTTCTAACCGGAGGAGAATGTATATATTATAAAAAAGATATGGTTGAGCATATCGGTAAGGTACCCTATATCCTGCGACCGGCAAACTATCCACCGGGAAATCCGGGAAGAGGATACGGGATCTATACAGTAGGAGAGAAAAAAATCGCGGTAGTAAGCCTTCTGGGGCAGTCGGGCTTTAACCGGGTTCATCTAAGTAACCCGTATACCCTTCTTCCACAGATTGTGAACCGTATTCAGGAGACCACCCCTTTCATCCTGGTAGACTTTCATGCTGCCACTACTGCGGAAAAGTACTCACTATTCTTCTTTGCAGAGGGAATGGTTTCTGCTGTAATCGGTTCTCATTCCAGGGTACTTACAGCAGATGGCCGTGTACTACCGGGGGGAACGGCGATTCTTTGCGGGGCAGGACGAACGGGAAGCTTAAACAGTGTAGGGGGGTTGGATCCAGAGATTGAGATCCAAAAATTCCTTACCCAGATTCCTGAGCGATCAAAGGATGCATGGGATCTGCTGGAGCTTCAGGGTGCCGTGATAGAACTCGGGGATAACGGAAAAGCTCGATCGATCGAGACAATCCGTATCCCCTGTACGGAGGTTCCTGATGAAAGAAATAGGAACAGTGACCCGGATTAACGGGGATACTGTGATGGTAGAATGCAAACCCAGTGCTGCCTGTGAATCTTGCAAGGGAGGGCTTTGCTCAGTAAAAAACCGAACTATCCCAACCAGGAATATTCAGGGAATACTCTTTACCGAAGGGGATTGGGTTGAGATTTCTGTTCCATCTTCTCAGACGCTCTCTTCTGCCCTCCGGGTGTTCGGAGTACCTGTCGTACTTTTTGGCCTATTCTATGGGGGCTCTGGATATCTGTGGATGAATCTCTCGGAAGGGGGGCGGATCGGTACGGGGCTTCTAGGGATGGTAATTGGGTTTGGCGTGATGTTTTTCCGGGGTCGGAACTCTTCGGATCTACCGGTAATTGTAAGGAAGATTGATAAGCCTCCGGAAGTGCATAAAGGGTAGAACGAGTACCCGGTTAAAGTGCGTACTCTTTTACCAGGCGGTTGATTGTTTGGGCCATATCCCGGAGGGAAACCTGCTGGTGGATGAACCCATTCTCAAAGGCTACTCTCGGCATCCCGTATACGATACAGGTTTCTTCATCCTGGCCGAGGGTAATTCCCCCTTCCCGGTAAATGGCACCGATCTGGGTGGCTCCATCTTTCCCCATACCCGTCATAATCACGGCCAGAGCACGGTTTCCGTAATTTTTCGCTACAGATTCGAAGAGAACATCTGCCGAAGGTCGATGCCCGTTTACAGGAGGAGTATCCAGAATATGAGCTACAGCTGCCAGGGGACGTTTTTCCACCACCAGATGCCGATTCCCGGGTGCGATAAGAATCCGGCCGGGCCGGAGGATGTCTCCTTCAGCAGCTTCTTTTACTTCAAGGGCACAAATCCGGTCAAGGCTTTTGGCAAACTCTTCCGTAAATCCCGGGGGCATATGTTGTACCACCACAACAGGGGCGGGAAAGTCGGGATTAAGTAGGGGAAATATCTCTCGAAGAGCATTGGGGCCGCCGGTAGAGATTCCGATCGCAACAATTTCAATGGGTCCGGGCTGCCGTTTAGGAACCGGAGGCTGTACCCGTACCGGAGGTTTTTCCAGTTTAGGAATAGGAGTTTGTGTTTCTACTAAGGTTTCCATGCTTGTTCTAACGGGAACTTCAGAAGCTTTGCTTCGTTTTTGGTGATATTTCCCTCCATAAGCATGGATCATCTCCAATAATGTTTTTTGCACAGTCCGAAGTTCGTTCTGATCTGTGCCGGTAGGTTTCAGGATAAAGTCCGAGGCACCGAGGCTCAGCGCTTCCATGGTAATCTGCGCCCCTTCTGCCGCATGAGAAGAGAGTATGATTACGGGGATCTGAAGGTTCCTCTTTTGACGCTCTCGAAGGAATTCAATCCCATTCATTTCGGGCATTTCCAGGTCCAGGATGATTACATCGGGATCTAACTTTTCCAGTTTTGCAAGTGCAAAGACTCCGTTCATAGCTTTCCCAGCTACCTCTATGCTGGAATCGCTCTCTACGATCCGTCCAATAAGGTTCCGCATAAGGGCTGAATCATCTACAATTAATACAGAAATTTTGTCTTCCAACACTTTTTCTCCTAACGTGAAACTATTTACTGAAGGAATTTTCGATAGATGCATGCCCAATCGGTTTTAACAAACTCGAACCGGGTCTTCATTCCAAAGAGGGATTCAGAATGGCCGATGAATAGGAATGCGTGATTACCCATCGCTTCCCAGAACCGTTCCACCACTTCCTTCTGAGCCGCTTCATCAAAGTAAATCAGTACATTCCGACAGAACACAATATCGAGGTTTCGCAATCCACTGTCATGCTTTAAGTTATGGTAGTCGAATCGGATCAGTTGTTTAAGTTCGTCCTTCACCTGGAAGCCGTTTCCTTTTTTTTCCAGGTAACGGTTTAGATCCTTTTCCGGAATGTCCTGTACCCTCGGCTCCGGATAGAACCCTTCTTTTCCCACCATGAGGGATTTCAGGCTGATGTCGGAGGCAACAATTTTAATATGAAAATCCGGCGGTACAACATCTTTCAACACCATCGCAATGGTATAGGGTTCCTCTCCGGTAGAACACCCTGCACTCCAAACCCGAATTTCCCTGTCTCCTCTGGGCTTTTTATACTGTACGAGGTCGGGTACAACATAGTGTTCAAGGGTTTCGAAGTGGGCTGTGTTGCGAAAGAAACGGGTTAAGTTAGTAGTGACGGCATCTAAGAGAAGCTTTAGTTCTTCCGAATCTTTTTTAAGTTGATCATAGTAGGCGCTGGGACTGGTCTGTTGAATCGCTTTTAATCGTTCCCGAATCCTGCTTTCAAGAATAGAACGATTCGTGCTGGAAAAATGGATCCCGCTGGCATCGTAAATAAGGTTTCTAAACTTTTCAAATTCAATATCCGTTAATACATCTTGCATTCTTATATAAAGAATAAAGTTTATATTACACAAGTGTCAAGATTGACTTTTTTCATTGACATTTGCTTTAGGGGTGCGAATAATACCTGTACATGAAGAAATATATTTTTGTCACCGGAGGTGTGTGTTCGAGCCTGGGGAAGGGGATTGCGGCCGCTTCCATCGGTTGTTTGTTAGAACATCGGGGAATGCATGTC
>Ga0116192_1003045_pt1 | contig 10698 bp, 3 predicted proteins | sample AD_UKC113_MetaG_FD_89876 | JGI IMG/M metagenome (GOLD analysis project Ga0116192, IMG submission 89876) | Active sludge microbial communities of municipal wastewater-treating anaerobic digesters from Hong Kong - AD_UKC113_MetaG | ecosystem: Engineered > Bioreactor > Anaerobic > Digestate | place...
CTTTGCCCTGTCCAAGAACAAAATAAACTTCGTTCATCCCGCCCGGCAGCATATCAATATGAACCTGGAACGCAGCGCAAGGGTCCTCCCCTGGGTTAATCCTTCGTTCCAGGCCGATGCGGCGCAAACCGGCGGGTGATGCATAGGTTCCGGCGCGGCCCAAAAATTCTGTGCGGTCAGCGGTGAAACAATGTGAGTGCGTGTTAGCGGTCAAGAAAGCTGTGCGCTCACTGAAATCGGGACTGGCGGGATTATGCGCGAGCAAGCAGTCATGCTTTGGTTCATACTTGGGAATAATATAAATCATTTCCGCGGCGTGGTGATTGCCCAGCACCCATTCGACGTATTGAGTGGCGGTGATGCGCCGCGGCGAGTCCAGCGTGTTTTCTAATTTCAGATGGATAATTTTGACCGGGTCTTCAGGACTGGCGAAAAGGGTCAGATGCTGCCGCAAGCCGTTGGAATGGTGATCGAAGGTGGTATATCCCGCTCCGTGAGTCACCCGGTATGCCAGCCCGTCACCGGCTGGCAGCGGGGTGGGAGACCAGATCAATCCGCTTTCTTCATCGCGCAGGTAGAGCGCCTCGCCAGTCGGGTCGCAGACCGGGTCATTGGACCATGGGGTGAGGCGGTTTTCGCCGCTATTGACCGCCCAGGTGCATTGGCTGCCCATCTCGCTGACCATGAAGCCAAAATTCGGATATCCGATGACATTGATCCACGGCGCGGGGGTGGTGCGATCTCCCGCCAGGTCGATGATATACTCTTTCCCATTCGCGCTGAAACCGCCAGTTCCATTGTTGAAATGCAGGGGCGCCAGAGCGGGAAGCGGGTCAGGTTTTTTTCTGGCAAGCGCTTCCTTTTCAGGCAGTGACGCAGTAAATTGCGGCAGGTGGTAAACCGTTTTAGGGTGTTCCGGCATTTGTTCGTTGAGAGTTCCGCGCTGCCCGGACAACACAAAGCGTGCGGTTGTTTGCAATAAGACCAATTCTTCCGTGTGAATCTGATCGGCGTAAAGGATAAAAATGCCGCCACGTTTGTTCAGCCATTGCTCACACTTCATCTGGCTGATGACGCGGTGCAGTTTTCTGTTTAATTCAGCGCCGTAATTTGTCTGTTGATAGTTGATGATCACCACATCCAGTAAAAAACGGCGGCTGCGTAGATACTCAAAAACCTGCAACGCTTCACGCACCAGGTCGGTTTGCTGCGGATCTTCCAGCTTGATCAGTAAAACCGGATAATCGCCCGATATTCCAAAGCGCCACAAACCTGACTGTCCCAACCGGTTAGCGGTTAATAATTCAGGCAGGGCTCTGACTTCATTGAATGGATAAAGAAGCGCGGAAAGGACCTGGAGCGCGTTTTTAAACTTGAGTGAATCAAAGTTTTGCCTACCCAACCATGATTGAGCCGCGAGGTTGGCTTGCTGGAAAGAGCGTTCAATCAACAGCCAACTGCTGAACTGGCTCGCCAGGGTGATGAGCGCTTCTCGGCTGTCGGCGAACAAGGTTAAGAACGCGATTTCTTCACTTTCCAGTGGACCTAACATGATTTCCTGGCCCAGGGCGAAAATTGGATCCTGAGTGTTGCCAATTGAACCGGTCAGATATTCGTCTGAAAAAAGCGCCGCCGGGCTGCGGAACGACCTGCCGCGCCCGATGAAATTAAGGCGGTCGGTTTCGTGGCGGATTGGCTGACGGTCATTTAACAATCCCTTTTTGGGGTGTACCAGCATGTGACCTAAAAATACAGGCGTTTCGGTGTTCGATCTTAAGCGCCGGGTAGAAATGAGCAGGTTAAGCTCTGGAATGAACTCGCTTTCAATAAAGAGTTTGTTGAACGCTGGATGACGGATATCGTCTGCCAGCGGAGCAAGTACAACCTCGCCATAGGAAGTGACTCGCAACCGGCGTGGTTGGGCAGTGGTGTTATGCAGATGAACGCGGCGGATTTCGACTGGCGAATCCGGGTTGACAACCACACTTGTGGTGGTAGTGATGCTGTGATCTGTTCGTCTAAAGACGGCCATGTGCGGGTAAAAAGCGACCTTCATATTACCTTCGTTGGGGGAGAAGGGTTGGTAGGTGGTTGACCACACTCGCTTTCCAATTATTTTCCGGGTTTCCTTTCGATCCAACTCCTGGATATATATCCAATTTCCCCATTGATCCAGCACGCCGTCGGAGCGCCAGCGGGTTAAATCAACACCGCGGCACGTGCTGTAACCGCCGCCCATATTGGAGATGAAGACGCTATAATTCCCGTTCGAGATGAGGTTGACCTGGGGAATAGCCGTGTGGATCGGCACATCCCATGGCGCGATCTCGACCACAGCGGCAGATGGTCGTTTGCGGCGCGTGGTCTCTTCCGTGGTGGGAGATTGCAGTGGCGCGGCTTGCGGGATCTGTTCCTGGAGAAGTAGATCCACACTCTGAATACGCGGATCGCGGTGCATGCGCTGGACCATGATGTCGGCATGGTAAAAGTTCACCAGCGACATCATAATCATACCCTGGTGATGTGCCATGTATTCCTGAATGACCTGGTGGGTCTCGCCCATCATCAGACGCGAGGGGGTGAAGTCAATGGATTCATAAAAACCGTATGAACCGAGACAGTTCATCTTGATCAAGTTGGACAAGTTATCTACCACAGCCTGAGGTGCGTACTGAATCGCCATGATGGACGCATAAGGAGCGATGACCAGATCTTCACTGAGGCCGCGTTTAAATCCCAACCCGGGAACGCCGAAAGCGCGGTACTGGTAGTTTTTATTTGCATCAAAGAGATAGAAGCCAGATTCGGATATTCCCCACGGCACACCGCGTGATTTTCCGTAATTCATCTGAAGAATAACGGCACCCTGGGTGCTTTCAGCCAATAGCGTGCCTGTGTAGGAGCGCAGGAAGAGCGGCGGCATCAGGTACTCGAACATCGTCGCGCTCCATGACAGCAACACCAGCGTGTTCTCTACTTTGGTGAGCGGACGGCCAAGTTGCAGCCAATGATTTTGTGGGACATCGCCCTTGGCGATGGAGATGATGGATGCGATGCGGGCTTCTGAAGCCAGCAAATCGTAATAGTTGTTATCCAGGCGACCTTCGTCCAGGTTGAAACCGATATGGAACACCCGTCTTTGAGGATCATAGAGGAACCGGAAATCCATGTCTATGACGAGCTGGTTCAAGCGATCTTCAATCTCCGCGAAGCGCGCCTCCAGCGATTTGGCGTTGCGGCTCGCGGAGTCAAGCGCGTGTGTCAACGTATCCAACCAATCCAGAGCGGTTTGTCGGGCTGAGTCATCGAGTGGGTGCTCCGCAGGTTGGCTATCAACTAATTTTCGGATTTTTTGAATTCTTTCAATCCCATGTTGTGCGATGGCGTCGATCTTACAGATGACCGGATTAAGGGGTAGCCTGCTTTTCAATGCGTCAATTTCGGACGCGTATAGAGACTGGTTGAGCAGCGGTGGAACCTGGTCTAAAAGCATAATCCACGGTACCAGTTCGTTCAATGTGCGCCGGATAGCACTATGATGCCTTTCGACCTGTTTGGTGGTTTCCTGCAGTTTGTGAAGGTTTTTAATGTCAAAGGTGGCTTGTTTTGAGGATATCATTTTTATCAACGCCGCGGTCAAATCCTGCCAGAATGGGCCGGTCGCGGTTTTGAATAGACGCAGCCATTCCGTGGGTGACTGTTTTTGGGCGAGGATATCGGCGCACATATCCTGGATGCGGCGAATGATGGCATCCACCGGGTGTTGAAAATCGCGCACCCGCAGGCTATTCAGCACTGCGGATAACAATGAAAGGGAATCGAGATAACCCTGCCATAATTCCCAGCGAAAAATGTGTTCGTCCCGCATTGTTTTGCAGGCCTGGGCGGTGATGATGAAGCATGCCGCAAGATTACCACTGTCAACTGTGGAGACGTATCGCGGCCGCAGAGGTTGCAGGGTGACCGTGTCATACCAGTTCAGGAAATGCCCGCGGTACCGCTCCAGGTGGCTCAGACTCTCCACCGTTGTCTGAAGACGGGTGGCCAGTTCCAGGTGATCTAAATAGCCGAAATCATGCGCCGCCAGGGTGGAAGTGAGCAGCAGGCCGATATTGGAAGGCGAGGTGTTATGTGCGACAATCCCGACTGGTGCCTCCTGGTAATGATCGGGGGGTAACCAGTGATCTTCCGGGCCGGCAAAACGTTCAAAAAAGCCCCATGTTTGGCGAGCCACCTGGCGCAGCAGTCTGGATTGGTCGTGGTCAAGTGTTTCCACTGGACGGGTGATCGGCCGGTTGATGCGGTCGGCGATCAAGGGCGAGATCAGCCAGAGGATGAGTAATGGAGCCGCGGTCAACAGATCGAAGATGGTTCCAAGACCGGTGAGGATTTGGACTGAATAAATCACTACCATTAGCCCAACGGAAAGCGTTGATGTGATCATCATCTTGCGCCATGCGGTTTGACGTTTTCCTCCCTGGGAGAATATCCGAGCGGCTTGCGCCGAGGATGTCCATTCAAGCAGGTGCCGGTGGCTAACGAACAGGCGGTAAAGTGTGACCCCAATGGCGTCCATGGAGATGTAAGCCTCATAAGGTAGAAAAGCGACAGCCAATAACCATCGCCAAGGCGCCAAATTATTTGATCGAAAAACGGAGTTTCTCTTATCACCACGCAGGATTGAGAGAAGCCCTTCGGAGAATCCGGTTAACACGGGGATACCCAGCGCCAGAAAGACTGTTCCAACCCAGGCGAAGGACAGGTAGGGAAAGGCGATGACTCCCAAAATGATTACTGCTAATAAAGAGGGCGATAGCAGCGATCGGATCAGATTGTTGACTATTTTCCAACGGTCAATCGCGGAAAGCTTTACTTGAAATTTTCCGGGCCGCAGTAGCCAGGGTAAAAGCTGCCAATCGCCGCGATTCCAACGGTGCAGGCGGTTTATTTGAAGAAAATAATCAGAGGGGAAATCCTCAATCAAAGAAATATCACTTACCAAACCGGCCCGGCCGAGGATACCTTCCAGTAAGTCGTGACTGAGAATCGCGTTTTCCGGGATATGCTGGTTGACGCTGCGTTCAACGCCATCAACGTCATAAATCCCTTTACCAACAAAAATCCCTTCGCTAAATAAATCCTGATACACATCGGAAACGGCGCGGGAATATAAATCCAGGCCGGTGTCGCCGGCGAAGATACGTGTGAACCAGCTGTGATTGACACTTCGTGGGTGGATTTCCATTCGCGGCTGAAGGAAGGTATATCCTGAGACAACCTCATTATCCTGGTTAAAAACCGCTTCGTTTAAAGGGTGCGCCAAAGCGCCGACCATTTGTACCGCCGCGCCGCGCGGCAAAACGGTGTCGCTGTCCAGAGTGATCACAAAACGTACGTTGCGTAGTTCTGATATCTCGCCCAAACTACCTTCCGGGGTAATAAAGGAAAGATCACACCCACCGCGTAAAAGAAGATTGAGTTCCTGCAGTTTGCCTCGTTTGCGTTCCCAGCCTATCCACCTTCCTTCGCCAGGGTTCCACTGCCGTTTACGGTGTAACAGGTAAAAAAGTTGATGGGAGGGTTGATCTGGGTTGCTTTTTGATGGAGTTCCATTATGAGTAGATTGGGGTTGATATTTTTCATTCAGTTTTTTGATGGAATTTGTGAGATAGATTAAAAGGTCACGATCGTCCGGCAGCGTTTCCTGGTCCGCGTCCGGAAAGTCTGACAACAGGGCGAAAAGCAGACCGGGTTCCGGGTTGCGCAGGTAATTCATCTCCAATTGTCCAACCAGGTTGTCGGCGTCACGGGTATTGGCGATAAGCGTTGGAATCACCACCAGCGTTTTATCGGAGGTGGGCACTTCATTCCTGAACTTGAGCTTTGGAATAACGGCGGGCGGAATCCATAACGGCACCAACCAATTGACGAGGCTGGTTATGGTGGTCAAGGTGGGAATAACCAGCGCTATAACAATCAGGAAAGCGATGAGCCATCCTGACCACGCAAGTTGATTCAATACCGCCGGAAACCCAATCAGCGACAGACCAAGCACAAATACCGAAAGACTCAATACACCAATCCCACCCAGGTAAAACCCGGCAGTGTTTTTCTTTGACCATGATTTAGCCCGCGCTATCAAGTCGGGATGGTATCCGATTTTAGCTTCGAGGAGTGTCCGATCCTTTCCAAGGAGAAAGAACCCAATATGGCTGATCTGCTCGCGCGCCAGGTCCAGTGTATGGAGAGCCAGGGTGATTTCATCCATACCCGCGGCCTGAGCCAGCTTTTCGATTTGCTTGCGATAGAGGTCGCGGGTTTTAAAATCCATTTTTGCGTATTGTCCGGTGGGATCTTTGCGCAGAATCACTTCAACATAGCTGACCGACTCGAAAAAGTCGTTCCAGTTTTGTTCAGAAATGGTTCGTAGACTGAGAATGATATTCGCCACGACGCCGCTGACTGCGCTATCCAGAGCTGAATCTTGAGGGGAAACAGATAGATCTATTGAACCGGTACAGAAAGGTTGCAAAACTGGCAATTCAGAAGCGACAGGAGGTTTGATGGCGCGGGCCAGCAGGTGGGCAAGGTATTCGATCAGGCTCAGGCGCAGAAAGATTGGCAATGCCCACAGCTCGGCCATACTTAACGGGACCTGATCCTGAATTTGAATCAAAACCTGTTGCAAATCGCCGATTTTCAACAAGTGATTTTGGAATTTTAGGATTTCACGCGCCAAACCAAAAATTCGCGGCTGAGAATCCATCGGTCCACCAACCAGCTTCGGCAGCCGGTAATAAAATCCTGTGGTCAGATCTTCGGCGATTTGCAGGTTCGCCTGGCGGATGATGTAATAGTTATCCAGAATCCATTCTGAAGTGATTACCAGGTTGGCGACCATGTCAGAGCCCTCGAGGAAATATTCATGGGCTTTGTTGAGCCATTTTTCAAACCTCTCAAGGGGTATTTTTTTCTGGAGAGCGTATCCTCAGCCGATTTCGTTTAACAAACCCAACATTCTGGTAGTTTTCTACCAGAATGTTGGCCAACTCCTGAAGCTGATCGGTTTTTGGTGAATAAACTGTGTCGAGCAAAGGAAGGCCGTTTTGTACAGCGGTTTCTTTCTGCCCGGCGGCCATGCTCAGCGTCTCCCGGATTGTTCAGCCGCGATTTCGGCCGCGCTGGGCTTGACCAGCGCCAGTGGGATATCCTGAACCACCAGCACGGATTTGGTACCATGCTCAATATAGTTACGGGCGATGGTTCCATAAGGCCAGATTACCTGGCCGGATTGGCCGTGCGCGCATAGGATCACCAGGTCAACCTCCTGGCGTTCGGCCAGTTCATGCAGCGCCGCGGCCACGCTTGTGTTTTCCACTACGCTGGTATCGCAGTCAACCGGGATGCGTTCTTTCAAATCGTTGAAATAACGGTACGCCGCCTGGCGACTGGCCTCCAGTAACTGAGCGGTTAGTTTGCCAATTTCATCCGGGTACGGCTCCGGGATGGGGATTTGGGGCGGCTGGATGACGCCCACCAATTCCAGTTTTGTTTTTGCTGCGTTTTCGCTGGCGGCAGGCACGCCGCGGGCTAACTCGATCCCGGCGGGGAGGGCGCATTCCGAACGGCGCGAATTATCAATAGGGATGAGGATGCGCCGATAAAAAATGGTGTCGTCGCGAAAATTCGGCACTTTGTAGGAACGGATTAACAATACTGGCAGATAGATCAAGTTGATCACCTTCATGGTGATACTACTGACATTTGACCTGCTAAGCCCTCCCGACCCGTGCGAACTAATGATGAGCAGATCCACTTTTTTTGCGTGTGCAAAGTTGATGATGTTTTCTGCGATTTTCCCTTCACGGATATCAATTTCAACCCGTCGCTTACGGTCGGTTTTTCCTGTGGAACTCAGGCGATCAAGTTGATTTTGGATGCGCTGCGCGACGCCCTGCAGATAAGTTTCGATTTCTGTTTTGCGAATTTGCCAGAGCAGTGGGTCAACTGCGTTTTGTGGCGATTCTACATCCCCGGGATCGAGGACATGCAACAGGATGATGTCTGATCCGAAGATGCTGGCGAAATACTCGGCGTGCAAAATCGCCTGTTCAGCGAGTTGCGATCCATCCAGGGGAACCAGAATTCGGTTAAACATGCCTGTTACTCCAGTCTGAAAAAGAGAAAGGGAAAAGGAATAATTGCTTTCTCGCCAACGCTTTTTCAGGCCTGGCTGTTCCATCAATAAGGATGGCTGTCAACACCGATCAAAGTTTTTTCCAACATGAAACAAGGTATGATCGAGCAGCCAGGTTTTTTAGTATTGCCGAATTAGTTCCAGGCTCCATCTCCTCTATTCAAAGACAGGTGGAAGCGGGTGATTGGTGAACTGGATTGTCGCGCAGCCTTGAGCGGTAAAGAAAGGCCACCTTTGTTATTTATGGATAAAAAACCGTTCTGTTACAACGAACGGTTCATTTTTCTACATTGTTTACAGGGAAGGAGAGACCTGACTGTTATATTATCGAAAAGTGCCTGATATGATCAGTATAAACGGTGAAACATGGAAAATCAATAGCGCGCCCTGCGGTGGACCGCTCAGCCGGCGCTTTATTCAGATGGCTCGGCTGGTGTTGGATCTTTGATCCATCTGGCAAATAATCCGGCTGCCACCCAGCGGAAGATGGCCGAGGCGATCAGTACCGACACAAAACCCCAGTGATCAACCATCAGGCTGCCAACCAGAGCGCCGGCCGATAATGAAAGGGTGACAATGATCTGGTAAATGGCGGAATAGCGGGGAACCAGACTCTTGGGCATAGAAGCCAACAATAGGTTAAATGAGGCGAGATTGAAAGCGCCCCATACCGCCCCGCTGAAAATGTTAATTAGAGCGATATGCCAGACCTGTGTGGCGGGGATCCAGGCCAGGGGTATAAGGGGAATGATGCTCATGGATATGAACTGCACTTTGCGCGGGCCAAGCCGATCCACCAGCTCGCCCATCCGGTTTTGGACTAATAAGCCGGTGAGGCTGGACACAACAGCCAAAATGCCCACTTCAGAAGCGTTGAATTTGAGATCCTGGACCATAAAGACATTAAAAAATGGTCCGGAGACGTTGAGCGCGAAGTTCCAAACCGCAGCAGTGGCGGCCAGGGCCACGAATTGCGGCTGCCCTTTGAGCAGCGATATGAAATAGCGCAGGGATGAATTATTGGCATTCACCCGCTGGTAGGGGATGGGCTTGTCGTGGATCTTCGCGTAGCTGAAAGTGGACGCGGCTCCCAGCACGAACGCGATCCCCAGGGCGATCTGGTAGCCGCGTTCAGCTACAAACAGGGTGATGAGCTGCCCGGCGATCAGGGTAGCTGCCATACCGGCGATGCCCATGACAAAATTGCGCGCTCCGAAATAACGACCACGGCCTTCCATGGGTACGATGTCGTTGGTGACCCCCATCCAGGAGGGATAGCCCAGGTTGCTGAACGCGTCGCGCGTTACGGAAAGGGCGATGGCGATCCAGACGAGGCCGGCGCCTTTCATAAGTATGGGAACAAACACCAGCATCAGCAGGGCCAGGCGGCCGAATCCGCCGCCGCAAAACAACGAGATTTCTTTCCGGCGGCCGATGCGTTCCGCCAGGAACGCGCCGGGTAGCAGGAGCGCCGCCGCTGTCAGATTGGACAAGGAGCTCATCAACCCAATCTGAGCCTGGGTGGCTCCCAGGGAGAGAATATACAGGCTGACAAAATTAACAACGATATTATCGCTGGCAGAGGCGAAAAAACCGTCCAGCCAGAACCAGCGCAAGTTGTGCTGAATCAAGGCCGATTGGGTGCGGCCCCACGAGCCGCCCACGGTCAAGTCGGATATCCACCGGCGGGTTTTTTGATAGATATACTGAAATCTCATTAATCACTTAACTCGCAAAACAGGAAATAAGCAACATATAGACGAAACATGTCATTATAAATCCAGACCCGGTGCTCATTACAAGGCCGCCAGGATAAGAATCCCGTGAATCTTTTTTCATTACCTGTGAATGGAGTTAATTCGCAAATCTGAGTTCTTGGTCGGAGTGAAATGCGATTGACCGAATTATTATTCTTTATCAATGAATCTTTCCACAAACACTCGCGCTGCCGGTTCATCGAGGATCAACTCAGTCAGCAGGCTGCCCTGGATAGCCGCGTAAAGTCCTTTCAATTTGGCCTGACCGGAGATGACGCAGATGGCTTGTTTGTTTTTTAACATGGAAATGTCCGGGCCGCTGGAACGCTGGTTGATTGAAATGTTATGAAAGCTGCCGTCCTCGCGGAAGAAAATGGTGGCGATGTCGCCGACCACACCGGCTTTCTTTAATTCCTGATAATCTGCCTTGTTGAGATAGCTTTCAATGTGAACATGGCTGGGAATGCCCGCGTTCACCGCGCCGATGCTGTACAGGTACACATCAGCCCGGGCTTGCAGGTCGAGAATTCGCTTCACGCTGGTCTCTTCCCAGAGGGCGTTCTTGGTGTGTACCCGGTCAAAAAAAGCCGGCACAGGGAAAAGGTGATAACCTGCTTGATAATTTTTTGCGAATCGCATCAGGATTTCGCTGGCGTATTCTACCCCCAGGCTTTCCGTGTTCCCCGCGCCGTTGAGCTGCACAATCTGCGAATTATGGGTGGTTTTGGGCACCAGGTTTCGCGA
>Ga0116192_1003048_pt1 | contig 10694 bp, 6 predicted proteins | sample AD_UKC113_MetaG_FD_89876 | JGI IMG/M metagenome (GOLD analysis project Ga0116192, IMG submission 89876) | Active sludge microbial communities of municipal wastewater-treating anaerobic digesters from Hong Kong - AD_UKC113_MetaG | ecosystem: Engineered > Bioreactor > Anaerobic > Digestate | place...
CGCCGGCCTCTGAGCGCGTCGCGTGCGCGCCCCGAGGCCCCGCACCACCGCGGTCGCCGTCCTGGCGATCGCGGTCCTGGGCGTCTGGCTGGCCTGGCCGCGGGCGCCTTCGCGCCCCGCTGCTGCCGCGCGCACCGGGAGTGCAGCGTCTGCCGCCGGCGCTGCGCGAGCGTCGGGTGAGGGTGCTGCGGCCGCGTTGCGCGGGGTCCCGGTGGTCACGGCGCCGGCCGCCGCGCGCGCGGACTCGCTGCGCGGTACCCAGGTGGACGGCGCCGTGCACCTCGATGCCGCGGGCCGCGCCATCGCCGACCGCGACCTGCGCCGTCTCTTCGACTATTTCCTCGCGCGCCTCGGCGAGCGCGACGTCACCGCCATCCGCGCCGACTTGGTCGCCCACCTGGATCACCTGGGCCTGCCCGTTGCGGTGCGGGAGCAAGTGCTGGACTGGTTCGATGCCTACGTGGCCACCGAGCGCGCGGCGACGGCACTGCCGCGCAGCGGCGACCTGGCGACGGACCTCGCGCGCCTGCGTGACCTGCACGTGGAGCGTCTGGGCTCCGCCCTGGCGGACGCCTTCTACGGCGCCGACGACGCGTACGCCGCCTACACGGCGCAGCGCCTGGCGCTGGAACACGACGCCACGCTGTCGCCCGCGGAGCGCAGCGCCCGCCTGGATGCCCTGGAGGAGCAACGCGATCCCGCCCAGCGCAGCGACGAGCGCGCCAGCACCGACTTCCAGTTGGCCGTGGCGCAGACCGACCAGTTGACCGCCGAGGCCGCCGACGCGTCGACCCGGCACGAGGCGCGGGCGGCCCTGTGGGGCGAGGCGGCCGCACGGCGCCTGGCGGCGCTGGACGAGGCCGAGGCGCGCTGGAATGCGCGCCTGGCCGACTACGCCCGCGGCCGCGCCGCCGTGCTGGGCGATCGCGGCCTCGATGCCGCGCAGCGTGCGGCGCAGCTGCAGGCCCTGCTGGCGGAATTCAGCGAGCCCGAGCGCCGCCGCGTGCTGGCGTTGGCCGAGGCTGGACTGCTGCCTGCGCCCTGAGGGTCGGGTTCACGCCGGGCCTGCGTCCATGGCGGCGGCGCCCAGTTCGGCAATGGTGCGCGTCATGCGCCCGGCCGCCAGCGCCTGCTCGCTCGACGCGTTGCCCTGCAGGGCGCGCTTCATCACGCCCTGCGCGATGGCGGCGAGACGAAAGAAGTGGAATGCGAGGTGGACGTTCCAGTGCGGGCGCGGGTCCAGGCCCGTGGCTTCGGCGAAATCATCCACCACGGCGTCTTCCGCGGGAATGCCCAGGGCGGCGCGGTCCACGCCGGCCAGACCCGGCAGGACCGGATTGCGCGGCAGACGCAGGGCCATGCAGAAGTAGCCAAGGTCGGCCAGCGGGTGGCCGAGGGTGGACAGTTCCCAGTCGACCACGGCGAGCAGTTCGCCGTCGGCGCCCCACAGCAGATTGTCGATGCGGAAATCGCCGTGTACCAGGGCGATGCGGCCATCGTCGGGCGGCAGGGCGGCCGGCAGCGCGCCGATCAGCTGCTCCATGGCCTCGATGCGGTCGGTCTCGCTGGCGCGGTATTGCTCGCTCCAGCGCGTGACCTGGCGCGCGAAGTAGTTGCCGGGCCTGCCGTAGTCCGCGAGGCCGAGCGCGGCCACATCCAGGCGCGCCAGCGCGACCAGCACCTCCAGCACGCGGGAGTAGGCCTGGGCGCGCTGCGCCGGCGTGTGCCGCGGCAGGGAAGGATCGAACTGCGCCGTGCCGGGCACGTGGCTCATCAGGTAGAAGGCGCTGCCGATGACGTGGGGGTCTTCGCACAGGTACAGCGGGGCCGCCACCGGCACGGCGCTGCCGTGCAGGGCGCCGAGCACGCGGAACTCGCGTTCGATGGCGTGGGCCGAGGCGAGCAGGACACCGGGCGGCTTGCGCCGCAGCACGTAGCGGCCGCTGGCGGCTTCGATCAGATAGGTGGGGTTGGACTGTCCCCCCTTGAACTTGGTCGCGGTGAGCGGGCCGCGGAAGCCGGCAACGTGCGCGGCGAGATGGTCGGCCAGGCCGGACTCGGGCAGGGCGAGGAGATCGGTCATGGCGTCCTTGGCCTCGCAGCGTGACGGGGTGTCGCTCGACCGCGCGCTTGCCCCGCCCTCGCCACAGGCGCGCGAACGGCGCGCGCTGGGGGCGTCGCCGCGTGCCGGGGGCACCTTGCCGGCAGGGAGCCCAGCGGGGGGCCGCACCGTCCTGTGCTCATGCCGGTCTCCGCGCCGCGTCCTCGTGCCGCTCCTGCAGCATCGACTTGGCCAGGGCCGCGCGGTGCACTTCGTCGGGGCCGTCGGCCAGACGCAGGGCGCGCGCGCCGGCGTAGGCCTCGGCGAGGAAATGGTCCTCGCCGAGGCCGCCGCCGCCGTGGATCTGCATGGCGCGGTCGATGACCTCGCAGGCCATGCGCGGCGCGACGATCTTGATCATGCCGATGGCGTCCTTGGCGCCACGGATGCCGTGGGCGTCGAGCTGCGCCGCCGCGGCCAGCGTGAGCAGACGCGCCTGCTCGATGGCGCAGCGCGACTCGGCGATGGCCTCGCGCACCACGCCCTGCGCTGCCAGCGGGCGACCGAAGGCCACGCGCTGCCGCGCCCGCGCGATCATCGCCTCCAGCGCGCGCTGCGCCAGGCCGATGAGGCGCATGCAGTGGTGGATGCGGCCGGGACCCAGACGACCCTGGGCGATCTCGAAACCGCGCCCCTCGCCGAGGATCAGGTTTTCCGCGGGTACGCGCACGCCGTCGAGGCGCAGCTCGGCGTGTCCGCCGGGTGCATCGTCGTAGCCGAACACGTGCAGCGGCCGCACCACCGTCAGCCCCGGCGCGTCGCGCGGCACCAGGATCATGCCGTGGCGCGCGTGGGGTGCGGCGCCCGGTGTAGTCACTCCCATCACGATGAACACGGCACAGCGCGGATCGAGCGCACCGGTGGTCCACCACTTGCGCCCGGTCACGACGTAGTGGTCGCCGTCGCGTTCGATGCGCGTGGCGATGTTGGTGGCATCGCTGCTGGCGACGTCGGGTTCGGTCATGGCGAAGCCCGAGCGGATCGTGCCGTCGAGCAGGGGGCGCAGCCAGCGCTCCTGCTGCGCGGCCGAACCGTAGTGCAGCAGCACCTCCATGTTGCCGGTGTCCGGCGCGCTGCAGTTGAACACCTCGCTGGCGAACAGGCAGCGGCCCATGCGTTCGGCCAGCGGCGCGTACTCGAGGTTGCTGAGGCCGGCGCCGATCCGTGGGTCGGGCAGGAACAGGTTCCACAGGCTGGCGGTTCGCGCGGCGCGTTTGAGTTCCTCCATGAAGCCAGGCACCGTCCAGCGTCGGGCCGGATCGGCCGTGTGCGCCTGCCAGTCGGCCTCGCGCGGCAGCACGTGCGCGGACAGAAAGGCATCGAGGCGCGCGGCGTAGTCGCGCGCTCGCTCGCTGGGAGAAAACAGTTCGCTCATGCAGCGATCCCTCAGAAGTGCGTGGCCAGCGGCAGGTGCTCGGCCGCGGCGAGGTGTGGCAGGGCGTTCCAGACCTGCAGATCCCAGCCCGTCCCGCGGTGGCGGAAGTCGCTGACGGCGCTGTTGGCGAGGCTGAGGTTCAGGGCAATCGTGCGCGCCTCGTCGAGGCCGAGCGCGGCCTGGGCGCAGCGCGCGATCACGCCGCCGGAGCTGATGACGAGGCTCGTCCCGGGGCCGCCCGCCAGCGTGCCGAAGGCGCGCCGGGCGCGGGCGGCGAACTCGCCCCAGCGTTCGGGCATGGCGCCGTCGAGTTGCCCGGTGCGCCAGGCGTCCAGGATGTCGCCGATTAGTCCATGCACGGACATCGCGGCGGGGTCCGCTCGCAGCAGGGCGAGACGCGCGTCGTCGCGGTGGCGCGCGGCATAGGCCTGGAACAGCGCCGCGTGGTCGAACTCGTCCCAGTCTGCATCGACCTCCGCCGCAGGCGCGGCGCGGCCCGCGGCGCGGCAGGCGCGCACCACGGCATCGAGGGTCTGGGCATGGCGGCGATGCGTGCCGCGCACCAGGCGCTGCAGGTGAAGCTCGGGGTGGGCGGCGATCCACGCACCGAGCAGGTCCGCCTGGCGTTCGCCACGGGGCGAGAGTCGGTCGTAGTCGACGGCACCAAAACTCGCCTGCGCGTGTCGCACCAGCAGGGCCCGGTGCCCCGCGGCGGGCCGCTCGCCGGGCCGTGGGCTGGCGTCTGCCTCAGTCAGTGACGTAGTCCTTGCTGAAGCGCAGCTTCAGCGGCGCGGTCGCGCCTTCCGGCGTGACGTCCACCTCGAAGCGCAAGGTGTCCGTGCCGGCGACGGCGAACTCGCCGAGGTAGTAGATCGCCTCACCGTCACGGACCTCGCGCACGCTGACGGGGATGCGCTGGCCCATCAGGTTGCTGGCGCGCGCTTCGACCCGGGCGGCGATCGCCCGTGCCGGGGCGCTGCCCGCCTCGCGCTGCACGGCGATGTTGAGCAGTCCCTTGCGGCTGGAGCGGGCGAAGCCGTAGGTCTTGGCCACCTCCGGCGGCAGCTGGTCGCTGGACAGCGCGTTGTAATGCACCACCACGTCGCCGAACCTCTGGAACTGTTCGGCCTGGCCGCGCTCCGGCGCCAGCAGCAGGGCGGCGAGGACACCGATGAGCACGCCGAGCTTGTGCGCGAGTTTCATGACGGACTCCCGGGCGGGATGGTGCCGCGATCTTACACCTGCCGGTGGACGCGACCGCCGCGCTGGCTACAGCGGAAACGCTGGCAGACCGAAATAGGCGAGGCTGAACTTGACCAGACGCAGCGCCAGACAGGCCCACAGCGGCGAGAGGTCGAAGCCGGCGAAGCGCAGCGGGATGCGCCGGAACGGCTTGAGCACCGGTTCGGCCACGCCGAGCACCAGTTCCACGGCGGGGTTGCCGTAGTCGGGAGAAAAAAAGCTCATCAGGGCCACCACCACGATGGCCCAGAAGTACAGGCTGAGCGTGAATTGCAGCAGGGTGCCGAAGCCGAGGGCAGCCGCCTCCAGGGGGCCGAGCAGGTTGCCCAGCGCGGCCAGCAGCAGCCACGCGGCCAGGGCGGCGACCAGCCAGGCGAGCACAAGCGCGCCCAGCGACAGTCCGCGCCAGTTGGGCAGCACCCGGCCCAGCGGCACCAGCAGCGGATTGGTCGCGCGGTACACCGCCTGGCACACCGGATTGCCGAAGCGAACCCGCGACAGCGGCAGGATCACGCGCAATACCGGCAGCAGCAGGAGGAGTCCCAGCAGCACCTGCGCCAGCATGAATCCGACACTGCCGAAGTAGCCCATGCCCATGTCAGGCTCCCGATGCGGCGGACAGCTCGCGGCCGCGAGCTGTCCGCCGCATCGGGAGCCTGACATGGGCATGGGCTACTTCGGCAGTGTCGGATTCATGCTGGCGCAGGTGCTGCTGGGACTCCTCCTGCTGCTGCCGGTATTGCGCGTGATCCTGCCGCTGTCGCGGGTTCGCTTCGGCAATCCGGTGTGCCAGGCGGTGTACCGCGCGACCAATCCGCTGCTGGTGCCGCTGGGCCGGGTGCTGCCCAACTGGCGCGGACTGTCGCTGGGCGCGCTTGTGCTCGCCTGGCTGGTCGCCGCCCTGGCCGCGTGGCTGCTGCTGGCCGCGCTGGGCAACCTGCTCGGCCCCCTGGAGGCGGCTGCCCTCGGCTTCGGCACCCTGCTGCAATTCACGCTCAGCCTGTACTTCTGGGCCATCGTGGTGGTGGCCCTGATGAGCTTTTTTTCTCCCGACTACGGCAACCCCGCCGTGGAACTGGTGCTCGGCGTGGCCGAACCGGTGCTCAAGCCGTTCCGGCGCATCCCGCTGCGCTTCGCCGGCTTCGACCTCTCGCCGCTGTGGGCCTGTCTGGCGCTGCGTCTGGTCAAGTTCAGCCTCGCCTATTTCGGTCTGCCAGCGTTTCCGCTGTAGCCAGCGCGGCGGTCGCGTCCACCGGCAGGTGTAAGATCGCGGCACCATCCCGCCCGGGAGTCCGTCATGAAACTCGCGCACAAGCTCGGCGTGCTCATCGGTGTCCTCGCCGCCCTGCTGCTGGCGCCGGAGCGCGGCCAGGCCGAACAGTTCCAGAGGTTCGGCGACGTGGTGGTGCATTACAACGCGCTGTCCAGCGACCAGCTGCCGCCGGAGGTGGCCAAGACCTACGGCTTCGCCCGCTCCAGCCGCAAGGGACTGCTCAACATCGCCGTGCAGCGCGAGGCGGGCAGCGCCCCGGCACGGGCGATCGCCGCCCGGGTCGAAGCGCGCGCCAGCAACCTGATGGGCCAGCGCATCCCCGTCAGCGTGCGCGAGGTCCGTGACGGTGAGGCGATCTACTACCTCGGCGAGTTCGCCGTCGCCGGCACGGACACCTTGCGCTTCGAGGTGGACGTCACGCCGGAAGGCGCGACCGCGCCGCTGAAGCTGCGCTTCAGCAAGGACTACGTCACTGACTGAGGCAGACGCCAGCCCACGGCCCGGCGAGCGGCCCGCCGCGGGGCACCGGGCCCTGCTGGTGCGACACGCGCAGGCGAGTTTTGGTGCCGTCGACTACGACCGACTCTCGCCCCGTGGCGAACGCCAGGCGGACCTGCTCGGTGCGTGGATCGCCGCCCACCCCGAGCTTCACCTGCAGCGCCTGGTGCGCGGCACGCATCGCCGCCATGCCCAGACCCTCGATGCCGTGGTGCGCGCCTGCCGCGCCGCGGGCCGCGCCGCGCCTGCGGCGGAGGTCGATGCAGACTGGGACGAGTTCGACCACGCGGCGCTGTTCCAGGCCTATGCCGCGCGCCACCGCGACGACGCGCGTCTCGCCCTGCTGCGAGCGGACCCCGCCGCGATGTCCGTGCATGGACTAATCGGCGACATCCTGGACGCCTGGCGCACCGGGCAACTCGACGGCGCCATGCCCGAACGCTGGGGCGAGTTCGCCGCCCGCGCCCGGCGCGCCTTCGGCACGCTGGCGGGCGGCCCCGGGACGAGCCTCGTCATCAGCTCCGGCGGCGTGATCGCGCGCTGCGCCCAGGCCGCGCTCGGCCTCGACGAGGCGCGCACGATTGCCCTGAACCTCAGCCTCGCCAACAGCGCCGTCAGCGACTTCCGCCACCGCGGGACGGGCTGGGATCTGCAGGTCTGGAACGCCCTGCCACACCTCGCCGCGGCCGAGCACCTGCCGCTGGCCACGCACTTCTGAGGGATCGCTGCATGAGCGAACTGTTTTCTCCCAGCGAGCGAGCGCGCGACTACGCCGCGCGCCTCGATGCCTTTCTGTCCGCGCACGTGCTGCCGCGCGAGGCCGACTGGCAGGCGCACACGGCCGATCCGGCCCGACGCTGGACGGTGCCTGGCTTCATGGAGGAACTCAAACGCGCCGCGCGAACCGCCAGCCTGTGGAACCTGTTCCTGCCCGACCCACGGATCGGCGCCGGCCTCAGCAACCTCGAGTACGCGCCGCTGGCCGAACGCATGGGCCGCTGCCTGTTCGCCAGCGAGGTGTTCAACTGCAGCGCGCCGGACACCGGCAACATGGAGGTGCTGCTGCACTACGGTTCGGCCGCGCAGCAGGAGCGCTGGCTGCGCCCCCTGCTCGACGGCACGATCCGCTCGGGCTTCGCCATGACCGAACCCGACGTCGCCAGCAGCGATGCCACCAACATCGCCACGCGCATCGAACGCGACGGCGACCACTACGTCGTGACCGGGCGCAAGTGGTGGACCACCGGTGCGCTCGATCCGCGCTGTGCCGTGTTCATCGTGATGGGAGTGACTACACCGGGCGCCGCACCCCACGCGCGCCACGGCATGATCCTGGTGCCGCGCGACGCGCCGGGGCTGACGGTGGTGCGGCCGCTGCACGTGTTCGGCTACGACGATGCACCCGGCGGACACGCCGAGCTGCGCCTCGACGGCGTGCGCGTACCCGCGGAAAACCTGATCCTCGGCGAGGGGCGCGGTTTCGAGATCGCCCAGGGTCGTCTGGGTCCCGGCCGCATCCACCACTGCATGCGCCTCATCGGCCTGGCGCAGCGCGCGCTGGAGGCGATGATCGCGCGGGCGCGGCAGCGCGTGGCCTTCGGTCGCCCGCTGGCAGCGCAGGGCGTGGTGCGCGAGGCCATCGCCGAGTCGCGCTGCGCCATCGAGCAGGCGCGTCTGCTCACGCTGGCCGCGGCGGCGCAGCTCGACGCCCACGGCATCCGTGGCGCCAAGGACGCCATCGGCATGATCAAGATCGTCGCGCCGCGCATGGCCTGCGAGGTCATCGACCGCGCCATGCAGATCCACGGCGGCGGCGGCCTCGGCGAGGACCATTTCCTCGCCGAGGCCTACGCCGGCGCGCGCGCCCTGCGTCTGGCCGACGGCCCCGACGAAGTGCACCGCGCGGCCCTGGCCAAGTCGATGCTGCAGGAGCGGCACGAGGACGCGGCGCGGAGACCGGCATGAGCACAGGACGGTGCGGCCCCCCGCTGGGCTCCCTGCCGGCAAGGTGCCCCCGGCACGCGGCGACGCCCCCAGCGCGCGCCGTTCGCGCGCCTGTGGCGAGGGCGGGGCAAGCGCGCGGTCGAGCGACACCCCGTCACGCTGCGAGGCCAAGGACGCCATGACCGATCTCCTCGCCCTGCCCGAGTCCGGCCTGGCCGACCATCTCGCCGCGCACGTTGCCGGCTTCCGCGGCCCGCTCACCGCGACCAAGTTCAAGGGGGGACAGTCCAACCCCACCTATCTGATCGAAGCCGCCAGCGGCCGCTACGTGCTGCGGCGCAAGCCGCCCGGTGTCCTGCTCGCCTCGGCCCACGCCATCGAACGCGAGTTCCGCGTGCTCGGCGCCCTGCACGGCAGCGCCGTGCCGGTGGCGGCCCCGCTGTACCTGTGCGAAGACCCCCACGTCATCGGCAGCGCCTTCTACCTGATGAGCCACGTGCCCGGCACGGCGCAGTTCGATCCTTCCCTGCCGCGGCACACGCCGGCGCAGCGCGCCCAGGCCTACTCCCGCGTGCTGGAGGTGCTGGTCGCGCTGGCGCGCCTGGATGTGGCCGCGCTCGGCCTCGCGGACTACGGCAGGCCCGGCAACTACTTCGCGCGCCAGGTCACGCGCTGGAGCGAGCAATACCGCGCCAGCGAGACCGACCGCATCGAGGCCATGGAGCAGCTGATCGGCGCGCTGCCGGCCGCCCTGCCGCCCGACGATGGCCGCATCGCCCTGGTACACGGCGATTTCCGCATCGACAATCTGCTGTGGGGCGCCGACGGCGAACTGCTCGCCGTGGTCGACTGGGAACTGTCCACCCTCGGCCACCCGCTGGCCGACCTTGGCTACTTCTGCATGGCCCTGCGTCTGCCGCGCAATCCGGTCCTGCCGGGTCTGGCCGGCGTGGACCGCGCCGCCCTGGGCATTCCCGCGGAAGACGCCGTGGTGGATGATTTCGCCGAAGCCACGGGCCTGGACCCGCGCCCGCACTGGAACGTCCACCTCGCATTCCACTTCTTTCGTCTCGCCGCCATCGCGCAGGGCGTGATGAAGCGCGCCCTGCAGGGCAACGCGTCGAGCGAGCAGGCGCTGGCGGCCGGGCGCATGACGCGCACCATTGCCGAACTGGGCGCCGCCGCCATGGACGCAGGCCCGGCGTGAACCCGACCCTCAGGGCGCAGGCAGCAGTCCAGCCTCGGCCAACGCCAGCACGCGGCGGCGCTCGGGCTCGCTGAATTCCGCCAGCAGGGCCTGCAGCTGCGCCGCACGCTGCGCGGCATCGAGGCCGCGATCGCCCAGCACGGCGGCGCGGCCGCGGGCGTAGTCGGCCAGGCGCGCATTCCAGCGCGCCTCGGCCTCGTCCAGCGCCGCCAGGCGCCGTGCGGCCGCCTCGCCCCACAGGGCCGCCCGCGCCTCGTGCCGGGTCGACGCGTCGGCGGCCTCGGCGGTCAACTGGTCGGTCTGCGCCACGGCCAACTGGAAGTCGGTGCTGGCGCGCTCGTCGCTGCGCTGGGCGGGATCGCGTTGCTCCTCCAGGGCATCCAGGCGGGCGCTGCGCTCCGCGGGCGACAGCGTGGCGTCGTGTTCCAGCGCCAGGCGCTGCGCCGTGTAGGCGGCGTACGCGTCGTCGGCGCCGTAGAAGGCGTCCGCCAGGGCGGAGCCCAGACGCTCCACGTGCAGGTCACGCAGGCGCGCGAGGTCCGTCGCCAGGTCGCCGCTGCGCGGCAGTGCCGTCGCCGCGCGCTCGGTGGCCACGTAGGCATCGAACCAGTCCAGCACTTGCTCCCGCACCGCAACGGGCAGGCCCAGGTGATCCAGGTGGGCGACCAAGTCGGCGCGGATGGCGGTGACGTCGCGCTCGCCGAGGCGCGCGAGGAAATAGTCGAAGAGACGGCGCAGGTCGCGGTCGGCGATGGCGCGGCCCGCGGCATCGAGGTGCACGGCGCCGTCCACCTGGGTACCGCGCAGCGAGTCCGCGCGCGCGGCGGCCGGCGCCGTGACCACCGGGACCCCGCGCAACGCGGCCGCAGCACCCTCACCCGACGCTCGCGCAGCGCCGGCGGCAGACGCTGCACTCCCGGTGCGCGCGGCAGCAGCGGGGCGCGAAGGCGCCCGCGGCCAGGCCAGCCAGACGCCCAGGACCGCGATCGCCAGGACGGCGACCGCGGTGGTGCGGGGCCTCGGGGCGCGCACGCGACGCGCTCAGAGGCCGGCG
>Ga0116192_1003049_pt1 | contig 10693 bp, 10 predicted proteins | sample AD_UKC113_MetaG_FD_89876 | JGI IMG/M metagenome (GOLD analysis project Ga0116192, IMG submission 89876) | Active sludge microbial communities of municipal wastewater-treating anaerobic digesters from Hong Kong - AD_UKC113_MetaG | ecosystem: Engineered > Bioreactor > Anaerobic > Digestate...
CTACCACTTTTTCAATTTTTCTAAGGCCAAATTCATTAAAATGTTGTATACTGTTATACATAGAAGATGATCTCCTTTGTTTGTGTATATTGTCTTGGAAAACTATATATTAACAGGATTTCACCTTCTTTTCTATTGTTTTCCCTTTTTATTTCATTAATATCCCTACAGTAACTTTACGCTAACCTTGATATTTGATACCAGCCGTTTTGGGAAGATATGGGCACGCATCCTCCCCTCAGCCGTGATTGACCGATCGGTAAACACGGATTCCGCCGCTTTTCTCTCTGTCCTCCACGTTTCCAAAGCATTCCTTCATAATTCTTTTGAGGGTTTCCCCGCCTTTATTGTGGAAGGCCACCAGCCACAGAGCCCCGTTCTTCTCCAGATGCTCCTTAGCCTCATAAATAAGCTGGGTATAGACGGCCTTCCCTGCGGCAATGGGAGGATTGGAAAGAATATCCCCAAAACGTCTGTCTCCTATTTTTTCATAGAGGTTGCTCTTTAGCATTTCCACATGGAGGTTATTCAATTCCGCATTCTTCCGTGCATAGGCCACGGCCCGTTCATTGATGTCCACGCCGGTGACCTGAAGATGAGGATAGCGCTGCTTAATAAACAGGGCGATGGGACCAAAACCGCAGCCCACATCCAGCACAAAGTTGCTCGCCCCAGAGGGTCTGAAGTTTTCGATAAGAAGCGCAGAGGCCTTATCCACTTTCTCGCCGAAAGCAAACACACCGCTCACTGAGATGAACTCCAGCTTATTGCCGTGGATCTCATAGCTGAAACGGCTTTCTTTGATTTCGGATTGGGGTTTTTCAGTATAATAATGATCCATAAAGGCCTCCAAATTGTCAGAAGATTTTGAAATTTATCGTAAGAAAGTCCATTTTTCAAAAGAACATGATTAAGTATAATAGAACTCATTCTGAAGTACAAGGTGAAGTCTATGAAAGCATCCTATTTTCCAGATCATTTCATATGGGGGGTTGCCACCGCCTCCTACCAAATTGAAGGCGCTGCCTATGAGGACGGCAAGGGTCTCAGTGTCTGGGATCAGTTCTGCAAAAAGGAAGGCGCTATTTTATACGGTGATAACGGGGATATAGCCTGTGATCATTATCATCACTATGCTGAGGATATCCAGTTAATGAGCCAGTTAAACATACCGGCCTATCGGTTCTCCTTAAGCTGGCCCAGAATTCTGCCCGAGGGAACGGGACATATCAATCAAAAGGGACTGGACTTTTATGACAGGCTCGTGGACAGTCTTTTGGAAAAGAATATCACACCCCATGTGACGCTGTTCCACTGGGATTATCCCCAGGCCCTGCTGGATAAAGGCGGATGGCTTCATCCCGACAGCCCCCTGTGGTTTGAGGAATATACCCGGGTGGTCGTCGAGAGGCTCTCGGACAGAGTGGAGCATTGGATGACCCTCAACGAGCCCTTCTGCCATATCTTTTTGGGCCATAAGACCGGTGAACATGCCCCCGGCTTTAAGCTCTCTGACAAGGACATTCTTCAGATCATCCATAATACCTATCTGGCCCATGGGCGCTCGGTACTTGCCCTTCGGAGCCTGGCCAGGAGAAAGCCCCGGGTTGGTATTGCCATGGTGGGCTCTCCGGTTCTTCCCGCCACCGAATCTCCCGAGGATATCGAGGCGGCCCGTCAGGCCATGTTCAACCTCAAGGGCGACGGCAGCGATATTTCAACCATAGGGCTCTGGTTTGATCCCCTGTTTCTGGGCAAATACCCCGAGGGCTATGAAAAAGTCTTTGCCGGCGTACTGCCGGACATAGGCCCCGAGGATATGAAAATCATGAGCCAGCCCCTGGACTTTTTGGGCTTGAATATCTACTCCTCGGGAAGGGTGCGTATGGGAAAGGACGGACCCGAGGGCATTCCTGAGACCCTGGGTATGGGCAGGCCAAGAACCACCATGAACTGGCCCATTACCCCCGAGGGCCTGTACTGGGGCCCCCGCTTCTTCTATGAGCGCTATAAATTACCTATTTATATCACTGAAAACGGTATGGCCAATCTTGACTGGGTTTATGCTGACGGAAAGGTTCACGATCCGCAGCGTATTGATTTTCTTACACGCTATTTGCTGCAGCTTAACAGGGCATTAAGCGAAGGAGTTGATGTGCGTGCCTTTATGCACTGGTCCTTACTGGACAATTTTGAATGGGCGTTTGGCTTCGACAGACGCTTTGGCCTCATCCATGTGGATTACCAGACCCAGAAGCGCACACTTAAGGACTCGGCCTATTGGTACTCCACCCTTATCCAAACCAATGGGCGCTCCCTTTTTAACCCATAGGGACTATGACCAATGGTGCAGGAGATTCTGCATCCACTCGGCCACATCCACCTTATAGACCGATTTCAAATTCTCTCGGCTGAGAACCTCTTTGACCGCTCCCTGGGCATGGGTTCTTCCACCGTCCATTAAGAGGGCCTTGCTGGCATAGGTGTAGACCATGTTGAGATCATGGACCACCGCTAAAACAGCACGGCCCTTTTTCATGGACCATTCCTTTATCATGTCAAACAATGCAATCTGATACTTAAGATCAAGATGGTTGGTGGGTTCGTCCAGTATCAGAATCTGAGGATCCTGGGCAAAGAGCTGCGCCAGAAAGACCCTCTGAAGCTCTCCCCCCGACAATGTGAGCACCGATTGATGCTTCAGGTTCTCGGTACCTGTAAGATAAAGGGCCTCTTCAATCTTCTCCCTGTCCTTTTGCCCCAGTCTCCCTAAAAAGCCCTCCACATAGGCATATCTGCCCATGCTCACCACATCATAAACCGTGTGCTCAAACTGGGGCTGATGCTTTTGGGTGAGCACCCCAATTCTGCGGGCAAGCTGCCGGGGCTTTAGGGCTGACAGGGGCTTGCCCTCCAGAAGGATGTTCCCTTCATAGGGCAATACGCCCATAATGGCTTTGATCAGGGTTGTTTTCCCTGCGCCATTGGGCCCGATGATGGTAGCCAAATCATTTTCCTTAAGCTCAAAGGAAACATTGTCTACGATCTTTTTGTTGTCCAGACTTACACTCACATTGCTAATGGTCAGCATACTAGATTCCTTTGGTTTTATTATGGGTCTGGGTGTAGAAGATATAGATAAACAGGATGGCCCCCACAAAGGAGGTCACCACACCGATGGGCAGCTCGGCAGGGGAGAACAGGGTTCGAGCCACCAGGTCAGTGAGCATCAGGAAGGACGCCCCAAAAAGGGCTGACAGCGGTATGAGCTTTCTATGGTCGGGCCCCGTCAGAAGCCTTGTAATATGGGGAATGACCAATCCCACAAAGCCAATGGTTCCGCTCACGGCCACCGATATGCCCACCAGCACCGAGACCATGACAAGGATCAATAGTTTGGTCCTTCTGATGTTGACACCGATATAGCGCGCCTGTTCCTCCCCTAAGGAAAAAGCATTCAACTCCCTACTTAAACAAAACAGCCAAACCACGCCCACCCCAAAAAAGGGAAGCATCAATAGAACATGGGTCCAATTCCTGCCCGAAAAGGAGCCCATGGACCAAAAGACCACCTGTTTGAGGCTGCTTCCCGCAAAGGAAACCAGAAGGCTGGTAAGGCTTCCGGCCAGCATGGAAAAGATGACCCCCGTTAAGATGATGGTCTGGGTGGACAGATTATAGTCGATCTTATAGGAGAGGCTGAGGATGAAAGCCAGGGACAGGAAGGAAAACAGGATGCTCATCAGGGCCAGCGCCGCCTGAGGAAGGAAGGGCAGGCTGATGCCCAGAACAATGGATAAAACAGCCCCCAGGGCCCCTCCCGATGTGATACCCAGGGTGGAGCCATCAGCCAGGGGATTTTTAAGAAGGCCTTGCATGGCCACCCCGGCCACTGAGAGGGCCGCGCCTACCAGTGCCGCCAGAATAACCCGGGGCATTCGGATATGGACCACGATGGACAAAAGGGTATCATCGGCATCTTGTGTTCTTCCCAGCAGCCAGTCGGTCAGAAATCCAAGGGTCTCGCCCACCGAAGCGCCAATACTCCCTACAGATACCGCCAGAAAAAGGGTCCCTAAAAACAGGCTGACCCCTATTCCTAATAAAAGCGAAAAGCTTATATGTTTCCCCGCAGGTTTTTTGACTTGACCCATAATGGACTCCTTCACAGCAGCAAACTTATTGATAGATGGCCTTGACCATTTCCTGAGCCGCATCCAAAAGACGCGGACCGGGTCTTGAGATCATATCGGCGTCAAGCATAATAACTTTATTATTTTTAACCGCCTCCAGCGTGTTCCATTGACTGCGAGATACGATCTCCCCGACGGGATCCTCTATACCGGTTATGGGGCTGGCGGTGGTGAAGATTATCTCCGGATTTCTGGCCAGCACCTGTTCTTCTGAAACCGCCGACCATCCTTCCACATCCTCAAAGATATTTTTAGCGCCCACAATCTCAATGAGCTCCTGGATAAAGGTATTCTTTCCACAGGACCACAGTCCGAACTGAAGCGGAGAGACCTCCACATAGACGGTTTTTGCGGTCTTTCCCTTCACCTGCTCGCGGATGGACGCAAAGCCCTTCTCCATATTTTCGACAATCTGTTCGGCTTCTTTTTCCTTGCCCACGGCCTTACCCATGAGCCTGATGGACTTATAGGTTTCATCAATGCTGTTGGCCTCGGTGACCACCACCTTGATGCCCGCATCCTCCATCTGTTGAATCTGCTCATTCATCACCGACATTTTTCCCATAAAGACGGCATCGGGCTTTAAGGCCAGAACCGATTCCATGTTCAGGTTTTCGCCCGTGGGCAGTTTCTGTTTACCCTGAGTATCCTCGGGATAGTTGCAATACTCACTGACGGCAATAACCCTGTCCCCCGCACCCAGTGCATAGAGGATTTCGGTGTTGGCAGGCGCCAGGGATATAATCTTTTGCGGTTGCGTCTCGAAGCTGACTGTTTTTCCTCTGCTGTCGGTGATGCTGATATTGGCCTTGGGCGTAGACGTTTCATTGGGCGCGGCACCGCATGCTGCCAGAGAGAGCACCAGCGCCAGAACAAGAAATAGGGTGACGACTTTTTTCATTGGAATTCTCCTCTCATTCTTCATTGGGAGGTTTAAGCATCCAATCAACAAAAACCCCCGCTTGGAAAAGCGGGGTAAAAAGCATGACAAAGAATGCACCTGTGACTTTACTCTTAAACCCCAGAAGAAAATCATACATGGTGGCAGGTCTACCGACTTTGCTTCATCCTCCGCGGCACCTTCCCGAAATTTTTGCTTCGCTATGCTACGCAAAAATCTTCAGTGGCATAAGCCGTTTTGTCTGCTTCACGGTTGCTGGGGCAGTCCCGGCTTCTCACCGGATTCCCTATTATGCATCAAAATTCACCATCATGTCTTATTCAGTTGTAGTATCATTATAAATTTTTAAGATGGCCTCTGCAAGAGTCAAATACCTGGCTGACGCTACAGGAACCTCCGTAAGATGACCAAAAGCAGCAGAAAAATACCGCCCAAAGCCCCGAGCACCCATAGAAGGGTGATAAAGACTATCCCATTCTGAGGTCCCACAATGAGCAGTGCCCCAAACAGCAGAAAAATCACCAGAAAAAAGGTCAATCCGGCTGCCCGCAGAATGATGAAGTGGTTCCTTTCATCCTTACTGCCTATCTCAGCCTTTTTTCGCCGCGCAGCATCCTTGAGCACAAGCCTGTATACAATGATAACTAATACGCCAAAGGTAATGAGTCCGGCCCCCACCCCGCCATAGAAGTCACCCATGGCAGTACCTGCAAAGGTGCCCATTAGGGCGATGGCAAGACCAATCATTCCAAGAAGGATGGCCCCAACACCAAGCCAGGTCATCACCCTGACCTTCTTGCTGAAATCAGAAATCAACAGGTTGATAAGCATGGTCAATCCTCCTCAAAGATGAATACTTCCTCAATTGTCTTTCCAAAAAAAACGGCGATTCTATGGGCAAGCTGCAGCGACGCATTATACTTCCCATTCTCCAGGGAAATGATGGTCTGTCGGGTAACCTCCACCGCAAGGGCCAGCTCCTCCTGGGTCAGTCGTCTTTCCTTCCGTAACTCCTGGATACGGTTTTTCACGCTATCACCTACTGACGCTCCACCGACGGTCCGTGGAGAATATTCCTGATCCACTGGCTTTTTGCCGCCATCCACCGGGGCATATCATGGGTGAGCAAATAGCCCCCAATGAGCACGAAACACAGCGCCAGGCCTAAACCAAACCCATGAAGAAAGTGAGGATAGTCGGGTATAAACTGCTTTAAATTGAGGGTCAGAGCAAAGACTAATAAACCTATGGACAAAAACATATTGTTTTTTCTTTTCATAAGCCATACTCCCATCCAAGAATTTGCAAATCCAGCTTTACAAATTAAGTATAGTAAACTTTACATTCTATGTCAAGCATACTATACATTTTTCTTGGGACACTGCCCTGAGCCCATCAAAAACGGGGAAGCGTTCATCTTCCCCGTCCAATCCTGAATCCGCTAGGACTCATTGGCCATATTGCTGGTATCGTTCTTGGCATATTCGGAATAAAGCTTTCCCGTATACTTTTTAAAGCATTTGCTGAAATAGTTGGGATCGGGGATCCCCACCTCCCTGGCTGTCAGGTACATGCGCGTCCCTTTCTTGGCATAGGCGATGGCCCGCTCCATCCGGCACTTCATCAGAAAATCACTTAAGCCCATACCGGTCTTTTGCTTGAACATACGGCTCAAATAGCTGGTATTAAAGCAGAAATGCTGGGCAATGGATGTCAGATTGATGTCGGGCTCCATATAGTTTTTCATGATGTATTCCTTAATCTTGGCGATGGAGCACTGGTCATCCTCAATAATGTCCTCATCCTCTTCCCGTTTTTCCACCTTAAGCTGATCAATTACCTTTAACAGGGTCTCCCGAATCTCAGTTCTGGAGATGGGCTTAAGAAGGTAGGCACTGACCCCTATCCCAATGCAGCTTCTGGCATATTCAAAATCGTCATAGGCCGTCAATATAATGATCTTGAGCTTGGGATAGCGTTGAATGGCAAGCTTGCTGAATTCTATGCCGTCCATAAAGGGCATGCGAATATCCACAAACACAATGTCAGGTTTATAATTGTCTATGGTATTGATAGCTTCTATTCCGCTGGATGCCTCACCGACAATCTCCAGGTCAAGCTCCTGATTCTGGATGGTTATCCTGAGCAAATTCCTGATAGCCCTCTCATCATCAATAAGCATTACCTTGTACATGAAAAAGCCTCCTATAGTGGAATTTTGAGGGTTACTTCCGTATAAAGCCCTTCCTCACTGACAACCTCATAGACATCTTCCCTGCCATAATAGTACTGAATTCTTTCAATAGTACCCTTAAAGCCAAAGCTTCTGTTGTTGTCCAGCATGATGGTATTGAGCTTTTCCTGATTCATACCTATCCCATTGTCATAAACACTGATGTATAGCCAATTTTCCTTTTTCTTTGTCGTTATACGGATGACGCATCGCTCCCCTTTGGGCCGGACGCCATGGTAGAGGCTGTTCTCCACCAGGGGCTGCAATATCAGCTTGGGGACCTTGATGCTCATCACATCCTCATCAAGCAGGTATTCATCATCAAAAATATCGTCATATCTTAATTTTTGCAGCTTCAGATAGTCCTTGACAATATGTATTTCTTCCCGCAAAGGAATCTCCGAGCTTCCCCTGCTTAAAAAGCGACGGTAGAAATTGCCCAGGGTCTCAATAGCGTCATAGACCTTTTCGGAGGACTCCTGAAGCGCAAGATAAGCAATGGTGTCCAGCGTGTTGTAAAGAAAATGGGGCTTAATCTGCTCCTGCAGGGCATTAAGCTCGGCCTGCTGAGTCTTCTTTTCCTTCTCCAAAAGCTCATTGATCAGTTTGTTGATCTCAACGAGCATATTGTTGTAGCTGTTCTTCAAATGACCGATTTCATCATCGGGCAGGGGCAGACTGACACGCTTGAGCCACCCCGTCTTGGATTTGTCCATGGATTGGACCAGTCGCTCTATGGGATTGGTGATATACACAGTGATGAATATGCCTATGAGAATCAGGGAAAACAAGGTGAGCGCCACAAGGGATATAATGATCCAAATGCTCTCAGAAGGGATGAACCTTATGTAGGACATTCTTTCTATACCCGCCAGAATAAAGGGGGTATCGGGAATGCGATAAAAGGATAGAACCTGTTCCTTGCCAAATGCACCCACCGTCACCTGATGGTAGGGAGCATCCACGGGTTTGAACTGCTCAATGTTGGGAAGTTCATGGCCCGTGTTAATGTGCTGAAAGTTCTCGTCAAAATAGTAAAACAGCTTGTCCGGACTCTCCATGTTTTTATAGGAGTCCTTAAGCAGGGAAACCGACAAATTGATGACCAGAATGGCCATGGGCTTTTGGGTGTCCAGGTCATTGACTAAACGGATAAAGGAGACTAAGGGCTCCCCGCTCTTGCTGCGGAAGGCCCCTCCTCCGTCAATGCGTATAACATAACCGCCATTCTTTTCGTAGATTTCCCGGGTCCATTCCTCACTCTCCAAATGGTTTCGGTAAACCCAGGTGATGCCCTTGGCAATATGGACATACTCCCTATCCAACCGAAACAGATAGACTGAGGTAATATGGTCAAAGCTGTTGGTGATATCATACATGGCCGTGGTGGCACGATGGGAAGCCAGGGAACGGGGCGAGTTCTCGCTTTTCAGATAGGCAATAATATCCCTGTTGGTCATTAAAAGCTGACTCATACTGTTGATGGTGTTAAGCTCGCTTTTAAGATTATTGCCAATGGAGATCATGGTCTTCTGGTTATTATTCAAGGTGTAGTTCATCATATTCTCTTTGAGATAAAAGAAATTGATCAACACAAAGAGAACAAGATACATGGTGATGATAGCCAGAAACAGATACCTGACCTTCTGTTTGAGCATTTGCGAAGAAAACCATCGCTTAAAATCCCTGAACAAGTGCTTCCCCATCGTGCTTACCTATGATCCATTTATGGCTTCAGATTGATTTCCAGTCTCAGGGGCTTTTTGCCTGTCAAAGCAACACTTCTCGAATCAGGCTGGGACGTTCCCACAAAGAGTGTGAACCTGCTGCTGTCGAGAATTCTCTCGCCCTGGTCATTGACCTGCATAAGCTGCTGGAAGGATACCTGCATAACCAGCTCGGTCTTTTCAAAGGCCCCCAGCTTCACCCGCTTAAAGGCGCAAAGGCTGTGATTGGGTACGGCAAACCTGGACTCCTCATCTTTAATATAGATCTGCACCACATCCTCGGTGGAGCATTGGCTCTGGTTCTCAACCACTACCCGTACCTTGATATCCTGGTTTTCCTTTACCTCACCAAGAATCTCGGCCGAGGAACATACCACATTACCGTAGGTCAGGCCGTAGCCAAAGGGATAGAGGGGCTCCTGCTTCAGATAGCGATAGGTTCTTCCCTCCATGGAGTAATCGGTAAACTCAGGCAGGCCCTCCAAGGAGCGATAGAAGGTCACAGGCAGCTTTCCTGAAGGCGAACACTTGCCGAAGAGAATATCGGCCACAGCCCTTCCGCCCCGGGCGCCCGGATACCAGGCCTGCAGTACGGCATCACAATGCTCATCCGCAAAGGAGAGATTGATGGCGCTGCCTGCCTGCAAACAGACGATCATGGGTTTTCCCACACTGGCGATTTTCTTCAGCAGCAGGGACTGAACAGCGGGCAGCTCCAGATCCTTCTTGTCTCCCGAGCCGTCCTGATTGCCCTCGTCCCTTTCCTCGCCTTCCAGGGTTTCGTCCAGGCCCAGGCAGAGAATGACGAGATCGCTGTGTTCGGCCACAGTCATGGCCTCCATCATTCCATCATATTCCTTATGAAGCACTGAGGATTGGGTCCTTTCAAGCTCACAGCCCTTGGCATAGAGAACACGGACCTCTCCTTCCACTTCATCCTGAATACCTTCAAGAATGGTGATATATCGAGAAGAAGTACCATAGTAGTTACCTTTAAGGGCAAGCCGGCTATTAGCGTTGGGGCCAATGACGCCAATGGTTTTGATCTTGCTCTTATCAAGAGGAAGAATACCGTTGTTCTTGAGCAGAACCACGCTCTTCCTGGCAGCTTCAATGGCCATCTCCACGTGCTCGGCGCATTCCACTTTTTCGTAGGGAATCTTGTCATACTCGGTTTCTTCAAAGAGACCCAGTCTGAATCGGGTGGTGAAAAGTCTCTCAACCGCTGTCGTAATCTGCTCCTCAGTGACCAGGCCCTGATGATAGGCCTCCAACAGGAAGAGATACATATTGCCACAATTCAAGTCACAGCCCGCCTTAAGGGCCAATGCGGCCGATTCCTCGGGTGTAGCGGTCACATGGTGGTTCATATGGAAGTCCTTAATAGCCCAGCAATCCGAGACCACATGGCCGTCAAACTGCCATTTATCACGGAGAATATCCTTCAAAAGCGTGAAGCTGCCGCAGCAGGGCTCTCCGTTGGTTCTGTTATAAGCCCCCATGACCGATTCCACCTGGGCCTCCTTGACACAGGCCTCGAAGGCGGGCAGGTAGGTTTCGTACATATCCTTGGGGGAGGCAATGGCATCAAATTCATGGCGCAAATGCTCGGGCCCGCTGTGAATTTGATGCCATTGCC
>Ga0116192_1003055_pt1 | contig 10682 bp, 9 predicted proteins | sample AD_UKC113_MetaG_FD_89876 | JGI IMG/M metagenome (GOLD analysis project Ga0116192, IMG submission 89876) | Active sludge microbial communities of municipal wastewater-treating anaerobic digesters from Hong Kong - AD_UKC113_MetaG | ecosystem: Engineered > Bioreactor > Anaerobic > Digestate | place...
CCCCTCGGCATCTGAACGATGGAATACAGAGAATCTACCCCCGAAAGCGTGCTGGTTTTAATCGGTACTCCGATAACCGGAAGCGTGGTAAAAGAAGCAATCACCCCCGGCAGGTGAGCTGCACCCCCTGCCCCGGCGATAATTACTTCAAGCCCCCGGTCAATCGCCGTTTCCGCATACTTAGCGGTCTCCCGGGGAAGACGGTGAGCCGAACACACGGTGACCTCGTAAGCAACCCCAAACTCGTCCAGGATCTCAGCCGCCGGTTTCATCACTTCGAGATCGGAATCACTGCCCATAACGATACCGACCTTAGCCACGTTTTCACCCCTTGCGTCAAGTATCGATAATTCACCTTATTTGCCTCAGCTTGAAACCGAGGGTATAAAACATTTAGCCCACGCAGGTAGAGTTCGCATCGCCTTTTCTTTAGCGAAACCTACCCGCCTGGGCTTCTATCCCTCCGGTGTAACGCAGCGTGCGTCTGTGCCACTTGGACCAGTCCGTGCCCAAAGCACGCGGAACCCTAGGCACACTTTCGCCATATTTGTTTACACCCTGATATTAGCAAAAGCACGGAACCTCTGTCAACGATTCGACAGCAGGCCTTATAAGCTTTCAAGGCGGTTCTTCAGGGCCTGCAACTCCCTCTTCGCTTCCTCGAGGTCATCTGTTGCGCCTGCAACTCTCCCCCATTTGCGCCTCAGCTTTTCCACCTCCTCCTCAAGCTCAGCTACCTGCCGAGCCAAAAGTCGAGCTAATACCCGGTACTCCAATTGCATCGTTTCCCTCCTCAAGTGGCTTCTTGCCTGATACATAGTATTCCCCAAAAACCGCTACCCAGACCAACTCATGGTCATCGGAAGCAGGAACAGAGCAACAGGAGAAAGAACAGTTAAAAGAGGGGGTGGTGACAGCGGCGAGATCACGCTCGGAACAGGAAAAGACATTAAAACAAATACGAGAGGCACAGGACGGGAACACCCAAGCCCGGGAGCTTCTCATTTCCCAGCACTTGGGGTTCATAAAAGCGCTGGTACTGAAAAACGTGGCTTCTAACGAAGATATAATAAACCGGGATGAGTACAGTGTAGCTCTCATTGCCTTTAACGAAGCCATCAGTTCCTACAAACCAGGCCTACGGTCTTTCCAGTCCTTTGCAGCAGACGTGATAAAAAGAAGGCTCATCGATTACCGGCGTTCAACGGAAAAACATCGAAAGCGCATCATATACGTAGACGATATAAGCAACCCTCTGCCCGACCAAGATGCTCTGGTAAACGGGGAAGAACTCGAAATCCGCATGGAAATGAAAGACTTTGTGCAAAAGCTTGCTCAGTATGGTGTAAGCCTACGGGACCTGGTGCAAGTGACTCCTAAACACCTCGATTCGCGCCGCTTGTGTGCGCAACTAGCTCAAACCATCGCCGACAGTCCCGATATGCGCGACTATTTTATCAGATATGGTGCCATCCCGGTGCAACAGCTGTCTGAAGCAAGCGGTATCAGCCCCAAAACGGTGAAGCGCCATCGCAAATACATAATCGCCCTTTGCCTGGTACTGCTGAGTGACTTGGAAACGATGAAGCGGTATGTAAAGGGCCTGGGGAAAGGCAGTGATGCTCATGCCTAAAGCTATGGTGGTTGAAACTTATCCAGGCCGGGCAGTTATCATGACAGAAGAATGCGAGTTCAAAGAAATCAAGACCACCCGGCCTCTTCAAGTAGGAGAAGAAATCGAATACAACAGGTCCGACATCTTCGTCAACCGGCGAACGACTATAGCCTTGGCTTGGGCGGCCTCTTTTATCCTATTCTTCCTTTTGATCTACTCGGTAACCGGACGCTTGATGACGGGAAGGCTTTATGCCTGTATAGGACTTGATATAAACCCCAGCCTCGAGCTGAGCGTAGACCGCGGTTTGCAAGTAGTCGAAGCCAGGTCCTTCAACCAGGACGGAGACAGGATCATAGCTGCGGTTAAGCCCAAAGGCCAGGAACTGGAAACTGTCTTGGCCGCTGTTGTCCGCCAGTCTAAGACCGCCGGCTACCTCAGGCAAAGCGGTAACGTTATCGGGATCGGCCTCAGCATGTACTCCGAGCCTGAAAAAAGCGCGGAACTTTTGGCTAGAATTGACCGGGATCTAGAGCAGGAGTTAGCCGCAAACCGCAGTCAAGCTAAAATCTACTACTTCACCATCGATAAAAAAACCAGGGAACAAGCGATTAAAGAGAAGGTGTCCCCGGTTCGCTATCTTCTTCGGCAGAAGGCTCGAGAGCAAGGTCTGTCCCTGCAGCAAAAGGACGTGAGCTTGCACAACCCGTCGGTTGAAAGAATTGCCCGCAAAACAGCAACTAAGATACGCGTCCAGGAACAAGACTCGTCTGTAAGGGTCAAGAAAGGCAAACAGAACCATACCACGCAGAAAAAGCCCCTAACCCGTGGCGAACAGCCGTTGATCCTGAAAAAGGAGTCGCTCGAAAAGAGTGAAGGCTTGAGGCGCAATGCCATAGAAAATTTCACGAAACGGGCTTCGCAAAACATGGAGCCAGGCCGTCCCCGGTTACTCAAGAAGAATGCTCAAGACTGAGTCTTGGGAACATTCTGTATTGGCCGGGGCCCCAAAATTAGCTGTCGTCTACGAAGTAATTAATAGAACCACCCAACAGAGGTGTGGTAATTCTAGGAAAAGGAGATGACAAATCGGTATGTTGAAGCGTGTGTTTATCGTCGCGTTGGTCTTGCTGCTGGTCGGAAACGGAGCGGCATGGGCTAGGCCGGCAGGGCACAACGGTCCGGATAAGGTTGCGGGAACTGTTGCCGTAAGTTCCGAGACCGAAACCGAAGCCTTGGCCCCGCAAGATTCGACAGCTAGTGACCAAGACCTATCAAACTCGGACCAAGAGGCAACAGAACGTTTGAGAGCTACTCTCCGCGAGAGAATTCAATCCATGCAAATGAATCGTGACCGGACTCAGGAAAGCTGGAAAGTCCTCAAACAGGAGTTACAAAGCTTGAGGCACCAGTATACGATCCAGCAAGAGTCTCGGCAAGAGATCAAAAACATGTTTAAGGCCGCCATTCGCTTAGCCCGGGAACAGAATAGGATCCAAGAAGCCGAGCAGTGGCTGAGAGAGCTGGCCGAAATGGATCCAATCGATGCCTCGGTTTACCAGGAACTGGGGCAACTCTTCCGCAGTTGCGGTGACACCCAACCTAAACTCTGGTGTGTGGGCAAACAGGTTTATACCGAAGTGCCCCCGGTGATCAAAACCGGACGAATTCTTGTCCCTATTCGGGCTGTAACCCAGTCTCTAGGAGCAAATGTTGAGTGGAAAGCAGACCAGCAGATAATAGTCATTACCAAAGGCGATATCGTAATCAACCTGCAATTAGGTAAGCGCGTGGCCATCGTTGACGGAAAAGAGTATAAACTCGATCAGCCACCCGAGATCAGCGCTTCCCGAGTTATAGTTCCTTTACGTTTCGTTGCCGAAACCTTGAAAGCTCAGGTGAACTACTACCCCGAAGGGCAGATAGTCGCTATCAATCCTTAGGTCTCCTGCTTGTTAAAGGATACCCCATCAGTATAAGAAGCTTTTGCGAGTATACGCGAAAACAAAGAAGACCCTTGGTGTTCGATTCAAGGGTCTTTTTTTACTGTTCGGGACTTACAGCATCGATTCATTGTGGCCTTTCTTCAGGTATAATATCAGTATGAAAACCCAATCCTTCTTAACTCGAGTCGTTTTGAATTTTCGAATTTGAAACCGCTATTACCTTCAACCAGGTAACACGAAGATACTGGCACTGACGAAGTCAAATGAGGAGTCATTTTCTATGCCAAAAGAAGTTAACCCTCGGGCCGCTAGTTCCGCATACCAAGCAGACCTGACACTGAAATCAGAATACGTCCTCGAATACGCCGAAAAAGAACTTGGCCTGCGCCGGCGGCCAGGACAGCGCGAGATGATAAAGACCGTATCCGCGGTCATAGAAGGCGAAGAAAAGTTCGGAATCATAGAAGCGGGCACCGGAACTGGCAAAACATACGCCTACCTCATCCCCGTCTGCCACCACTGCCTGACCGAGGGTAAAAGAGCGGTAGTATCGACCGGAACCAAGGCCCTGCAGCAGCAGCTTATCGATAAAGACCTGCCTTTCGTCACCAGGCTTTTTGCTGCCGTGACCGGCCAATGCTTGCGTTTTGCTCTGCTCTATGGGAGGGCCAACTACCTCTGTCCCAGGCTGCTCAACGAAGAACTCGACAAGCAAGAAGCAACCTTACAGTTGGTGAAAGACCACGAAACCGAGTTCTACTTGGATCTGGCAGAGTGGTTGGGTGAAGGGGGAAGCGGAGTCTGGGAAGACCTGCCGAGTATCTCTGATAAAAAGAGGAGGTACTGGTTAAAGATATGCGCTGACTCGGAGGATGCCCTCTGCGCAGGCTGCGAAGAACCAGAGTGCCCGTGGTTGAAAGCCCGAAGGCGGGCTGCTTCGGCCCAGATAGTGGTGGTCAATCACTGGCTGGCGGCCGCTGATCTCGCGCTTTTCTCCGAAGCCGACCTCCGCCTGTTCGGTGAAGTTAAGCCTGCGGTTCTGGTCGTCGATGAAGCCCACCATTTCAGGGAAGTCGTAAAGATGACGGGACAAATGGTGTTTTCGCAAAGCTATCTCGGGCTTATCCTCCAAGGCTTGGAGCAGGTTGAAAAGCGAATGCCTGTTCCAACAAAACATATCACGGGCGAAACGCGCCAAGCCTGGGATTTAGCTTCCCAGGCAGTCTACGAGCTCGAGGATTGGGCTGAAACCTTCCTGGGTTCCAATGCGATAAAACCGTTGAAACCGGGGCTTGTTCCTTCAAATATTATGAATAAACTCCAAGCCCGGCTGCAAACCTTCCTGCAGATGGTACAAGAGAGAGTGGAGGGCTTCCGCCAGGAGCTGGACTCTCTAGACTCCGGTCAAGTGGACTTCGAGGAAAGCGGTATAAACGAAGAAAAGCTAAAGATCCTCAACCGGCTTGATCGCCTCGCGGAAAAAATCGAAAACATAGCCAGTGCTTTCGAACGCGGGGTCAGGACCTCGAACCACTACCTGGTCTCCGGGAGCTCAGGTGATGTCTGCTGCGTGGAAAGAAGCCAGGGTATCCGGTTTGTGTCCTGGCCTTTTGACCCCGTACCCGCTTTACAGGCTCTGTACGAGCTTTACGACAAGGTTGTTTTTACCAGCGCCACCTTGTTTCCTTCTGCATCTCCCGCTGGTGTCGAATGGTTTTTGAAAAGAAGCGGCATCCCCGGCTTGAAGGCAAAGATTGCCCGCGTCTCGAGTCCTTTCGACTACGAAAGGCAGATGAAGGCCTTTATCCTGACCGACGGTGCTCTAATGCCAGACCCAACAAATCCCCGCCGTCTCGAAGCCCTGGGGCAGGCAGTTCTTAAAGCGGTTGAAGCTACCGAAGGCGGGGTTCTCGTCCTGTGCACCTCGTATACCGAGCTCAGAGCAGTGGCCGCGCACCTGGCTCAGCACCTGCCCAAGACGAGGTGCCTCTTCGTGCAGGGAGAAGCGGGGAAGTCAGAACTGCTGCAGCAGTTTCGTGACCACGGCCAGGCTGTGCTGGTAGGAGTAGCCAGTTTCTGGCAAGGGGTGGATGTGCCCGGAGATGCATTAAGAACCCTGATCATAGCCCGCATACCCTTTCCTGTCCCCGATGATCCTGATGTCCAGGCCGAGTGCTACTTTGCCCGTCACCGCTGGTGGCAAGAGGTGTTCGTCCCCCAGGCTTCCCTGGCAATGAAACAGGGCATCGGCCGGCTTATCCGGACCGAATCTGATACCGGGATGGTAATAATCGCCGACCCCCGGGCAGCCAGGAGGCACCGGCAGCTGGTCGAAGCCTGCCTACCAGTAACGCCGTCGGCAGTAGCGTTATTTGACGCTGATTAACGCAGATTTACATTGATTATAAGAAATTCTGCGCAAGAGCCAGAAATCATACTTAGGCCGAGCTTATTCCCACTCTATAGTGCCGGGGGGCTTAGAGGTAATATCATATACTACGCGGTTGACGTGTTTGACCTCGTTCACTATGCGGCGGGCTATTACGTCCAGAACCTCATAGGGAAGGCGAGCCCAGTCCGCGGTCATGGCATCTTCGCTCACCACCGCCCGGACCACGATAGGATAAGCGTAGGTCCTTTCGTCTCCCATTACTCCTACGCTGCGCACGGGGGGCAAAACCGCAAAATACTGCCATAGTTCCCGATCCAGCCCGGCTTTTCTTATCTCCTCAGTGACGATGGCGTCTGCTTCCCTGAGAATCGCGACTTTCTCGGGAGTTACCTCTTCCAGCACCCTCACCGCCAGGCCCGGACCTGGGAAAGGCTGTCTCCAAACTATCTCAGGCGGGAGCCCCAATTGTTCGCCTATACGACGAACCTCGTCTTTGAACAGTAACCGCAAAGGCTCAATCAATTCGAATTGCATATCTTCCGGCAGCCCCCCCACGTTGTGGTGGGTCTTAATGGTGGCAGCGGTAGCAGTTCCGCTTTCGATAACATCAGGGTACAGGGTGCCCTGTACCAGGAAATCGATCTGGCCGAGCTTTCGCGCCTCTTCTTCAAAGACCCGAATGAACTCGTGTCCGATGATCTTTCGTTTGAGCTCGGGGTCCGCTACTCCTTGGAGTTTGTCCAAAAACCGCTGGGCCGCATCCACGTATATGAGGTTCATCCCTCTTTCCTCACGGAAAGTCCTAACCACCTGTTCGGCCTCCCCTTTACGCAAAAGCCCGTGGTCTACGAAAACACAGGTCAAGTTTTTACCCACGGCGAGATCCACCAGAGCCGCCGCTACCGAGGAATCCACACCCCCGCTCAAAGCACACAGCACCTTTTTCTGCCCTACCCGCCTTTTTACCTCCTCAACCGTCTCCTGAACAAAATCCTGCAAATTCCAACTGCCGCTACATCCGCAAATTCGAAACAAAAAATTCTTCAGTATCTCGTCCCCCAGGGGAGTATGCCTTACCTCGGGATGAAACTGAACACCATAAAGTTTTCGTTCAGGATCGCTCATCGCCGCCACCGGGCAATCCCCGGTGCGGGCAGTAACTTGAAACCCCTCGGGGATATTGACTACCAAATCCCCGTGACTCATCCATACCTGCATTTGAGTCGGCAGGCCAAAAAAAAGCGCGTCTTCCCGGCACTTCTCCAGGAACGACTTTCCGTATTCCCTCACCGCAGCCGCTCTCACTTCCCCCCCCAGTTGCGACGCCATAAGTTGCATGCCGTAACAGATGCCCAGTATCGGAATTCCCAGTTCATAAATCCCGGGGTCGCACACCGGAGCACCGGGAACATGTACGCTGGCCGGACCTCCTGAAAATATAATACCTCGCGGGTTTTTGACCTTGATTTCGGCCAGTGGGGTATAATAAGGTATCATTTCGCTGTATACCGATAGATCCCTGACCCTCCGCGCGATCAATTGATTGTACTGGCCACCAAAGTCAAGCACCAAGACTGTTTCCCGTTCCACTCACTCATCCCCTCCCTGGCCCTTGGACTTCTTCAACTCTAGTATCCTGATATCCGGTAAATTCCGGTACTTCCCTGCGTAGTCGAGCCCGTAGCCCACGACAAATTCGTCGGGAATAACAAAACCGCAGTAATCCGGAACAAACGCGGTTTTTCGGCGCGAAGGCTTGTCCAAAAGAACACACACCTTAAGACTCTGGGGGCGCCTTTTCTTAAGGACTTCGACCACGTATGTGAGCGTCAGTCCCGTATCCACGATGTCTTCCACCACCAAGACGTTCTTGCCCTCTACCGGCATCTCCAGGTCCTTCAATATCCGGACTTCTCCTGAGGACTCGGTCAAGGCCCCGTAACTCGATAGACTCATGAAATCGATGACCACAGGCACATCAATAGTTCTCACCAGGTCGGCCAAAAAAATAAACGAACCTGTGAGGATACCGACAACCACCAGTTCGTGCCCAGCATAATCGTAGGTTATGGATTGTCCGAGTTCTCTTACTCGCGATTGAATCTGCTTCTTGGTCAGCAAGACTTTGGAAGCACCCACAAGCCAAGTCCACTCCTTTTGCCTGGATTATATCAACCCCTGTTTGAAAGTGTCAAAAAAATTGAGGCCGGTTTGGCCTCAATTCAATTCAGGCTTCTGTACTCGTATATCTTGATTGAAATCAAAAAACTCCACTTTCATGGTTAGACGAGCGTTGGGGTTATTCTTGCTGACCGCGCTTAAAGTAGCTCTTCTGATATATTTTTGCCTGTAGTCTACCCAGAGTTTGTAACGGAAATCCTTCAATGCGACTTCCATTAGCTCATTCTCGATGCTAGGCCTGCAGCTTATGATGAAGCACCTGGTACCTCCAACCTTCTCGAAGCCCAACTTCTCTACCTGAGAAATACTCTTAAAATTGAGGTTCGACAGTGGATCCAGTTCTGCTATTAAAACGTCCCTGGTATCGGCTTCTGCATCTTTAATGACTAGCCATTTCTTACTAGAACTATCCCAGTTGTAAGTGGTGTCTTTGATGTGATAAATGTCGATTGGTGTCTTTACCATCTCCCCCTTTATATGAGTACTTCCGGAGTCATCTTTCTCCCCTTGTATCCGGCTTACCACCTCCCTTCGGTCGTCGATGGTTAAGGTGGATTCTAGTTTGTATCTAAAACTTTTAGCCGCGGCCATATTTTGTAGGGTTTCCTCTAGTAACGTCTGGGGCTCAATGTCCCTTTCCTGTTTAGCCAAATACAACCAGTAAATGACCCCGATTACGGCAAGACTTATAAATCCAATCAACAACCAGCGCCATCTCTTGCCCATAGCCCCCGCCCTTCTTTTTGCTACATTGTATTAGCGTGACGGGAAGAATATAACCGAGACCACACTTTATGCTGGACCTTATGTACATTGTGTACTTCATACTGTGCCATTTACGCTGTATGTGACGTGTAGTATAATCACATGTGTTTATAGTTTATTTTACCGAAGGGAGAAGAGAGCAAACATGTTTAAGAACTTTGACGAAGTGAAGGGTTTTTGTGCCCAAAACCACATCAAAATGGTTGACTTCAAGATGATCGATTTATACGGCAGATGGCGGCATCTGGGTATTCCCGCAGAGCGGTTCACCGAAAAAACCCTTGCCAACGGCATCGGTTTCGACGGCTCGAACTACGGCTATGCACCGGTAGAAAAAAGCGACATGGTTTTCATTCCTGACATAACAACCGCTGTAACCGACCCCTTTGTAGAAGTGCCCACTCTGAGCATGATTGGCGACGTGTACATAATAGGCGAGGAAAACCGCATGTTCGATCAATACCCCCGCGCAGTCGCCATCAAGGCCGAACAGTACATGAAACAAACCGGGATCGCCGATGAGATGCGCATTCTACCCGAGTTCGAGTTTTTCGTGTTCGACAGTATAAGCTACGAGTGCCGTCCTCACAAAACCGGCTTTGAAATAGATGCCGAACAAGCAGAGTGGAATTCCGGGTTGAAGGAATTCAACCAGGGATACAAAATCCCACCAAAGGCCGGTTATCATATTGCCCCCCCTTTTGATGTTCTCTATGACCTCCGCTCCCAGATGTGTCTCCTCCTGGAAGAAAGAAATGTTCCGGTCAAGTACCACCACCACGAAGTAGGAGGCCCCGGACAGTTGGAAATCGAGGTCGAGCCCGGCCCCATGCTGGCAATGGCTGACAAGACCATGCTGGTTAAGTACATCGTAAAGAACGCCGCTTTCGCCGCTGGTAAGACCGCCACCTTCATGCCCAAGCCCTTATATGCAGAAGCTGGTAACGGCATGCATGTCCATATTCACCTTTTTAAAGAGGGGCAGCCTTTGTTCTATGACCCCAGGGGTTATTCAGGACTCAGCAAAACCGCTCTGAATTTCATCGGAGGCCTCCTGAAACACGCACCTGCAGTCCTGGCTTTTACTAACCCTAGCACTAATTCGTACAAGCGCTTGGTCCCCGGCTACGAGGCTCCCGTAAGCATCTGTTTCGCAACTGCTAACCGGAGCGCGGTCATCAGGATCCCGGCCTACGCCAAGCAGCCCGAAGAGAAGCGTTTCGAATTCCGTTCTTCTGATGCAACCTGCAATCCGTACTTTGCCTTCGCCGCTATACTGATGGCCGGTTTAGATGGAATTGAAAATGAGGTTGATCCGGTAGCCGCCGGTTTTGGCCCGTACGACGTTAATCTGTACAACCTTCCCAAAGAAGAGCAAGCTAAGATTAAGGGTCTGCCCACATCTCTCGAAGCCGCTCTGGACGCTCTAGAAAATGATTGTCAATTTCTTTTGAAAGGTGGGGTTTTCCCCAAGCGACTGATAGAAATATGGATCGAACGCAAACGCGCTGAAGCCCGTAAGGTTAACGAGATTCCTCACCCGAAAGAATTCGAATTGTATTACGACCTGTAAAACCTGAATGAATTGCCCTTTACCAGCGTAAAGCCAGATATAAAAAAGAACCCCGCAACGGGGTTCTTTTTTGTAGGGGCAATGCAATTGACATGAGGGGAGGGAGCCTTTACATCATGTCCGGCATTCCGCCCCGAGGCAGCGGTTCTTCTTTCGGCACTTCTGTAACGAGGGTTTCGGTCGTGATCAACATTCCGGCAATACTGGCCG
>Ga0116192_1003057_pt1 | contig 10673 bp, 20 predicted proteins | sample AD_UKC113_MetaG_FD_89876 | JGI IMG/M metagenome (GOLD analysis project Ga0116192, IMG submission 89876) | Active sludge microbial communities of municipal wastewater-treating anaerobic digesters from Hong Kong - AD_UKC113_MetaG | ecosystem: Engineered > Bioreactor > Anaerobic > Digestate...
AATAGATTAAAAATATTAATCATAGCACACCAGCTTGCGGCGGCTCCAAAGAAAGGATTTTTTGTTATGTAATATAACACACCTATTGCCACACTAAATGCCAATCCATACCAAGGGCCATTAGGGCAATGTAAGATTCATCGCGTCTTGATTTAAACATATCATCGGTTATTGCTGCGCCTCCAAAAAATGGTATGAGGTATATTCCTTTGGTTTTCATTCCACATTGTTTCATGGCTGTTAAATGCCCGTATTCGTGAATAAAAATCATGGCGACAAGTACTAAAGCGAATTGCCAGGTGAAAATGTAACTATAAGCTACAATTGAGGCTCCGGCAAAAATCAGTTTGCTCATTTTAGTAATGACGGTAATAAATTTGCCGCCAATTTTTAATAAAACAAGCCATAATGCAACTCCAAATGATTTTTTGTTAGTAGGTGCTGTATTTTCCATTTTATTCTTTAATGTATTTAAACGTTAAATTTCATTTTTGTTACTTTTTTGACTTTTTTTATATCTGCTATACATTAAAAATCCAGAACCTGGCATTAATGCTCTGATGAAAAAATTATATTTTTGTCTTTCTTCAAATGGTACTTTAGTAAACAGGACAATATCAATAATGAGAAATGTTATTAGTCCGCTGAAGTAAATTATGTATAGTATATTTTCAATCATAATCGTATTAATCTTTTTTAAGTAATAATTTAATGTAGTAATAGGTAAATATACTCATGCCTATTAAAGTTATAACCCCAAGAAGGATTTGAATTTTTTGTGGCCATTCTAAAACATTGGCTTTTTTCTGCATAATAAAACCAGTTAAAAAAGCGGTAATTAAAACAAATACCAAAGAATAAATGTATTGCATGGTAAGTTTAAAAACATATTTTAATTTCATTTTTTATTTTTTTTAACGCATAAAATCATCCTTAGTGCTGAACTTATCACTAAAAGAGTTTCTATCATAATTGAGCACTTTTACTCCATACCAAATATGGAACCGATAATGATAATCAACTTTAAAACCTGTAAGAATGGTTAGTAATAGTGATGGCGGTAATATTGCAGCTGACAATATCCATCCCGGCAGTTGAAGTGAGATTTTTTTAGAGCTTGTCATTTTTCTCTCTTTCATAATTTTTTACGGCCCGCAATAGATTTTGCATATTTTTAATTGCTTCTGGTACAGAGTTTCCTTCAGCGATAACTTCCGGTTTTTCTTTAACTGTAATAGTAAATTCAGTATCTGAACAAAATTCTAAGCAAGCAATCATTTCTCCATAACAAGTTTCAATTTTCATTTCAATCATTGTGTGATATTTTTTATAAGTGTGTGAGGTTCGTATTTTTCTTTAAGTCTTTAAATAATTTTTACCCATGACTTGTTTATTTGTAAAACTTTTCTAATTTTGTTAGAAAGTTAGAATTCTTAGATTGTATTAATAAGTGTAAATGTAATAAAAAAGAATTAAGGAAGGTAAAAAGTGGATAAAAAAATTTTTTTCGCCGGCGGCCTTCGGCTCTTACGAGCCTTAATATAAGCAAAGATGTTCTCAGGGAATTAAAAAAGTTAGAAAATATAAGAAAGAATGAGTTTTATAGTAGTTGATGTTGAGGCAGATGGTCCAATTCCTGGAAAATACTCTATGGTTTGCTTTGGTGCTGTGATAGTTCGAGAAAGCGGTTTAAACACCACTTTTTATGGAAAAGTAAAACCAATTAGTGAAGATTACATTCCTGATAGTTTAAAAGTCAGTGGTTTTTCCAGAGAAGAACATCTTGCTTTCGATGACCCCAAAGGCGTAATGACGAGATTTAAAAATTGGATATTGGCAAATAGTAGGGGACCAGCTATTTTTGTTAGCGATAATATAGCTTTTGATTGGCAGTTTATAAATTACTACATGCATATATATTTGGGAGAAAATCCTTTTGGCCACTCAGGAAGAAGAATTGGTGATTTGTATTGTGGTCTTGTCAAAGATGCTTCTTTAAATTATGAGTGGAAAAAAAAGTATAGAAAAACCAAACATAACCACCATCCGGTAAATGATGCAAAGAGTAATGCTGAAGCAATGATTGCTTTTAAGCAAGAACTCGGATTGAATATTAAATTCAACTAAGGAATATGAAAAAAATACCTTTATTATTATATAATAAGCCCTTAAAAAGCGGCACGATTTATACTGAAGATAGTATAATTAATAAAGCTGAAGTTTTAAAGCAAGGGAGCAACAGAGCATTTTTTGTTCTTACGGAAAATCCAAAAACTACTGTTGTTCCTCTCTGTGATGTGATATTTATCGCCAATCCAATATTTGAAAACGATGGGATGTTTATTTCTGATTTAATTTTTATAGAAACGGATGAGAACATTGAATTTTTGAAAAGAAAAAAAGATAAACGATTAGGTTTGGCCACTTGTGGTATGGGTCATGTTACAAATAAAGATAACATCCAGATTGCAAATAATGTTGAAATATTTTGTGCCGCTTTTGCAGATGAACCGGTACAAAATAATAGTATCAATATTTCTGAATTTGTTCCGAAATATGTCTTTTATCCAAAGTGGAAAAGGAAATTGGTAAAAGGATTGGTTAATGTTTACAGTTGGTTAAAATCTAAAATTGAATGATAGAAGTAACAGAAGAAAACAAATATTACAATGGTTCTGGTATTGTAATATACAAGGATGAAAAATTATTTCTTGTTGATGACATAAATCAAACGGTAGGTGCGGTTATTTTAGACCAAATGAATGAAAATGATTTAGCGTGTATTTTAGCTTTTACTCCCACAGACCCCATTTATCATACTTGTCATGTAATACGCAAATTGGCTTCACCAATTAATTTACCTGAAGGTAATTTTGCTTCTTTTTTAAAAGAGAAAATTAAAGAAAGAGCACTTTTCTCTGGCGAATTATTAACTGATGAAGAAACGGAAAAAAGATTTTTACATCAAAATGTAGCCTGTTTTATTGAAACTTTAAACCCGCTTCCTGACCTTGATAACTTGGATTTAAATCATGAAAGTTTTTACAAAGGAGATTTGTTGGAATTAAAACCATTAATAGAAAAATATAAAAAAATATGCTTGGAGCAATTATCGGAGACATCATCGGGTCCAGATTCGAAATGATTAATTATTCAGCAAATAAATCTTTTGCTGATTATCAGGACTTTCCACTATTTACAGATAAGAGTAAATATACTGACGACACAGTATTAACTTGTGCGATAGCAAATGCTATCATTTTTAAAAAGCCTTTTGATGAGGTTTTAAAATTATATGGTCGCAAATTTCCTTTAGCTGGATATGGTTCAGCTTTTATTCAATGGCTAGATTCTCCTTTAATGGAGCCCTATAATAGTTATGGAAATGGTTCAGCAATGAGAGTGTCGCCAGTAGGGTGGCTCTATGATACAAGAGAAGATGTATTAAGGGTAGCTGCCGAAACTGCTAATCCTACTCACAATCACCCAGAAGGAGTAAAAGGCGCTCAAGCAATTGCCCTTGCAATATTACTGTCACGTAAAGGCGAACCTAAAGCACAAATTAAATTTGAAATAGAAAACAGTTTTGGATATAATTTGAACAGAACTCTTGATGAGATACGTCAAAACTATGAATTTTCAGCTACTTGTCAATTAACGGTTCCGGAAGCGATAACTGCATTTTTAGAAAGCGAAAACTTTGAAGATGCGATTCGTAAAGCAATTTCAATTGGTGGTGACTCAGACACAATTGCATGTATGGCCGGTGCTATAGCAGAAGCATTTTATGGGACAGATAGTATACCACCTGAAATAAAAAAACAAACCATTGAAATATTATCAAAAGAAGAATATTTGTTTGATGATTTTATTTTGTTTGAAAGTTATAATTCAAAAAGAGAACAATTACAAAATACTTAAAAATGGACACAGAGATTTCAACAAATAGCATTACAGTCAATGCTAAAATAAGTTTGGAGGAAGTTTATTTTACTGACATTATAGATGAAGAATATTATGTTTGTATCACAAAAGATATTGACCCAGAATTCCTTCTTTATCGTGGATATTATCATAATTTACAACCAATATTTCATGAACGCACTTTTGCTTTAAGTAATTTTTATTCCATTAATAAAATGGTGGCTAAGTATTATGATTATGATACTTTAATTGAAAATACGGAAGTGTTAGAATTCAAATCACCTGAAGAATATTATTATGCCTTAGATTGTTTTATTAATGGAGTTGGGTGTAAATTAATGGTAATTAAAGAATTTCCTATATGTAAATTTCTTTATGGCTCTGATAAAAATGGGATGTATTATTGTTCTACTTGTAAAAAAGATGTTCCGGACATGGATTGTTCCGAAGGTCCAATTAAAACAAGAGTGGTCATTTCAAATCCTAATATATCATTAAAAGTCAATCATGATTTACTTTATAAGTGTTTAATTGAAGTATCTCACTCTGGCTCTTTATTTAATGCTCCAAACTCTGAATATGCAAAAGCATTAAATTTGATTGGGATGGTAAATGTGGGTCACAACATAACTTTGACTGAACTTGGAAAACAGGTTTTGAATTTATTTGAAAGTAGCAAATAATTATTATAGAAATAATGAATCAGACCAATTTATTTGAAACTCTTTCGTATGTTGATGGCATTGATTCATTGGATGTGTATCAAGTTCAATATTTGTTTTGTAAAGTTACAGATATGTTTGACACCACACATCCTAAAGGAAAGTTTATTGTGGCTTTAAATGAAGAAAAATACCAGGCACTGGTAAGTAAAAACTGCACATGTTGTAATTTTATTAGAATGGATTTTTCAATAAACGGTTCGCCTATTTTATTTGGATTTCATTTAGAACTGTAAAATACCTATCTATTTATTTCAAAATAGTATTACCTTGGAAACACATTTTTTTAGAAAGCTTATCCGGCTATTAATAATGGAAAAGGTGAATCATAAATATGAGTATGGTGCCTTGATGTTGAAGCTTGAAATTCCTAATTGGAAAGAAATATTACACAAAATCGACAAAAAAGACCTTTATACCGAAGAGCCAGGATTTGGTGTAGAGAAAGACCCGCACGTTACAGTGTTGTTTGGTCTACACGATTCTGTTGATTACGAAAAGGTCAAAGAAATGATGCTTAATAATTGTAAAGAACCTATTACTGTTGAATTGGGTAATATTACAATGTTTGAAGGAGAAAATTATGATGTAATAAAGTTTGATGTTACCTGCAGTAAACTGCATACGTTAAACAAAAAATTGACCGATAACTTTCCTTATACCAGCGATTTCCCTAAGTATCACCCGCATGTAACAATTGCTTACGTTAAAAAGGGTTGTGGAGAAAAGTATGTAAAAAATCAAAAAGAAAGAAAAATAGAAGCTTATGACTTTAAATATTCTTTTGCAAATAAAAAATCAAAAACTTTTTCAATTACATAATAAGAATTTTGTTTGTGTTTGCAAATCGAATTATTTTACATTCTTTCGCCTGATGAATAACATCATTATTTTCAAAAGGTTTAAAATAGAAAACTAAAAGAACCAAACATTCATCACTTTTATGAAAGCTGTATTGTACAACGCGTGCCATAAACTTAATTTTATCATCCTCATATTCAATTTTACGCTCATAAATAACCCCAACCTTAAATAGGGTATCTGGCATTTTTATTTGATAAGGATATTTCCGAATATCACTAATGTCCATTTTTTTTGGGTATTAGATTTCTGAAGTCAATAACATGTATTTTATTATCTGAGCCTACGTAATTATCTTCATAGTCATCGAATGGTATTTGGAATGTAGTAATATTCTTTTCATCGAGTATTACATATCCACTGATGTTGACAAATAACAAGGTGTAATCACATGTGTCATCCTCAAACATTATCCTAAAAATATCTCCTGGTTTCATTTTATTAACTATACAATTATAGTAAAATCTTGAATAAATTTGTATATATATGGAAATTATTGATGTAGAAACAGAAAATCCTAACATTAAATACTTAAAAGGCGATAGTGTGGTTTTTTTTGACTCAAGCGACAACACTATATTAAAGGGTGTTATTGAAGGTGTTGTTGTTCAGGTGAGTTCTGATATTTCCAGTATTTGGTATGTAATATTAGAAGAGGCAAAAGTAACTCCTTTTTTAGTTGAGCAGGATTGTATTAATGATTATGCTCAGGCATTGATTGTAGAATTCTCATCATCAAATGATTTAATTGCATTATTAAATGATTTAAACGCACTGAAACTTTTAGTATGAAACCTTTTGAAGATTTCACCTCCGGTGATAGTATTGAAATTTATCATAAGAACGAATTGTTGTTTACTGGCATTTATTTATTTACTGGCAATTGCAATATTGAGAAATTTCTAAACAATTATTTGGGAAGAACTTTAAATGATAATTTGATAAATATTTGTGAAATAAGTTGCTTTATTGGAAAGGCTGAAGGTTGTAAAAATTATGATATATATGTGATTACTAAATACAACTTTCGTGGTAGATTGCAATTTGAAAAAACAACACACTTTATTTCTGAATCATCTTATTGGACAAATAATAATCGAGACGATAAATATTTTATCAAATCACTTGAACTATCTGAACTTAAAGTGATTAATAAACCAATATTAATAACAGAATTTTAGTATGGCAAATAAAAAAGATTTACTTTTTTATAATGGTGATACGGTCGGTTTCAACATTAAGATTAATAATAAAATAGAATATATTACCGGCACAATAGTCAACATTACTTATGCTATAGAGCCTATAAGGTCTGGTATGATGGATGCATGTAATAATAAATTTGAATTAATAGAGTTAAATTACACTAAAAACAAAACGCAAATTCCAACATTTTCCATAAAAACAATTGATGGAAATTGTTATATTAATATTCCTCAGCAGGCAGTTATGGAAGGTGAAATGTTGTTATTAGAATTTGAAACAAAAAAAGCGCCATTTGAAAATAGCGCTTTTTTACAATGACAGTATGTTTTGATTTAATCAAAGTAAATCTTTTTACCGCGACGATGATAGTTATAGATTTCAGCCATCATTTCTAAGTATTGCTGCACACTCACGCAATCAACCATTGCTCGCGGCTGAATTCTAACCTTTTCAATCATTTCTTTGTGATTGTATTCCGGATTTTTACTTAAACTAATAATAGAATAAACAAATGACTTACGACGAACTCCTTTATAGTAAGGAAGAAAGTCTTTTATCATTTGAGCAATGCGATTAGCTTCATTCAAATCCTTTACCTTAAAATCTCCTTCATTGAACTGTTTGCTTAAATTAACAGTAGTATTAGCAAGTAAAGCGACAGATTCCTGATGGCCAAAACCCCATCTTAATCTGAAGTCACGATATTCAATGTAGGATTGATATCCTTGCTCGCAATAAGATTTTGCATATGAATCCGGTGTCCAATTATCTTGATTGGTGTTTAGTTGTTTAATTTCCTCTAAACCATATCCATTAAGAATTATGAAATAAATAGGTTTATTCAATTCTTTGGCGGCACTTAATCTGTGTTGACCATCAATCACTTCTAATTTTTCATTGACGATAATAGGAACCATCAATTGTTTTTTGTTAAATGATTGAATAAGCTTTTCAATATGAGAAGGCTTTGTTGGTCGATTACCCCTCATAAACTTAAAGGCATCATAGTCATATGTTTTAAAGACCGGTATAACCGATTCCGCATCTTTAGGTAAACGAAATGATTGTTTTTCGTTTAATTGATTAGGAGAAACCTTAAATTTAGTTTCTGGTTTTTTTGTTGTTGTTTGAGACATAGTGATTTATATTAATGATTTATTGTTTGCGTTTTAAATTACCAACTCTCCGTTGAGCCACCACCGCCAGATAAGCCTCCTCCAAAATCAGTGTTCGAATTTGTGCTGCTATAATCAGAACCCGATGGTGAGGACCAACTTATTCCACCACCACCATAAGACTGTTCAGATTCACGTCTTCTTCTTCTATCATCTTCCTCTTCTTGTTCCTTTTTTCTTTTTGCTTCAGCTTTTTTTCTTCTTTCCTCAGCTTCAATTTGTGCTATTTTATCAGCAATATCTTTTTTAATATTGTTGTAATGATTTTGTAATGTATTCATCAAATTTTTCAATTCAATTGCATCTTGAATTGGGTTGGTGCTTGATGAATTTATTAGATATTCAATTTTTAAATTCGAAATGAAATTTTTGTATGCTCTTCTGGTATTATCCTGTACATAATTGTTTAACACATCAAGTGAAATTTTATCTTTTAATGTGTTAAAATCATTATAGCCGGTTTGAATATATCCCTGACTGGAATACACTTCAAATGGCTTTGCCTTAATGAATGAAACCAAATCAGTGTATTTGTTGATTAATGTAAGAACTGAATCAGAAAGTGATTTTGCAATATTAAAATCATTTTCGTTTAATTTTTTTTCTGCCTCATTTTGCTTGTTTGTTATGGATGTGACATAATCCTCAAGAGTTGTAAGATAATTATTTGAATCAAAATTATCATTATTCGAACCGGCAGTCCAAACGTTTTTACTATAAGATTTTATCTTATCAACAGAGGCAATACATTGTTTTTTATCATCTTTGCTATTATTAATGATTTCATTTGTTTTCAAACGCGTCCATTCAACATCTAATCTTATTTTATATAGCTGTTCAATTTCTTTGACCAGACTATAAATCTTAACTTCAAGACTTTCGCAATTAAAAATTACAGCTTCCATAATCGCCATAGTATCAAGTTGCTGCATATTGCAAAACAAATCAATACTTTGTTTTAATTGGCTAAGCGATTTTAAAATTTCTTTAGCGTTCTGAAACTCTTTTTGCTCAAGAAGCTGAAGTTTTTGATATTTTGAGTCATATAAATCCCGCAATTTATTTTGAACATCTTTTGTGCTTTGAGTTTTAGAATCAAATTCACGTTTTATTCTTTGTTCTTCTCTTAAACGCTCAATTTCCAACCTTTTTAACTCTTCTTGTTTTTTTAGCTTTTCTTTCTGTTCTCTCTTGTAGCGAATATAGATAAAAATTCCAATAGCAGCAAATACAATTATCCACAATAAAGTGTTAAAAAATGATGAAACTGCTTCTTTTCGCTCCTTGGCTTTTTGTTCTTCATAAGCCTTTTTTTGTGCTAAAATTTCAGGGTCCAACTGACGTGCGAAATCGGTAACAAGTGATTGAATTCCAGTAAAATAATCTCCTTTTTTGATGTTTGGAATTAATAATTCACGCTGTTTTTGTGATGTATAAGCATCCGTAAGTGCCCCCTCAAGTCCAAACCCAACCTCAACCCTTGACCGTCTCGTATTTGGAGAAATTAAAATTAAACAACCATTATCAACCCCTTTTTGACCTATGCCCCATTTATTAAATAGAGCCGTGGCATATTCCTGAATGTCATAATCTGAAGGAATATCATTTGTGGTAATAATACAAAGTTGGATTGAACTTTTTGTTTCTAAATTTTTAATCATAGAAGAAAGTTCACCTTCTTTATCATCTGGAATCACATTAGCAAAATCATTAACATTGGAATGTGTTTGTTCCGGAAAATTAATCTGACCAAATACAATATTGGCGATAAGTATCAGTGGTAATAATATTTTTTTTTTCATTATAATTAGTTGATTTTAGGATATAATTTACCTCGAAGAACCTCTATAACATCCATAGCATCTCGAATCGCTCTGTGTTTTATTGTTGTTACTGGCAACCCAGCTCTCTTTTTACATTCATCCAAGCCAGGCAATTCATATTTATCGACTGTTGGGTCAAAATAAATTAAAGCCGGGTCTATTACGCGATGGTGTATGTTGATACACGCATTCCAATGTGGTATTTTTCTCAAGAATCGAATATCAAACATACCAAAATTTTTACCAGCAACTATAATTTTTTCACCTGATTCTGAAGTATTAAAATATTGAGATTTCCACAACCATTTCAAAAAATTCATAGCCAATTTATCTGGTGTAACAGTTGGTAAAGAACGTAAACTTTGTGGCTTACTTAAATCATCAAATATCTCTTTGTGAAGAGAAAGTGCGAAGGGTGAACCAACATAATGTTCATGTTCTACCAACACATTAAATTTTGGTATTTTTTCAAAAGGCAATTGAATTTCAGTATCTTCAATGATTGCTCCAAACTCAACAATACCATGAACATCTTCATTTAATCCGGTTGTTTCTATGTCTATACAAACATATTTCATTGCAATATAATGTTTTTTTTCTAAGTTTTAATAATTTAAACTTTTTCTGAAGAGCTGGATAATATCCCAACACTCAAGAAGACTCTCGTTGTGTTTTTCAATATTTTCTAATCCAGCTCTTCGCTTACACTCTTCACTACTTGGTAATACTTCATCAGATTTAGGGTCCCAAAACAAAATTGATGGGTCTAAAAACCTGTGATTGAATTGTATAAACTCATCAATATGAGGAATACGTTTTATAAAGTCTAATTGAAAATTGGCGAAATTTTTACCGGCAGCACTTACCGATATGGTATGTGAAAAGAATTGACTGGAAACACCATCAGCATTTAAAGCTCCAGACTCCTCACTACCTTGAGTATTTTTAACTTTAGTATTAAT